>Ga0207667_10007823_pt1 | contig 12774 bp, 28 predicted proteins | sample KBSCornC52_FD_184301 | JGI IMG/M metagenome (GOLD analysis project Ga0207667, IMG submission 184301) | Corn rhizosphere microbial communities from Kellogg Biological Station, Michigan, USA - KBS Corn C5-2 (SPAdes) (version 2) | ecosystem: Host-associated > Plants > Roots > Rhizosphere > Soil ...
GGCGTGGCGATCCAAATGATAATCGTGAAGGCAGACGCGCCGATCGCGAACCAAATGGAGAAAATGCGAAACTCGCTCACCGTTCTTCCTCTCGATATGCCAGGGTGTAGGGATGGGTCATGCGGCCCTCTCGTAGCGATGAGCCTGTTCAAGCAGGCTGGGAGCCGATGACGAGGCGCTGAGAACCTTCGCCATCCACTCGACTGGGCTAGTGATGGATTTTGCTTGGCAGTCGATGAGGGCTGCGAGCGTTTTCCCATCCCCATGCTCTTTACGCCAGCGGCCCACGATGGAGCGGGCGGCGCGTTCTTCGTGTCCCGAAGCGGTCAAGAGCGTGATGCCAATATCCCAAATGGCTTTCACAGTGTCGACGGGCGGGACGCCCATACCGTTAGGTATGGATAATGGAGGTGGAGGGGCATTGCGTTCGCTTATGCGTTCGCATTCCTCGTTTCGTGGTTTTTCAATATCTTGCTTTCCCCAACGCTTCTTGGCCGACGAAGAATTACTGGCAGCCTTTTTATCGGTCCAAGCCCTTTCCTTGCTCAAGCGCTTCTGCGTCCATGCTCCATCAGCCAAGGTCCAGAACGCCATCACGCAGGGCTTCAGTTTCGCCCATTTGGCCGGCCCGATCGCCAACATGCGGGCAAGCCGCTGATCGTCGTCGGGCAGCGAGCACCCCGGCGAACGCCACGCGAGCAAGAGCAGCTTGAAATATGCCCCGTGTTCCTCAAGCGTGAGGTGATGCGTGTCCGCCAGATAGGCGTCGCCGAATATAGGGAGTGCCGCCCCCTTCATCCTCGGACAGCCTGATTACCGGCCCAGAACACGCCCGTCGCGCTGCCCGTGCGGCCATTGCGACGCTTGGCGCAGATGAAGTCAATCATGCCCTCGCACTTGCGCATGGCGACCTGCCAAACGTCGTGTTTCTCGTGCGCGGGATCAGCCTCAGGAGCCTGCTTCAGATAATATTCGTGGCGATAGAGGAACAGCACGGCATCTGCGTCCTGTTCGATCTGGCCGCTGTCTCTGAGGTCGGAAAGCTGAGGCCGCTTGTCGGGTCGTTTTTCAGCCTCTCGGCTCAATTGGGCCAGCGCGAAAACGGTGAGCCCCTGCTCTTTCGCGATGGCCTTTAGCGCCATGCTGATTTCGCTGATCGCTTCATAATTCGATCGCTTGGGGTTGTCCGTCTGGAGCAACTGGAGATAATCGATGATCACCATTTCCAGCTTCAAGCCACGCGCCTCAAAGCGGCGCTTGTACCGGCGGATGATCATCGACAGCCGGCCGATCGATAGCTTGCCAGTGTCGATGATCTGAAGGGGGAGATGGTGTATGTCGGAGCGGATGCTGGCGATCTGCTCGCGCTGAGCCGCAGTCAGCGTGTTGTCGCGGATGCTCTCGAACGGAATGCCACGGTGACCGTCAAAGCATAGATCAGCAGCCATGCGGGCTGCTAATTCCGTGCTGCCCATCTCCAGGCTGACAAACAGGACGCCATGCCCAGCCTTTGCCGCGCCGATCGCATAGCTGAGCGCTGTAGCCGTCTTTCCCATTCCGGGGCGGCCGGCGCCAATGATGAGCTGCTTGGGCTTGAGCGGACCGATCAGCCGATCAATGGAAGGGATGGCATGGCACTTGACGCCGCCAATCGGCTCATCAAACGACGCGAGCAATTCATCCAGACACTCGGCCGCTGTAGGTTGATGCAAACCCTCATCGGTAACGGTGGCGTTGAATATGCCGGCTTCAGCGGACTCCACGACCGTAGCCAATTGGATCTCGCTATCGGCAGCATCGTTGATCACGGCGCGCATGTTCTCGATGAGCATGCGCCGTTGGGAAAGTTGGTGGATTTGCTTGGCGGTCGCAGCCAGATCGATAAGGCCAGCCGCACCCTGGTTCATACGAGCCAAGAACGACATGCCGCCAGCCTCTTTGAAGTCGGGCAAGTCGTCCAGATACGGCTTAATGGTGAGCGCGTTTAACGGTGCGCCGCGCGCTGCTTCACGAACGATCAAACCGTACATGGCAGAGTAGAGCGGGTCGGTGAAGTCGGCGGGCGATACGCGATCAGCAGCAATATCCGTCCGGCTGCCATCGAACAGCAGCGCGGCGACTAAAGCGTGTTCGCCATCGACGTTGGCCACTGGCCTTGGGGTGACGCTGTATGCATTCACGCGGCATCCTCCGCCAAGAAAAGGTTCTCGAATTTTTGGAGGGCGCGCGCTGTCGCCATGCAGTGATCCAAATTGGCCAACAGACCCGGATCATCCATGCGCTGTTTGACGAGCGTCTGTAGCTCGCGCCAAGCGGCTTCGACTGCGGTTTCGTCAGTCGTCTGCTTGCTCGCGAAAGGGAGGATAGCGCCCATCGACGATTCTATGCTCCCTGCAACTGCGGTAAAGCAATGGAGCAAGCCGCCGAGAAAACGCTTATCCACATAAAACACGATAAGTGTCTGAAAATGCTGGTTGTGGATAATCGCATGACGGTGGATGCGCGCATTACGCCGCCTCCCCGACCGTAATCGTGATGGTACCGCCCCTCTCACCGATCACCGGTGGTTGTGGATCGAACAGGCTATCATTGACGCCCAGCGCGTCCGCGATGCCGTCTAGGTAGCTCTTGCAAGCCGAGATGCAGGCGTCGCGGTCGGGCGCAGGGCCGCGCGGCATGGGGTGAACAAGGAAATGCACCGGAATGCGCTCGTCGCCATGCGCGATGTTCCTGGCCCCTGCCCCCAGCGCTGCTATCTTGCCCCATTGGCGGTGCAATGCGATCAGGCGAGCGCGCTTGTGGAATGATCGCGTGCGCCCGTTGGGCCACAGGACCTTGTCAGGCCATGGGAGTGTTACCTTGATCACCCCTGCCCCCACATGGTTGCCTTGGAGTTCCAGACAGACAGGCTAGGATGCTTGGTGTTGACCGGAACGGGTCGCAGGCATTCGACTGTCATCGCCTTGCCGACGATGCGAATGATAGCCGGTGCCGCAACACACCGCTTCGGGATGTCAGCGTAGACCTTCATGCCCGCGCCCTCCCCTTCAAGGCAGCGGCGCGGCGCTCCAGGTATTGGCGATGCTCGTAGCTTGAGAGGGTTTGCTGAACCAACTCGTCCAAGCGCTTCATGGCTTTGCGTTGGCGATAGGAGGCTATGAGATGGGAGATCATGCTGCCATCCTTCCGTAGAAAACCGAAGACTCCATCGGATCGGGCGCGCCGAACAGATACCAGCAGCAATTGTCTTTGCCGGTCATGGTGCTGTCAGGTATCCACTTGACCCGGCCCACGCTCACGATCGCACGTAAGCGGTCCATGAAAGGAGCGCTCTGGCGGGTGTGTATCCAGTCGGCATAGATCAGCAGCCATGTCGGCGCTTGGTCCGAGAGGTTCACGATCAGCGGGTGAAGGATCTTACGATCCCACGGCGGATTGGTGATGAAAAAACCAGGCCGCCACCATTGCTTTTGCGTGGAATCACCTTCCAGGATATTCTCACCGCGTGGGTCGATATCCCATGCCCCTGTGCAGATGTGGCCAGCCTCCATCAGTGTATCGATTAAGGCACCGTCGCCCGCGCATGGCTCAATGAAGCGAACTCCGTCCGGCAGATGCGGAAGGAGCGGCGCCACGGCCTCTGGCGGCGTGCGGTAAAAATCGCGCGGGATGCGCTCAAAGGATGATCGCTTGCCCATTACGCCGCCATCCTCCGAAGCCGCATACCGCGCGAGATCATCCGCGAACTGACGACCCGGATTTGCGGCTTCTCGTCACCGTCAAGCACGTTATCGAGCGCTGCACGGGTCAGCGTCGCATTGTCTTCCGCGTTGTCTGCGGCGATCTCTGCCGGCGGCGTACCGTCATCCTCTGGGATATCGAAAGCGCCCTGGCTCATCAGTTCGATCACGGCCCCGGTGAAGTCTGCGCCGAGCACTGCCATGATGCTGAAAATGTGTTCCGCCTTCAGAGCGCGCCATTCGGTCGTTTTCTCGGGATCGGCCATCGCAGCCTCAATCAACCGATCTGCTACACCTGAACGGTTCGCTAGCTGCTTGACCGACCAGTCGCGGCCACGACCAACGAACTTACGCAAGGCGTCGCCGATCTGACGGCCAGCGACGTTGCGGGAAATGATCGGCTCAAAGTCCGCTGTTTCGCTGCGCTGCGTCATTTAGAAACGGCTCCGTGATGATCGATGAAGGCCTTGACCCTGTCCTGTTGAGCACGGCGGTAGCGCGCGTTCTGGCAAGCATCCGCAAGCTCGATGAGCCCGTAGACGCCGCCCAGCACGAAGGCCGCGCCGAAGACGCCAATGACGATCGCCCAAAAGTTGAAGTCGTCAGCCATCAGGCTTCTCCGTCATGTTGAGTGAGACAAAGACCGCTTTGCGATGCGAGGATCGCGCGGCCGATCAGTTCGGGGATTTGGGGAACTACGGCGTTGCCGAGTTGCTTATTGCGGTGTACCCCTCGGGGTATCCCATGACCTGTTCCGCGGTTTCGGGCACCGGATACCGTTGGCCAAGAACAAGGCTGCACCAGTCCTGCCAGTTGTTCCGCTCTGGATTGGCTACACCAAGCCGCGGTGACTGGCGCCCGCCCTTGAACGCCGTAGCGTTGGGGGTAGGCCACAATCCAAACTCGGTCCCGAACCTGTCGGGCACCAACGTAGGAAGCTGGTATGCAATGCCATTCAGCATCATACCCGACCGCGGCCAGGCATCCGAGAACTCGGTCAAGCCCCCGTCCAAGCAAAGCTGCGACGTTTTCCACGAAGACGAGCTCCGGTCGAATGTCGCAAATGAGTCTATAGAAGTGGAACCACAGCCCGCTTCGTGCGCCGTCAAGACCCTCTCCAGCGCCCGCAAGACTGACATCTTGGCAGGGAAATCCTCCACAGATTGCAGTCGGGAAAATGCCGTCGTCTCGGAGTCGATCTCCGGTAAGTTCGCGAACATCGTCATAGATGGGGACACCCGGGTTGCGCTCGGCCAAGGTCGCTCTTGCCTCGCGATCAAATTCGCAGAACGCGACAGTCTTGAACCCGCCTGTCCGCTCCAACCCGAGCGAAAACCCACCGATGCCCGAGAACAGGTCGAGCAGCTTGTACGGCGCGCGCTCACAAAGACCGGCGGGGTGTTGGAAAGGGGGTGGGCACACCCCGCCGGGAGTGACGGAAGCCGGTGCTGCCGGGCTGCCGTTATGGGTCATGCTGCTTTTGGCGTCGGCGGTTTGCGCTCGGGCATCGTGCGCAAGAACCAGTCGGCGTCCACGTCATCGCGAGCGGCAAGGTCGATCAACGGCGACCAATGCTCGGGAGGAATGCGATTGCGCGACCTCCACTGCCGGACGTTGATGCTTTCGATCCCGAGAAACTCGGCGACCTTAGGCGGCCCACCAAGCTTGGCGATCAGTGCGTTGTGATCATTCAAAGGCTGCATAGCGCGACGCTACGCGATGTAGCGCATAATAGCAATATGATTTGTAGCGCGGCGCTATGCAATGGTCCGCGTATGGCGGATGATTCGATGGAAGCTCAGGCGAAACGGCTGCGCGCAGCACGTGAAAAGCGATTTAAGTCGGCCAAGGACTTCGCCGACGAGATGAAAATTAAGGCCGTGACGTATCGGGCGTATGAGGCTGGGCAAAATAGCTATGCCAAGCTGGCCCACCAATTCGCCGGACGGCTACAGGTCAGCGCACGCTGGCTCTTGGAGGGGACTGAGCCAGAGCAATTGCGCGACGAGGCGGGCGAAGAGGTCGACGCCAAGAAACTTGGCCTGGCGCTCGTGCCACAGCTCGAAATTGGCTACAGCATGGGCGGCGGGTCGGTTTTCCACGAATACCGCCATATGGGTTTCATGCCGTTCCAACGGGATTGGCTGAAAGGCATCATGCGCGGAAGCGTCGCCGATTTATTTGTTGCCCGGGGCGACGGGGATTCGATGACGCCCACCATGTTGGACGGCGACATTGTGCTGATCGACACATCCCAGCGCCGGGTTGAGCAGCAGGACCGCATTTGGGCGCTCAGTTACGGCGATTTGGGGATGATCAAGCGCGTCCGGCGATTGCCGTCCGGCGCCTATCGGATCCTCTCGGATAATCCGTCTGTGCCGCCGATTGACGCCTTTGACGAAGAAATGCAGGTTGTCGGCCGCGTGATCTGGATTGGGAGGCGCATGTGAATTGGGGGCAGCGAACAATCCTGATCTTTGCCGGCCTGCTTTTGCTGCTGTTCGGCTTTAACAATGTCATGGACTCATTCACGCCGCATTCGACGCTCGCCACTGTCCAATTCGTCCTGGCTGTGATTTGCTTCGTGATCGCCAGTAGAAGTAGAAACGTGTTCTGACTCTTGGTGAACCCTGAGCAAAGCGGGCACAGGACAACTACCCCTGACGCATCAAGGGCAGTCCCGCCCGCTTCGACTGTATGACTCTCGGAGCCACCCGTCGCTTCGCGTGCGCGCCCAGCTCGGAGCAAGTGGGCGCTTGGCAGTTGCTTCCGAGGCTACTCCGCCCCGCCGGTCCCCGCTCTGCCTTTCGGACTCGGGTATTGCTTTGACCGGACCCCTTCTGGTAACAGCGTAAACATCGCGCGCCAGAGTATCGAACCAACCCGCACGATCGCCCCCGGGAAGCCTGCACAGCTTCGCCGGGATTTTTTATGTAGCACGGGATGGAACGTATCGGAACCGAAAAATAGCGGCCCCGTAGCATTCGTCGGAACGGGTCCGAAACGCGGGCTATAAAAAATAACACTGCGCTATTGACGCGCTATGGAATGTAGCGTAACACCCCTTCAACACGATCAGAGTGTTGGAGGCGGAATATGGTTCAGGATGTGGAAGGTGGGCGCGCCGCTGACGCGGAAGCTGCTCTATCGGCTGCGCCGACCGCGCCTATAGTCGCGGCGCTGCCGGGTAACGATCAGCCGCGCGATACGCTCTTTCAAGAGCTTCGCGATGTGCTGCTTGCCAGCGTTGGCGGGTACGATCGCTTTGAGCGCGGCTTTCACGCCCGTACATTCTCTCCGGAAAAGCGGGCCAGCGGCGCCGTTGGCGAAGCTGCCAACTGCCTAGAGTCGGCAATGGCTGTGCTTGCCGAGGCTGGTATTGAGCCGGAAGCTCAGCGTGATTGGCTCGCCCGGGCGGTTAGCAAGTGGGCTGCATATCAGCAGGCCGGCGCGCGGACCATGAACTGGATGATTACCGGCCCCGCCCAGTTTGCCGTCGCTCGCAATGAAAAGGCGATGCAGACCGAGCATAAGCGCTGCGACGAGTACATTTCCTTCGTGGGCGGCGCCAGAGATTGGGCACTTCGTCAACAGAGCAAGGCCAAGCGACGGGCTGCTGTGGAAGCTGCCGAAGCTTCTGGAATAGTGAACGTGGAACGGGCGTTCGGCAATATTCGGGTCGTTCTAAACGAGGCCCTTAATCGGGTTCAAATCATCTTTCCGAACAAGCCGACTGATAACGAACGCCGCATTCTGAAATCGCACGCGTTTCGCTGGGCGCCGAGTGTCGGCGCGTGGCAACGGCAGCTTACAAGGAACGGCGTTCGAGCTGCAAAGGACGCAATGCACGACATGGGTCTGTCGGCATGACCGCTCACTCCCACCCTATAGAAGAAGCCGTTGGCGAGGCGGAGCCGCCGCACGTCCATTCGGAGATGTGCATCCGCTGGGATCAATCGGGATATGTTTGCAAGCAGCTAGAGGACGAGGACAACCTCGTATCGGTTGATCGTCGCGTGCTTGAGCGAGCAATCCAGGACTACGAGACGGAATGGGGTCACTCTCCACGGCCTGACGCTTGGCCCAATGTGTTGCGCCTACTGCTTGGGGTGCCGAGCGGCGTGGAGTTGAACGCGAAATGAACGCCCCCGCCACCCTGAAGGCACACAACGCTCTCCGTTACTGCCCTACCTGCACAGCAATGTCAGAGATGGCTGAAGACGGAACGTGTCTTGAATGCCTCTCCATCATAGACCTGATCCTCTGGCAGGAAACAGAGGAAGCATGGGCTTCTGATCCTCGCGCAATGGAATGTGCAGAGCCGGTCGACCCCTTCTTTGCGTCCGATCGGGCGCTCAACCGTGGATATGGGAGGGTTTGATGGGCGATCCGAAATGGACACCGGGGCCTTGGTCCGTTTGGGAAGGTGGCGTTGTCGTTCACGACCACAACATCGAAGGCAATGTCATCTGCCTCGAACCCGAGCACATGATGAAGGCTTCGCTGGCTAGCTGGCCCGATAACGCCAACCTGATCGCTGCGGCGCCGAGCCTGTATGACGCGCTGTCCGGCGCACTGAGTGCGCTCAATGAAAACCTGATCTCAAGTGCGGCGGTTCCGCGCGAGCCGATCATTGCCGCGCTCGCCAAAGCTGAGGGCCGGTCATGATCCCCCTCCCCGAGATCAAGGTAACCGACAAGACCATTCCTGTTCTGGAAAGCTTGGGGGTGTGCCTGAATAGGATGATTGAACTTCAGATGCAGGCTTACCCGAGTTGTTGGGGTGACGTTGAGCGCCGCGAGGAAGCGGAGAAGCATCTGTTTGGGCGATCCCCTTCGGGTCCGGCTGTCGCGGCTTCGCCGTCGAACCGCTTCGCGTTTCGCCCCTCCGGGCTCCCATCCGTATCGCAGGAGAAATCAGCATGTCTGACGAAATGAAGGGTTGCGCCGCAATCGGTGTCATCGGGGTTGGCGCCATCGGTGCCGTTGCTCTGGTTGGGTGGGGGCTCGGTTGGTTCGATCTCGTCACTTCGCGGCCAATGGCCAAGTACAACGAGCAAACGCGCAAGGAGGTCTACGACACCTCGCGGCAGTACCAGCAAGGCACCAACCGCGACATTGCCCGCTATTGTGAGCAGATGCGCGACACCTCGCAACCGGCTGCCAGCCGTAAAGCCGTGGCGGCGCTGATCCGAACCACCAACGACACATACGACGGCGACCTGTCATCCGACAACGAAGCCTGCGTCGCCGAAGCAAAGGGAAACTGACCATGAAGGCATTTTACGCACCGATCGCGCTTGCTCTGTTGACTGGCGGATGCATGCAGAGTTCCGACCAAGCCGCAGACCGGCAGGCCCAGGCAACCCGCAAAGCGATGGATGCCGCAGACCGCGAAGTCGGGATGCCGCGCATCGCGAACTACGCACAGAAAAAGCTGCTCAAGAATGCTTACGAGGACATGGATCAGACAACGCTGACCTATGTCTATACGCAGGCTCTCGACGGCAAGTTTGTGTGCCTCGGGCAAGCTCTTGGCTACGGCGTTTCGCTCGGTACGCAGTTCACGGCGTCTCAATATCCTCAGTACGTCAATAGCGCGTCAACCGATAAGGATTCTGGCGGCAACGCTTACGGAACGTACATGCTCGACCAGCCCGAACCGAACGGGCTTTACTCCCCGTCGACAGGCGAGGCCACGGTCGTTGACCTCATTAATCCGGCAAACGGTGAAGCGCATACCGCGATCATGGAGCCGCGCATTGTGACGCTTCCGTTCGAGCTTCCCCCTTCAGTGGTGACCGCGCCGTGTCCGGGAGACGTAGACCCGACCAAGGTCAAGGACATGAAGGAAACAAGCCAAGCGAAGTACGTGAAGTGACTGCGCAAGGGACACCTATGCGAAGCGCCGATACTTCAGGCTCGGTCGCCGAAGGCGATGGTGGCCCGGTCCCGCAGCCAGACGCCCAAACCACCCCATCGGAGAACCCCTCATGACAACCAACAGCTTGCAAGGGGCAGCGATACGCGCCTTCGCCTCTCATGCTGATCCGTTGAGAAGGGCTCTGGAACCCTTGGTGGCCGTTCTCAACGACGCGGAGAAGAGTTTCACCAAGGCCGATGAACTGTTCGGCGGCCCAGTCACTGATGAAGATGCCGTCATGGTATCGATCGGCTTGCTCCGCGCGGCTCGTTCCGCCCTTAGTAGTGGGGAGAACAACAATGGCGAGTGAACAAACCGGCGCGCTGGCAAAGCGCGACGAGGCCCCGATCGATTATGCTGGCGGATTGCTGGCTGTGATCGAACGCGCTGCCCGCGACCCGTCTGTCGATATCGACAAGATGGAGCGCCTGCTAGCGATGCAAGAGCGTGTGCAGGAAGCCCGCGCCAAGCAGGCTTTCACGGAAGCTAAGATCGCGATGCGCCCCGAGCTGCCGGAAGTGACCATGAAGGGTCATATCATCATCCGAGACAAGCAGACGAACGTGATTACCCAGGATACGCCGTTCGCGCGGTTCGAAGATATCCACGACGCGGTTGTTCCAGTGCTGTCGCGCCACGGCTTCGACCTGAAATTCCGCAACGGCCTGTCGGCTGACGGCAAGGTTCAGGTCACTACGATCCTAACGCATATCGACGGCCACGAGGAAACGACCGACTTTGTTCTGCCGCATGATAGCAGCGGTAGCAAGAACAGCGTTCAGGCTGTCGGGTCAAGCACGTCCTACGGCAAGCGCTACGGCACGCTGGCAATCCTGAATATCAAGGTGGCCGGCGAGGATGACGACGGAGAAAAGGCGTCCTACAAGGACACGGAGGGTGTCCCGCTCTCCCGCACGAAGCTGGATGGCCCGCACGCGAGCAAGACTGCTCTGAAGTCAGCGATCCAGGCTATCCGGGTCAAGGCCCAGCAAGCAACCACAGCCTCCGAAATCAACGCCCTGCTGAGGGCAGAGCGCCAGACGATCGACCAGGCCGAGCGCGATTGGACTTCGCTGCTTACCGGCGACCCGCGTGTTCCCGAAGATATCGGGTTGCGCGGCGACGTGGAAGCGCGTCGCGAGTACCTGAAGCGCGATGACGGCATGTTCGCCGGGATGCTCGCGTCAATGCGACAGGCAAAGACGACGCAGGCCCTAGCCGCGTGGCGCGCGGCCAACGAGGAAATTGTTGACGCGCTAGACGGCCCGGAAGCTCGCCAGTTTCAGCGCGCGTGGGATGAGCATGAAGCTCAACTCATGGCCAACAAACCAACTGCGTTGGACGCCGGCTAATGGGCCGCCCGCTTCTCCTAGATCCCAAGGTTCTCAGCGACGAAGAGCGCGTGGAATACCACCGCGAGCTTTACCGCAAGAGCGCCAAGCATCGGCTGGCTAGGATCAACCACACCCGACGCCGCCAAGGCTATCCCGAGGCGAAGTCGCTGGACGAATGCAAGCTGCGGATTCCGCTATGACGCTTCCACAACGCCTCAAAGCCGACCACTTCAAACCAAAATTGCAGCTGCGCTCAACTGCGCACCGCGATTGGGTCAGAGGCCACTATTGCTCTGTTCCGGGCTGCCAGTTGATGCCGATCGAGGTCGCTCATGTCAGCCGAGCATGGAGCGGAGGCATGGGCGAGAAAAGCAGCGATGCAATGACGATCAGCCTTTGCCGGGACCATCACGCGGAAAGCCATCGGGGCGAACAGACGTTCTCACGCAAGTACGGCCTGGACATGCTCGCCAAGGCACAAGAGTTCTTCCGTGCATCGCCGCACCGCCAAAAGCTGGATGATCCCTATGTCTGATCGCATCGCCCCTCTCCACTTCACCAAGACGGTACAGGGCTTTGTCCCGGTATCGACTGCGGCCCGTGAATTCCACGCCAAGACCAAGATTGGCCAGCGCGTGGAATTGAAAGGCCGGCGCCCGCGCAACGCTGCTCATCACCGCAAGCTGTTCGCGCTCCTGGCATTGCTGGCGGACAACCGCGACGAGTTCTCATCGGCAGATGACGCATTGCTCGGTCTGAAAGCCGTGCTTGGCTACGGGTCATGGAAGCTGCTGCATCCGAAGGCCGAACGGGAAGTGTTCGTACCCGACAGCATTGCTTTCGAGAACATGGCGCAGGACGATTTTGAGGCTTTCTACGACCAGGCAATCGCTGCCGTGCGCCGTTGGTGGCTGCCGGTCGCCGACAATGATTTACGCGAAGCCATCGAGGCATTCGCAGCATGACTTCGAAGCGCAGCAATACCGCTAGCGCCAAGATGGGCCGGGATATCGCCCCCGGTGTTCCGGCCCAGAAAGGTTTGTAAGATGACAGTTCATCGTATCGAAACAACGTCGGCCGAGTTTGCACGTTCAAAATATCCGAACGCAGCCATTCTCCGCCCGATCATGAATTACGTGTTGGTGTTCGATCGCGTCGATGATGCTTTCGGGCATGAGACTTCGCGACCGGCGCAGAACGGGAGCAGGCAATGACCGCCCTCCACACCCGCATCGCTAATTTCGAGCATGAAGCCCACGTCCTAGCCGTTCGCCGTCAGATGCTTGCCCTAGACCCTCTAGCTAATGAACGCTGGCTCCGTCGAGCAAAAGCCTATCCCAGGTTACAGAGGATCAAGCGGAGGGCGGGGTTGTGAGCGACTGGCACAGATTCAACGATCAGTTCCGCGAAACGTTTTGGGAGCGGCAAGAGCGCCAGCGGAAGGCCCGCAACAAGGCGCGCGAAGCCCAAGCCCCGGAGACACCCCCTCCCCCCAAGGACATTCAGGGATGACAGCGCCCTACTGGCCTCGATCGATGAAGCGCGCCAAGGCGGCGGCGTACTGCGATTTGACACCGCCGAAGTTTTTGGCGGAAGTCTACGCAGGACGCTTGCCTATGCCTATCGAGCTTGGCGGTGAGGACCATTGGGACCGAACGCAACTCGACAAGTATCTTGACGAGCTAGCCGGCGGGATCGGCGATTGGCGAAGGGAGCAGCCGGGCCTTGCCGCATAAACTCCCCAAGCATGTAAAGCTGGTCCGGTCGAAGGGCCACGA
>Ga0207667_10007824_pt1 | contig 12774 bp, 10 predicted proteins | sample KBSCornC52_FD_184301 | JGI IMG/M metagenome (GOLD analysis project Ga0207667, IMG submission 184301) | Corn rhizosphere microbial communities from Kellogg Biological Station, Michigan, USA - KBS Corn C5-2 (SPAdes) (version 2) | ecosystem: Host-associated > Plants > Roots > Rhizosphere > Soil ...
GTTCGACTGCATCCTGTTCCAGGAAGACCACCACTGGGAACGCGACCAGTACGAACTGCTGACGCCGGCCCAGCGCGCCCTGCCGCGCATCTACCTCGAGCACGATCCGCCCGGATTGCCGGCCGGCGACGGCGCAACGGCCGAGGAGCGCATGCCGCCCGGCACCGCCCGGCCGGCGTGGCCGACCGACGTGCGCCACCTCGTCGACGATCCCGCCGTGCTGCTCGTGCATGTCACCCCGTACAACGACCTGATGTGGGACAGCGGCCGCACCCCCACGCGCATCATCGAGCACGGCGTCGCCGTGCCCGACATGGTGCGTTACCGCGGCGACCTGGCGCGCGGCCTCGCGGTCACGAACCACCTCGCGCGGCGCGGCCGGCGCATGGGTGCCGACCTGTTCGAGCAACTGCGCGCCAACCTGCCGCTGGACCTTGTCGGCATGGGAGCGGCCGAGATGGGCGGCCTGGGCGAAGTCGACCATCCGCAGCTGCCCGCGTTCGCGGCGGCCTACCGCTTCCTGTTCTCGCCGGTCCGCTATTCGAGCCTCAGCCTGGCCGTGATCGAAGCCATGATGATCGGGATGCCGGTCGTCGCGCTCGCCACGGCCGAGATGGCGACCGTGATCGAGCACGGCGTCTCCGGCTTCGCGATGACGGATGCGCGCCAGCTGGCCATGACGATGCGCGCGCTGCTGGCCGATGCCGGGCTCGCTCGGAGCGTGGGCGAGACGGCGCGGCGGCGTGCCCGCGAGCGCTTTTCCATCGTCCGCTTCGGCGCCGACTGGGATGCGGCGCTGCGTGCCGTGACGAGTTGACGGCACGCCATGAAACTCGACGGCCAGCCGCCCGCCGCGCCCGCCGCCGTCCTTGCGGCCGGCCGGCGCCGCGTCGCCCTCATCAGCGATCACGCGTCGCCGCTCGCGGCGCCGGGCAGCACCGACTGCGGCGGCCAGAACGTCTACGTCGCCCACCTCGCGCGCGAACTGGCGCTGGCCGGGCACGTCGTCGACGTCTTCACCCGGCGCGACACCGTCCGGCAGAAGCAGCTCGTGTGCTGGCGCGAGAACCTGCGCGTCGTCAACGTACCTGCCGGACCGGCGCACTACGTGCCCAAGGAACAGATGCTGCCGCACATCCCGTCGTTCTGCCGCTTCGCCACCCGCTTCGCCCGCCACCAGCCTGCCCCCTACGACATCGTGCACGCGAACTTCTTCATGTCCGGCATGGTCGCCCAGCACCTCAAGCAGACGCTGGGCCTGCCCTTCGTGATCACGTTCCACGCACTGGGCCGCGTGCGCCGCCTCGCCCAGGGCATGGCGGACGCCTTCCCGCCCGCGCGTGCGCGCATCGAAGCGGGCCTGATGCGCCAGGCCGACCGCATCATCGCCGAATGCCCGCAGGACCGGCGCGACATGGAACACCTGTACGGGGCCAGCGGCGAACGCATCGCAATGGCGCCCTGCGGCTTCGACCCGGACGAATTGTGGCCCATGCCGCGCGACGAGGCGCGCGCCGCGCTCGCCCTCGCGCCCGGCCGCTTCACCGTACTGCAACTGGGGCGCATGGTGCCGCGCAAGGGTGTCGACACAGTGATCGAGGCCGTCGCCCTGCTGCGCGGTGTGCACGGCGTCGATGCCGAACTGCTCGTGGTCGGCGGCGAGGCGCAGCCGGGCGGGAGCGACGGCGACGAACTGGCACGCCTGCGCGCCCTCGCCCGCACGCTCGGCATCGCCAGCCGCGTCCGGTTCGCCGGCCAGCAACCGCGCCCGGCGCTGCGGCTGTACTACGGCGCGGCCGACGTGTTCGTCACGACGCCCTGGTACGAGCCCTTCGGCATCACGCCGGTCGAGGCGATGGCCTGCGCCCGCCCCGTGATCGGCGCCGACGTGGGCGGCATCAAGAGTACCGTCGTGGACGGCATCACCGGCTTCCTCGTGCCCGCGCGCGACCCGCACGCGCTGGCGGGACACCTGGCCCGCCTGCAGCGCACCCCGGCGCTCGCGCGCGCCATGGGCGAGGCCGGCCTCCGCCGCGCCTACCGCCATTACACGTGGCGCACCGTCGCCCGACAAATCGCGGGCATCTATGCCGCCGTCCTCGCCGAGGCAGGCGAGCGCGCCACCATCGACCTGACCCAACCCTAGGAGCCAGCATGGACGACCTCGACACATCGACGACGGCACACCCACCCCACGCGCGTCGCGACCTGCAGGGCAAGGTCGCGCTCGTCACAGGCGCCGCCAGCGGGCTGGGCGCCGCGCTGGCCGCCGTGCTGGCGCGGGACGGCTGCGATATCGTCGCGGCCGACATCCGCGCCGACGCCCTGCAGGCGGGCATGCCGGCGCTGCTGGCCCATGGCGTGCGCGCCCGGGCGCTGGCGCTCGACGTCGGCCACCCGGGTGCCGCGCGCGCCGCCGTCGAGCGCTGCATCGCGACGATGGGGCGGCTCGACATCCTCGTCAACAACGCCGGCACCGACGTCACCCTGCCCATGTCCGAGATGTCCGACCAGGACTGGCTGCGCGTCATCGACACCAACCTGAACGGCCCGTTCCTGCTGGCCAGGAACGCCGCCGCGCAGATGCGCAGGCAGGGCGCGGGCGACATCGTCAACATCGCCTCCACGGCGGCCAAGCGCGCATGGCCGAACGCCTGCGCCTACCACGCCAGCAAATGGGGCCTGCTGGGCCTGTCGCACGCGCTGCATGCCGAGCTGCGTCCGCACGGGATCCGCGTCACGGCCGTCATCGCCGGCGGCATGCGCACGCCGTTCCTGCTCGACCGCTTCCCCGACCTCGATCCGGCCCGGCTGCAGGACCCGGCCAGCGTCGCCCTTGCGATCCGGCACGCGCTGCTGCTGCCGCGCGAGAGCGTGATCGCGGAACTGACCATCCTGCCCGTGCACGAAACCTCCTGGCCATGAAAGCTGCGCATATGAAAGGCGCGCATTTGAAAGCTGTATTCCTCGACAAGGACGGCACGCTCGTGGACGATGTGCCAAACAACGTCGAGCCGGAACGCATCCATCTGTGCCGCGGCGCCGGTCCCGCGCTGCGTCTGCTGATGCGGCTGGGCTACCGCCTGTTCGTCGTCACCAACCAGCCGGGCATCGCATTCGGCCACTTCGCCGCTGCGGCGATGGAAGTCGTCGGCAACCGCCTGCGCGACCTGCTGCTGCGCGAGCAGCTGGCGCTCGACGGCTTTTATTTTTGCCCGCATCATCCGGAAGGCACGGTGGCGCCGTGGGCCGCCGCATGCCACTGCCGCAAGCCGCTGCCGGGCCTGCTGCTGAAAGCCGCGCACGACTACGGCATCGACCTGCGCGCGTCGTGGATGGTGGGCGACATCCTGCACGACGTCGAGGCCGGCAACCGTGCCGGCTGCCGCACGATCCTCATCGACAACGGCAACGAGACGGCATGGCGGCTGGGCCCGCGCCGCGTACCGACGCGCATGGCGCCCGACCTGTACACGGCCGCCGTGCTGATCGCCAGCCATGGAGATCCAGAATGACCGCTCCGTGGCAACAGGCCCGGCGCCTCCTTTGCGTGCGCCTCGATTCGCTCGGCGACGTGCTGATGTGCACCCCGGCCATGCGTGCGTTGCGCCAGGCGGTGCCCGGCCGCACGCTGACCCTGCTCGGCTCGCCATCCGGCGCCGTCGCGCTGCCCTTCATCCCGGAACTGATTGACGCCATTCCCTGGGAAGCGCCGTGGTCGAACCGCGCGCCGTTTCCTCCGGCACACGCGGACGGACTGGCGCTGGTCGGCGCGCTCGCCGCGCGCGCCTTCGACGCCGCCGTGATCTTCACCACCTACACGCAAAGCGCGCTGCCGGCCGCGCTGCTGTGCCAGCTGGCCGGCATCCCGCTGCGGCTGGCCCATTGCCGCGAGAATCCCTACGGCCTGCTGACCGACTGGATTCCCGATCCCGAACCGGCCACCATCGTGCGGCATGAGGTGCAACGCCAGCTGGCCCTCGTGCAGCGGGTCGGGTGCCGCAGCGCCGCACCCGGGCTGTCGTTCGTCCCGCGGCCGGCCGACGTCGCTGCGACGCGCGCACGCCTCGGCGCCGCCGGCATCGATCCGGACCGGCCCTATCTCCTGCTGCACCCGGGTGCCAGCGCCGCGTCGCGCCGCTATCCGGCCGGACACTGGGCGCAGGTGCTGCGCCTGCTGGCGCACGATCCGCAACTGCCGCTGGTCCTCACGGGCAATGCGGCGGAAAGCGAACTGGTCGACCAGATCCAGTTCGCGAGCGCCGTGCCCGCCATCTCGCTCGCGGGCCGGCTGACCCTGGGCGAGCTGGGCGCGGCGCTGCAACGCGCGGCCGTCGTCGTGACCAACAACACCGGGCCGGCCCACGTGGCCGCCGCCGTGGGCACGCCGGTGGTCGACCTGTATGCGCTGACCAATCCACAGCACACGCCGTGGCACGTGCGCAGCCGCGTCCTGTTCCATGACGTACCCTGCCGCTTCTGCTACAAGAGCACGTGTCCGGAAGGCCATCAGGCCTGTCTCGCCGGGGTCGCGCCCGAACGCGTCGCCGCCGCCGTGCGCGAGCTGCTGGGCACGGCGCGACCGGCCGACGTCGATACGCCGGCCGCCACGCCCGACGCCTCCGTGCCCACGTGACCGGAGTCGCGCCGATGTCCCATATCGAATCAGCGTCCGGACAGTGTGCGCGCCTGCGCCTGCGCGTCGTCGCGCCCGCCCGGCGACGACAACACCCGCGCACCGGTCGCGGTTGGCGCCGCGGCATCATCGGCGGCCGGCCTGCCGGATGCGGGCCGCATCGCGTGCGCACGCACGAGCGCCTGCAGCGCGTCACGCTCGACGGTCTCCTGGTCGAGCAGCAGGCGGGCCAGCGCATCGAGCAGCGGGCGCTGCTCGCGCAACGTGGCCTGCACCCGCTGGTGCGCTTCGTCGAGCAGCCGCGCGACTTCTCCATCGATCAGGCGCGCCGTGTGTTCGCTGTACGGCACGTTCTGCACCGGTGCCGGCACATACGACGCGCCGGCCTGCTCGAAGGTCGCCAGCCCGACACGTTCGCTCATGCCGTATTGCGCGACCATGTGGCGCGCGAGGTCGGTCGCCATCTGCAAATCGTTCTGCGCCCCCGTCGATACATCGCCGAACACGAGTTCCTCGGCCACGCGTCCGCCGAGGAACACGTCCATCCGGTCCAGCAATTCGCTTTTCTTCAGCAGGTAGCGGTCTTCGGTCGGCAGTTGCTGGGTGTAGCCGAGCGCCGCGATGCCGCGCGGAATGATCGACACCTTGGCCACCTGGTCGGCGTGCGGACGGGACTCCGCCGTCAGCGCGTGTCCCGCTTCATGGTAGGCGACCGTTTCCTTTTCCATCGGATTGATGAGGCGCGAGCGCTTTTCCATGCCCGCGATGACGCGGTCGATTGCCTCGTCCAGCTCGGCCCGCTCGACCCTGTCCTTGCCGCGCCGCGCCGCCAGCAGCGCGGCTTCATTGACCAGGTTGGCGAGGTCGGCGCCGGACAGGCCCGGCGTCCTGGCGGCCACGGCGCCCAGGTCCACGTCGGGTGCCAGGCTGACCTGGCGCGCGTGCACCTGCAGTATCTTCTGTCGTCCTTTCAGGTCGGGCCGGTCGAGCGCGACGTGGCGGTCGAAGCGGCCGGGGCGCAGCAGGGCCTGGTCGAGGATCTCCGGACGGTTCGTGGCGGCGAGGATGATCACGCCCTTGTTGGTGTCGAAACCGTCCATCTCGACGAGCAGCTGGTTGAGGGTCTGTTCCTGCTCGTTGTAGCCGCCGACGATGCCCGCCACGCCGCGCGCACGGCCCAGCGCGTCGAGTTCGTCGATGAAGATGATGCAGGGCGCCACCTTTTGCGCCTGCACGAACAGGTCACGCACGCGCGCGGCGCCGACGCCCACGAACATCTCGACGAATTCCGAACCGCTGATCGAAAAGAACGGCACCCCGGCCTCGCCCGCCACGGCCCGCGCCAGCAGCGTCTTGCCGGTGCCGGGCGGACCGACGATCAGCACGCCTTTCGGGATGCGCCCGCCGAGCCGCCGGTAGCGTTGTGGATTCTTGAGGAACTCGACGATTTCCATCAGTTCGTCGCGCGCCTCGTCGATTCCGGCCACGTCGTTGAAACTGACGCCGGTCTTGCTCTGCATGTAGACGCGCGCCCGGCTCTTGCCTACGTCAAACAATCCGGCGGCCATACCGCCCCGCTTGACCAGGCTGCCGTACATCCAGAACAGCAGGATCAGCGGCAACATCCACGACAGCAACGTCAGCCATTCGCTATGCGGTTCGCCGGCATAGCGCACGTGCGCCGCGTCGAGGTCCTTGACGAGGTCCGGGTCGTTCACGCGTGTCGTGCTGAACGGACACAGTCCCGCGTCATTGCACTTGAGCGCTGCGATCCGCTCGCGCGGCAACACGGCGTCGAGCCCGCCGGACTTCAGCGTGCCGGACACGCCCGACTCGGACAAGGTGACCTCATTGACCTTGCCGGCATGGACGAGCTGCTTGAATTCGCTGTACGCCAGCGGCGCCGACGTCACCCAGTCCGACACCGACTGGACCAGCATGAACAGGCCGATGGCGAACAGCCAGTACCACAGCATGGGCCGGAACGCCGGGCCGCCGTCTGGCTTGCGCAAGGGGGTTTCCCCCGTATCGGATGGTTCCTTCACGCAACCTCCCCGCGCCACGCACGCCTTGTCCAGTGGTGCCGCCCGGCATGCCGGACGTCTGTGCGTCGTGGCTGATCCTGAGTCTACGCCTGCCGTTCCAACTGCGCCAGCCGCGCTTCGCACTCGCGCTGCTCGCGCCGGTCACGCCGGTAGGTGTAAACGGTATTGGTCACGCAGGTCAGGACGGCGGTCGCGATCCCGACTGCCGTGCCGACATCCGCCAAGGTCAGCGACGCCCCGATCGACGCCATGCCGGCCACGTAGCTCGCCATTCCGAAGATGCTTGGTCTGCTCATTACTGTTCTCCCCCCAATCGATTGCGCCACCCCTTCCCAAGAGCCCGCCGTTCGAGTAGAGTCAGTATAGAACTCTAAACTGATCATCGTCAAGAACACTAAACCAATCGAGTTTAGTATGCTAAACATGAACCTGTTATCCGACCGCCTCGACTACCTCTACCGCAGCACGCCGAACCTGGAAGGCGAGCGCGGCCAGATTGGCCTCGTGAAGGCATCCGGCGCCTCGAAAAGCGTCGTGAACCAATGGCTGACCGGGAAGATCAAGTCGATGGACATCCGCTACGCGCTCAACATCGAGCGCGCGCTCGGGGTCTCGCACATCTGGCTGATGACGGGCGAAGGCGATCCGCGCCAGGCGCCGCTGCACCGCCTGAAGGACGGCATGGCGGTCCGCGCGCTCGACAACGACGATACGGAATTCGTCCAGATCCGCATGGTCAAGTTGCGCCTGTCGGCCGGGATCACGGGTTTCCAGGCGGAGCCGGAACGCCGCGAGGGCGGCACGCTCGGCATGCGCCGCACGTGGATCGAACGGCACAACTACCATCCCGACCACCTGATCGCCATCCACGTCAAGGGCGAAAGCATGGAACCGTCGCTGTACGCGGGGGACATCGTCATCATCAACACGCTCGACACCAAGCTCGTGGACGGCGCCGTGTACGCATTCAACTACGAAGGCGAGGCCGTCGTGAAGCGCCTGACGCGCGACGCCGGCAAATGGTGGCTCACGTCGGACAACCCGGACCAGCGCAAATACCACCGCAAGCTCTGCCAGGGCAATGCCTGCCTCGTGATCGGCCGCGTCGTGCGCAAGGAAAGCGACCGCATTTGAAACTCGACGTGGCCGTCGCCGAACTGAAGGGCGTGCGCGTGGCGCTGGCGTTCGCGCCGCCGGCCTGGGTCGCGCCCGGCGTCGGCGACGCGCTGCTGGAGCGCCTGCGCCCCTTCTTTCCCACGCTGCCCGTGATGCTGGTGTCCGTGTCCCGGCATGGCATGCGGGCGCACGCGGCGTTCCAGGCGCAGGCACTCGTCGATGGCGCCGACCTCGCGCAACTGCAGCGGCAGACGATCGATCTCGACATTCCGCCGTCACCGCCGCACGCGCCGCCGCCGTTTTAACAGCCAATTGTCTTTGATTCCGCCTGCGGAGCTTCTAACTAGTACTCAATTTGATGCTCGAATGTATTGATAGGTGTACCCATCGCGCACATTCTCTGATGACATCCGGAACTTGTTCAGTATGCTTCGGTCCAAGACCCTACTAAACGAGCGGAATCCACGAGCATGCTTCTGTCCCACCAGATCCGCCTCGACCCGACGCCTGCACAGCGCGACTATTTTGCGCGCGCGGCCGGTACCGCCCGGCGCGTCTGGAACTGGGCACTCGCCGAGTGGAATCGCCAGGTCGCCGCCGGCCAAAAACCAAATGCGATGGCACTGAAGAAGCAATTCAATCGCATCAAGTATTCGGATCCGGATTGGCTGGACGACAACGGCCAGCCCTGGCTGCGCACCATTCACCGTGACGCTCACGCACAACCCTTTGCGAACCTGGCAAAAGCGTGGTCCCGCTACGTCGACCAGCGTCGCACGGGCCAACAGGCGCAACGACCGCGTTTCAAAAAGAAAGGGCGTTGTCGCGACGCGTTCTACGTTGCCAACGATAAATTCCGCATCGAAGGGATGGAAGCAGTGTTGCCGAAAGTCGGACGCGTGCAAATGCGCGAGCATCTGCGCTGGCCCGGCAGGATCATGGGAGCGAGCGTCGGACGCCAGGCCGACCGCTGGTATCTGGCGGTGCAGGTCGAGGTGCCCGATCACGTTGCACGCCTGCGCCGCACGGGTGACGGCATTACCGGCGTCGACTTGGGCGTGAGCGCGGCCGCTACTCTGTCGAACGGCGAGAAGATCGCGGCACCGCGCCCGCTCGCGGCAGCACTGCGGCGCTTGCGTATCCGCTCGCGGCGCCAGTCGCGCAAGCTGGAAGCGGCCAGGAAAGCTGTCGGCATCATGGGACCGATCCCGAAAGGCATACGGCTGCCGGAATCGAAGAACAGGACGTGTGGCGCCCGCGCGCTGGCCCGGCTGCACGAGCGCATCGCCCGCGTGCGTGCCGACTTCATGCACAAGTTGACTACCCGGTTGTGCCGCGAAAATCAAACGATCGTGATCGAGGACTTGAACGTGCACGGGATGCTGGCCAATGCCCGTCTGGCGCGTGCGATCAGCGACGTCGGTTTTTATGAGTTCAGGCGCCAGCTGCAATATAAAGCAAAGCGTTACGGCACCCAGCTCGTGCTGGCGGACCGGTGGTATCCGTCGAGCAAGTTGTGTTCAGCGTGCGGCGACCGTTACGCCGCGCTTGGCCTGGGTGAACGCAACTGGACCTGCGCCGCGTGCGGCGCGCATCACGACCGCGACGTGAACGCGGCGATCAATCTGCAACGGCTCGCAACCGGCGCCCTCGCGGCGCAAAGTGCGCTACCCTTGGCGAGCCGGGCGGTGACGCCAGGCACTGCCGCCAGCGATGGGCTGGCGGGAGGCGGGAAAGTGACGCCTGCCAGGCACGAGCACGGTCAGCAGGACGGCTCGGGGCAGGAAGAGAATGGTGAGCACTTGTGCTTACATTTTCGATAGCAGACTGGTTGTTTGCCGAATCAGTGGCTGACGACCCCGATAGAGACCGGAGGGGCAACGATTGCCGGCCTTTCGGAACCGTACACATTCAGACCGAAGCCCATTCCTTTCGGAACTGCACCCCGATACTGAACAACCAGGTCATATTTGTGACCGGCCTGAAGTTCGTAGTCGCTCAGAGACAACCCGACTTTACCGTCGACATACCCTCCGGGATTCAACTTCAAAAAATCCCTTCTGGAACGCGGCGGTGGGGGCAGCAACGACGAAATGAACGATGTTGGTACATCTTCTCCGGTAGCGTGATCTTGCAAAAACAGGCTTACAGAAATTGTCCACCCCGCCAGGACGTAAATATTCGAGGGTGATTCGTTTTTCAGAATTACCCGCAGTTCGACGATGTCGTTTTTCCTATAGGCCTTTTTCGCACCGTGGACTGAAAGACTGAGCAGCGGGGCCGGAAACGGAGTGCCATGGATATCACTCGAATCGAGATCAGCTACCGTGACCGCATGGCCACGTTCACACAAGCTCGCGACGACAAGAATGAACACAATTCTTAGTACACGGAGAACCACATGTCCGGAGGTTTGCATCTTGAGTCGCATGGTTCGCAGTCCCTGCATTCTTCGAATTCAAGAAAACGGCCGGGCGATGCCGGCCGTATCGAACACGGGTGCGGAGATCAGCCGCTGTTCCGCAGGCCCGCCGAAATGCCGTTGATCGACATATGCAGCCCGTTGCGGGTCGCATCGTCATCGACGCCGGCGCGGTAACGGCGCAGCAGCTCGACCTGCAGGTGGTTCAGTGGATCGATGTACGGCAGGCGGTTGCGCAGCGAACGCTGCATCTGCGGGTTCCCGTCCAGCAGTTCGTCCTGCTCCATGATCTGCCGGAGGATCTCCACGGTGCGGGCGTGTTCGGCGCTGATGCAGCCGAAGATGCGGTCGCGCAGCGCGGCGTCGGACACCAGGCCGGCGTAGCGGCCGGCGATCGCGATATCGCTCTTGGCCAGCACCATGTCCATGTTCGACAGCAGCGTGGTGAAGAACGGCCACTCCTTGTACATCTTGCGCAGCAGCGCGAGGCGTTCGGCCGGCGCCTCCGCGACGAAGCGTTCCACCGCCGTGCCGAAGCCATACCAGCCCGGCAGCATCAGGCGGCATTGCGCCCAGCTGAACACCCAGGGAATCGCGCGCAGGTCTTCGATCGAGCGCGACTTCTTGCGCGACGCCGGACGGCTGCCGATGTTCAGGGCGGCGATTTCCGAGATGACGGTCGATTCCCAGAAATAGGTCTCGAAGCCTTCCGTTTCATAGACGAGCGAGCGGTAGGCGCGCAGCGCTTCGGTGGACAGCAGGTCCATCGCGGCGACCTGCTCCGCGTCCGGCTGCGGCTGGGCGTGCGACAGCAAGGTCGCTTCCATCGTCGCGGCGACGAGCACTTCCAGGTTGCGTCGGCCGACGTCGGCATTGGCGTACTTCGCGGTGATGACTTCGCCCTGCTCCGTCAGGCGGATGCGGCCCTGCACGGCGCCCGGTGGCTGCGCGAGGATCGCTTCGTAGCTCGGGCCGCCGCCGCGTCCCACCGAACCGCCGCGGCCGTGGAACAGCTGCAGCTTGACGTCGTGCGCGCGAAACACGGCGATCAGTTCCAGCTCCGCCTTGTGCAATTCCCAGCCGGAGGTGACGTAGCCGCCGTCCTTGTTGCTGTCCGAGTAGCCGAGCATGACTTCCTGCAGGCGGTCGCGCGACTGCAGCAGGCGCATGTAGAACGGCAGGCCGAACGCCTCGGCCATGATCGCTGGTCCGGCGCGCAGGTCGTCGATGGTCTCGAACAGCGGGATGATGTTGACGTCGAGCGTGCCGAGCGTCGGATGCAGCAGGCCGGCTTCCTTCAGCAGCACGGCCACTTCCAGCAGGTCGGAGACGGAGGCCGCCTTCGAGATGATGTAGTTGACCACCGCCGCGCGGCCGTACTTCAGGTGTGCCTGCTTCGTCTCGCGCAGGATGGCCAGCTCGGACGCGGTGTCTTCGGAATAGTCTTCGAACGGCGAGACGAGCAGCCGCGGCGTCTGCAGTTCTTCCAGCAGCACCTTGCAGCGCTCCCCTTCCGCCAGCGCCAGGTAATCGACGCCGGGACGCGCCAGCGCCAGCAGTTCCGCGATCACGCGCTCGTGCACGTCGGAGTTCTGGCGCAGGTCGACGGGCGCGAGGTGGAAGCCGAACACCTTCACGGCGCGGCGCAGGGTGCGCAGGCGGCCGCGCGCCAGCTGGCGGGCGCCGCTGGTCACGAGCGATGCGTGGATGACGTCCAGGTCGGCCAGCAGCTCGTCCGCGCTGGCGTAGGCCGCCGTATCCGGATCGAGGCTGCCTCCGACGAGCCAGGCGCGCGTCGCCACCAGGCGCGCGTGCATGCCGTGCAGTGCCTGGCGATAGGGTTCGTCCTGGTGGTGCGGCGAGTTGTCCGGCGTGCGTTCGGCGATGCGGCGCAGCGCCTCGGTGCTGCCGCACAGCGACTGCGCCTGCGACAGCTGCGAGGCGAGCGTGTGCACCTCGGGCAGGTAGAAATCCAGCGCGCGGGTCGCGTGTGCTTTCAGCGTGGCGCGCAGGATGTCCGCGGTGACGAAAGGATTGCCGTCACGGTCGCCGCCGATCCAGCTGCCCACTTTCATGAACGACGGCAGTTCGCGGTCGGTCCAGGCGGCGTCCTTGTGGCCGAGTGTATCCTCGAGGGCACAGTACAGGCGCGGCAGGCTGCGCAGGATCGTGTAGTCGAAGAAGGACAGGCCATTCTCGACTTCGTCCAGCACCGACAGCTTGGCGGGACGCAGCAGGCGGGTCTGCCACAAGGTCAGGATGGCGCGCGCCAGCGCTTCTTCGTTGTCCTGCTCCTCGTCGGGCGTCAGTTGCGTACGGTCGCGTTCGCCGATCAGGCGCGCGATCGCCATCTGGCAGTTGAGGACGCTCTTGCGCTGCACTTCGGTCGGGTGCGCCGTGAACACGGGGCTGACGTGGGCATCGTCGAAGAACGCCGGCAGGTCATCCATGCGGCCCGCGGCGAACACGCCGTCGACGGCGTGGGCGATGCTGCCCTTCTTCGGCGCCGAACCGGCGGACAGGTGCGCGCGGCTGCGGCGGATGTGGTGCTGGTC
>Ga0207667_10007825_pt1 | contig 12773 bp, 14 predicted proteins | sample KBSCornC52_FD_184301 | JGI IMG/M metagenome (GOLD analysis project Ga0207667, IMG submission 184301) | Corn rhizosphere microbial communities from Kellogg Biological Station, Michigan, USA - KBS Corn C5-2 (SPAdes) (version 2) | ecosystem: Host-associated > Plants > Roots > Rhizosphere > Soil ...
AAAAGACGCTGAGGAAGTGCAGCGCCATATGGCTGGGATTGATTTGGCCAAGGCTGGTGTGTACCCACAACGCGGCCATGCCAAAAACCATCAGGCTAACGATGGTGAGATAGCCGGCACGGTAGCCACGCAAGCGGATGAGCCGGTCGCGTTCGTCCTTGAGCCGGTTGCGGGTGAGCGCGGCAAGGAGTGCCTGGAGCACGATGTTGGCGACGATGATAAGTGCGATTGCTCCGCTGATGATGTTGAGCCGTGGCTGCGGCTGATGGATGAGGTGAAGATAGGGCAGGAAGACAGCGAGATTGACTGCGAGTTCGCCGTAGAGAGTTTTTTCCTGGTAGGAAAGGTCGGCCATAGGTCTGCTCCAATGTAAAGAATATTTGACATTCGAGACTGTAGCGCGAGCGGATTCCCATGTCAAACATTTTTGACATTTGCAAATGCGAGTAAACGAAAACAGGATCCGATCTTGACAACCAATAACCATACGGTTATGGTTTTGCCATGCAGTCCGCAAAAACAAATCCCGTTTTTCGCGCGCTTGCCGATCCCACTCGCAGAGCGATTTTTGAGGAGCTGACAAGGCAGGGCGAGCAGACGGTGCACGCGCTCACGCGGCGTGCCGGAGTGTCGCAGCCGGCGGTTTCGAAGCATCTGGCGGTGCTGAAGCGCGCCAGGCTGGTGCGGCATAGGCGCGACGGGCGGGAGACGCATTACCGGGCGCAGCCCGATGCGCTGGCCCCAATGGTGGACTGGCTGAATGCTTACGGCGCGTTCTGGCGTGAACGTTTCAACGATCTGGAAGCTGTTCTGGAAAGGATGGAGTGATGAGCAACGCAGCAGAGAGTACACGTTCCCTGATTGTAGAAAGAGTATTTCCGCATCCTCCGGAGAAACTCTGGCGCGCACTGACGGAGAGCCGTGTGCTGGCGCAGTGGATGATGAACAACGACTTTGAGCCGGAGCCCGGGCGCCGGTTCCAGTTTCGCGCAGATCCGATGCCGAACTGGAACGGCATTGTGGACTGTGAGGTTCTGGTGGTGGAACCCCAACGCCGGCTTTCCTACAACTGGGGAGTTGGCAGCGGCGAGTTGCAGTGGCTGGTGGAGTGGACGCTCACCCCGGTGGATGGAGGCACTCATCTGCGCATGGAACAGTCCGGCTTTGGACCCGATCAGCAGCAGGCCTACCAGGGCGCGAACTACGGCTGGCAGAAGTTCTTCGGCCAACTGGAGAAGGTGCTGGGGGGAGTGGAGTGAGCGCGAAGCCTTCCAAAGCCCTGGTGGCAGGATTCTGGTTGGTGACGGCTCTGCTGGCGCTACAGATGGGCTTCACGGCGTATGCGCAGTTGCGCCTGCCCCAAGTGGCCGCAGCGTTCATGCATCTGGGATTCCCGAGCTACTTCCGGATTGAACTGGCCTGCATCAAGGTTGCGGGAGTGGCGGCACTGCTGATACCGGCGGTGCCGCCACGCTTGAAGGAGTGGGCGTACGCGGGATTCGCCATCACACTCGGGTCGGCGCTGATCGCGCACCTGAGTGTGGGAGATGGTCCGCAGGCATGGGCCTGGGCAGCGGCGACAGCGGTGCTGTGGGCGTTCTCGTACTTTCTATGGAGGCGAATCCAAAGCGGCTTGGCACAAGCTTAGCCAGACCGCCTCAACGGACAATCGGAAAGGCTGTGGACTTTGAGTTTGACTCCAGATGAGCAAGCTGAAGGTCGAGACCGGGCCCGGCCGGCGCTGGCTCGAAGGCGGGAACGCGCAGGTTTGGCATGGGCGCCACGTTGAAGAGCTTCTGGCACAGAATGGCGAAGAGACGTGCCCACGAGTTCGCCTTCTTGCGGCGGGCGCTGTCGGTAGCGATTCCAGTGTTGGCATACATCTGCCGATAGAGCTTGGAGACGAAGACGAAGGCGAGGCGAGCGCGCATATTGGGGGTGACCGAAGCCCGCTTCCAGATGGCCTTGAGGCTGTAGAAGGCGTCCCACACGCCCTGGGTGCGGGCGCGCATTTCGGCGGAACCCATGGAGGGGTGCGGCATCATCAATTTGGGGCGTTCCGCCGCTGGAATCAGCCAGTATCGGGTGATCGGGACCTGGTTGACTTTGGGCGCAGCGTCGCCGAGCTCTTTCTCCCATCGGTTGAAGTCGATGGTTCCCGGCAGAGGAGTGAGCATGACGAACTGGGCGAACGCGATATCCGCCTGTTCGGCGAGCTTCCGCGTGGCCTCGAAGGTATCGGGTTTGTCGGTGGGAAGGCCGAAGATGAAGGAGCCAAGAATATGAACTCCGTTTTCGCGGAAGACCTTCAGACGGCGGGCGAGGTTGTCGCCGGAGAGATTAAAATCCTTGAAAACCGCCTTCAGCCCTTCGGCCGTGACGGCTTCGACGCCGACCAGCGCTCCGAGGATATGCGCCTTGCGCATGGCCTTCAGATACTCGGTATCCTCAGCCGCTTCCATGGTGATCTGGGTGAAGAAGACGACGTCGCGCGGCAGCCTCGAGAGCTGGTGCATGAGCTCGAACTTCTCTGCCCGGGTCTTCTCCAGAGCGGCAAGTTTTTCGAAGTTTTTCTGTTCCCGCGCGAGTCGTAGATCGGTCTGGCTGACCGGGTAAAAGTTGTCGTCAGCGAGGGTCATGAAGCGGATGCCACGGCGGCGGAGTTCCACGATTTCGCGAATGACCGGCTCGTAGGGCCGCTGGCGCGGACGCTGGCCATCGGTTCGCCAGACGGAGCAGAACGAGCAGTGCTTGGGACAACCGCGGGTGGTCTGCACGGAGCCCCACATGTACTTGCCTTCGGGCAGCAGATCCCAGCGAGCCTCTTTGAACTGATCCGCTTCCAGGCGGCCACCCTCGTACAGCGGACGGGGTTGAGAGCGGGTACAGTCGCGCAGGGCCTCGGCCCAGGCGACGTCGCCATCTCCACGGACAACAGAGTGGGCTTCTCCACGTTCAAAGGCTTCCTCGGGATACAGCGATGCATGCACGCCCCCGAAGACGACCCAGGCGCCACGCTGGCGGGCGATCCGGCCAACTTCATATCCGCGAAGGGCATTGAGGGTGTGGATTCCTATACCTACGATGTCGCCCGCCTGAATTGTTTCCGGGTCGAGCTGTTCGAGAGTCTCGTCGACGAGCACTGGAGTGCCGAATTCCGCCGGGGTAGCGCCGGCAATGACAAACATCCAACGCGGCGTGATGACTGCGATGCCAAAGGAGCTCTCGCTGGGATTGATGAGATGGACTGACACTTTCAAACCTCTTAAGGGGTGAATCTTGCGCGCAGTGGAAGGCGAAATACAGCGTGGCCTGCGGGAAGCGAGCGGAATTGCCGGCGAAGATCAGATTTGAAGAGGTAGATTGAACGACGCGAAGAACTGCATAGGAAGCGGAGGCCGATGAGAGAGCCGAACAGCCGGCGCATCCTGGGCATCAAGACGGTTACGCCTTTGGAGAGCGCTGAGCCGGCAGATCCAAGGGCTGATGCAGAACAAGGCGGCTACGCCCTGACGGCAGAGGTGCGCAACCAGAAGCATCAGGCCGACCAGGGCAAGAAACGCAAGAATATTGGTTTCAAGGTCCTGGCCCTGCGGGAAGTTATCCAGGCCGCCGTACCGCTCCGACCAGGGGATAGCGGCCAACAGAGCTCCGACCAGCGCAAGCAGAAGGCGGCTGAGCGAGAGAAACTGTCGCGTCGGGCGAATTGGGGTGGAGAGAGTCACTCAGTTTCCGTGGAACCACATCTTGCTATGGAACTTGCGCTATGAAAGTAAGACGGCTGCCTGAGCGAATTGGTCGCCTTCAGGACGTGGTACTCGGTCCGCTTTGGGTCATTTCATCTTAGTCGTTGCGGCCGGCTGGTGGATGCGGCCGAGGACGGCAGTACCCGCGGCGAGAGGCTTTTCGACAATGTGCCACAGGTCGCCTGAGGTGTCGAGCAAGACCCGGAGCACAGGGATCTGAATGCGGGTGCCGCTGCGAGAGATAGCTTCGAGCACGCCGGTGTGTCCCGGCTGGAACGCAGTGTTGCTAAGGGCCACACGCCAGCGAACCTCGTCATCCAGCCTGGATTCCAGCTGAATATCGGTGATGGAGGCTGAGAACTCTGCCGGTGCGTTCACCTGGAACCGCCATATGGCGGTCGAAGGCCGGAAGGATAGTGATACCGAAACTGCTGTGGCAGGGTTGGCTTCATCGTTATGGCCGAGTCAGGTCAGGTCCTCCGTGTCGAATGGCGTCACTTTTCTGCCCAGCGCGGAAAGGTCGTGGGAACGGACCAAACCTTCGACGACAGCATTCACCTCTTCGGAACCGACTTCAGCTGTGGCCGTCATGGCGGCGATCGGTTCGGGTGCCTGAAGGGTTTCAAGCAGCACCGTGCAGTGGGCCTGGGCGACGTGATCCAGGCCGAGGCCCTCGGGCGTCTTAGCCTTAATGCCCACCTCACCAGGCTTGATACCGAGCAGTTCGGCGACGTGGTCGCGCAGCTCACCAGCGATGGGGACGATCTTCGGCTTGGCCATGATCAGGACGGTATCTATATTCAGGATCTTGTATCCGGCCGTAGCTACCTCTTCGAGCGCGGTCTGCAGGAACACGCTGGAGGCAGCGCCCTTCCAGCGCGGATCACTGGGCGGGAAAAAGGTCCCGATATCTCCCGCCGAGACAGCGCCGAGCAGCGCATCGGTGATGGCGTGGAGCAGGACATCTCCGTCGGAGTGGCCGGCGAGCCCTTCAGGATGATCGATGGGCATGCCGCCGATCACCAGGGGAACTCCGGCCTGGAAGGTGTGAGAGTCATAGCCGTATCCGATGCGCATGCTCATTTGGAACTCCGCAGATAGAACTCGGCGAGTTCCAGATCGCCGGGCTGGGTGATCTTGAAATTGTGCGGCGACCCGGCGACAACGGCAACCTCGATTCCGGCGCGCTCGAGCAGGCTGGCCTCATCCGTTCCGGTAAAGCCATCTGCGACGGCATCGGAGAAGGCGCGCTGGAGCAGCCCGCAGCGGGCGCCCTGCGGAGTCTGGGCAAGCACAATGCGCTCCCGCGGGATGGTGGCGGTGACGATCGCTCCATGCGAGGTGCGGTCGACCTGCTTGATTGTGTCGACCGCGGGCATGCCGACGATCGCGGCCCCGTGCTCTGCGATGGCGTCGATCGTACGTTCGATGGTTGCGGGGTCGATGAGCGGCCGCGCAGCATCATGGACGAGTACGATATCGTCCTCCCCGCAGCGGGCTTGGGAAGCGAGCTGCTCAAGTGCATTCCAGACGGATTGCTGGCGGACATCTCCGCCCGCGACGACGTGGACTCGGGTTCCGAGCTGAAATTCATCGAGCTGCTGGCGCACGCGTTCGATCTCGCGCTTTTGGACAGCGACGTAGATGGCCTCCACGCGCGGAATCGAGAGGAATGCCCGTAGAGAGTGCACCAGTACAGGGACCCCAGCGAGGCTTAGGAACTGCTTCGGTGTTGACGTTCCGGTGGCGGCAGTCATGCGCGTTCCAATGCCGGCAGCGGGAAGAATTACAAATACACGCATCGAAACCGGAGTATACCAAGATGCGCGAAGAGTGCTCCCGCACGAGCGCAGCAACGGAGGGAACACGGCACCCCGTCATGCCTGCGGAACCTGTGTTGCACTGTAGGATGGAGCTCGATGGCAGGGAAGGCTCCCAGGCTGAATCGCGAACACATTCGACCGGGCGACCGGGTGTGCGCCGCGGTGTCCGGAGGAGCCGATTCCGTGGCTATGCTGCTGCTTCTGCACGCTGAGAATACGCTCCAAAAAAATGCACTGGGAGTGGGTCTGTCCGCCGTGCACGTGCATCACGGGCTGCGCGGGCAGGACGCGGATGACGACCTCGAATTCGTGCGGGAGCTGTGCCTGAAGCTGGAGGTTCCGCTGCACGTGGATAGGGCAAGTGTTCCGGAGCGCCTTGCAGCAGACGCCAACCCCGCCCGCTCGGAGACGCTGGAAGAGGCCGCGCGCATTTTGCGTTACGGGATATTCGAGCGGCTGATCCGCGATGGCCATGCTGATTGCGTCCTGACTGCCCATACGCTCGACGACCAGGCCGAAACCGTGGTGATGAAGCTGCTGCGCGGAGCATGGACAGAGGGCCTGGCCGGCATCTATCCCGCGGTTGCGGCGGATAGGGCCTGGCCGGATTCGCGCGGGCAAATTGTGCGGCCGCTACTTGCGGTGCGCCGCGCGGAGCTGCTCGCTTACCTGGAAGAACGCGGGCAGGCCTGGCGGACGGACTCCACGAATTCCGACGTGTCGTTTACTCGCAACCGAATTCGGCACAGCCTCTTGCCAATCCTGCGGGAGTACAACCCATCCGTAGACCAAACCCTTGCCCACCTCGCGGAGCTGGCGCGCGACGAGGAGGCAAGGTGGCAGGCAGAGCTCTCGCGGATTCTGCCGCAGGTGCTCCTTCCGGGCAAGCCGGTGCGCGGCGGGGGCCGGGCGGTGAGCACCGGCGCCCATGGAAGAGCGGTTGCGATTGAGGTAGAGCGGCTGAAGACAATGGAGCGCGCCACGGCGCGGCGAGTGCTGCGGGCGGCAGTCAAACAGCTGGGAGGAGCGCTGAATTTCCAGCAGACTGAGAGGCTGCTGCAACTCGCGCTCGGAGAGGCAAAGTCAGGTCGCATCGAGGTGTCGGCCGGACTAGCGGCGCAACGGAGCATACGTGAGGTCCGGATCAGCATGGAAGACACAAGGAGCATGCGCTCTCAGGACTTGCCAGGCCAGGTAAGTTGATGGAAACAATGCTTAAACGAGTGGCTCAGCCCAGGAAGTGCGGGTTTTAACCTGTCTCTTGGGCGGGGGAAGCGGGTTGACTACAAGAGGCTGGCTTTCTGCGAAGGTTGTATGCCCATGTGGCGCAGGCGAGAGTAGAATCAAATTCTCGGTAAGTGCGCCCATGCCCGACCTGGGACACTGCTTCAGCCCTGCAAGTCTCTGGAACCGATCGGTACGAAATGACGTCTAATAATTGATCGTGGGGCAGCTCGCAAGCGGGATTTGTGCCGTTCGCACGCTAAAACCGCAGCTTCTCACACGTGGGTGATTAAGCCGGAATTGAGGAAAAGCGATTGAACTCGACCGTTAAACAGATTCTGATCTGGGTGGTCCTGATTGCCGCCGTGTTATGCCTGTGGACGCTAGTGAGCAAGAATGTGGGCGGACAGCACGATCAGGCCATTTCCTATAGCGACCTCCTGCACAGGGCTCAGGACGGCAAGATCAAGGACGTCATTATCGACGGAAACACGGTCACGGGCCATTTGACGAACAATGACCAGTTCCACACGACCGTTCCGGCCAACGATCCTGAGATGTACCCGCTGCTGTTGAGCAAGGGTGTCAGCATCACCAACAAGGACCAGAACGGAAACTACTGGGTTTCCATGCTGGTTTCGGTGGCGCCGTTCGCGTTGCTGCTGGGTCTCTGGTTCTTCCTGCTGCGGCAGATGCAGTCGGGTGGCAACAAGGCCATGAGCTTCGGTAAGAGCCGGGCGCGGCTGCTGTCCATGCAGCAGAAGAAGGTCACGTTCAAAGACGTGGCGGGCGTGGATGAGGCCAAGGAAGAGTTGAAGGAAATCATCGAATTTCTGCGTGAAGCGCAGAAGTTCCAGCGGCTCGGCGGGCGTATTCCGAAGGGCGTGCTTCTCGTCGGACCTCCGGGAACGGGTAAGACTCTGCTCGCACGCGCTGTCGCCGGCGAGGCGAATGTGCCGTTCTTCTCCATCTCCGGCTCGGATTTTGTGGAGATGTTTGTCGGCGTGGGCGCCAGCCGCGTTCGCGACCTGTTCGAGCAGGGTAAGAAGAACGCACCCTGCATCATCTTTATCGACGAGATTGACGCGGTTGGACGCCACCGCGGCGCCGGCCTGGGAGGCGGACACGACGAGCGCGAGCAGACGCTGAACCAGCTGCTGGTCGAGATGGACGGCTTTGAATCCAACGACGGCGTGATCCTGATTGCGGCGACCAACCGTCCCGACGTGCTCGATCCGGCGCTGCTGCGGCCGGGCCGTTTCGATCGTCGTGTGATTGTGGACCGGCCTGACATTCGTGGGCGTGAAGAGGTCCTGCGCGTGCACTCGAAGAAAGTGCCGATGGCCGAGGACGTGAACCTGAATGTGCTGGCTCGCGGTACCCCGGGCTTCTCCGGCGCCGACCTTGCCAACATGGTGAACGAGGCAGCCTTGACGGCTGCCAGGTTCAATCGCAAGGCCGTCCACATGTATGACTTCGAAGTTGCCAAAGACAAGGTGCTGATGGGTGCCGAACGCAAGTCGATGCTGCTGACGGATGACGAGAAACGCGACACGGCTTACCATGAGGCCGGTCACGTGCTGGTTGCCGCCAAGCGCAAGCATGCCGACCCGCTGCACAAGGTGACCATCATTCCACGCGGTATGGCGCTGGGCGTAACCATGCACCTGCCGGAGGAGGACAAGCACACCGTCACCCGGGATTACCTGGAGACGCAGCTTGCGATCCTGATGGGAGGACGCTGTGCTGAAGAGATCTTCATGAACCGACAGACGACGGGAGCCGGCAACGATATCGTTCGCGCGACGGAGCTTGCTCGCAAGATGGTCTGCGAGTACGGCATGAGCGACCTCGGCCCGCTGACCTATGGCAAGAAGGAGCAGGAGGTGTTTCTGGGCCGCGATCTGGCACAGGGACGCGACTACTCCGACGACACTGCGAAGCAGATCGACGTCGCAGTGCGGAAGTTCGTGGATGAGGGCTACCGGTCGGCATACAAGATTCTCGAGGAAAACGCCGCCGTGATGCACAGGATGTCCCAGGCGCTGCTCGAGCGGGAAACCCTGGACAAGGCAGAGATCGACTTGCTGATCGAGGGCAAGGATCTGCCGCCGTTCAAGTCGCCTTTAGCGCACGTCGATCCGGGCCCGGGTGACGGGCAGAAGGTTCTGAAGCCTGAGCCTGGCCGCAAGCCCGGCTTCGGAGAAGGCCAGCCATCTCCCGCCTAATCCGCATCGTCTAGGAGCATAAGAGAGGGCAGTCGCGGCTGCCCTCTCTGTTTGGTCGAAACTGCTAGCTTGCGAGCTTCTTGGCCGGTTTCTTGACTGTACCCGCGCCATTCTCATCGGCGTCCGAGTTCTTGTATTGCAGCGCCTCCCTGCCCGGTGACGTACTGGCCTTCTGCGCGTCATCCTGCCTGCCCCGATCTTCTCCGGGCAGCTTTCCATTGATGTCTTGTACGGAGAGGCCACCTCCGGGCGCGTCCATCTTGGGTTGAACGAGATGCAGACCGTTGCTTGTCATCCAGGGCCCTCGCATATCGGTGTCGTCTTCGTTGCCCTCGCCTGTGGACCCGTTGAAATACTCATCCACGATCCCGGGAGTCGGCTTCAGCATTCCGATGGAGAAAGGGTTCTTTTCCATGGATTCCAGCGCCGCAGAGAATGCCTTCATGTGGGTTATCTCGCGTGTCATCAAAAACTGCAGGGCATCAATCGTGCCGGCGTCCTGGGTATGATCGATCAGGCGCTCATAGACGATCTTCGCGCGGGCCTCGGCTGCAATGTTGCTCCGGAGATCCACATCAAGTTCGCCAGTGATCTTGAGGTAGGTGGCGGTCCAGGGATTTCCCATGGAGTCGAAAAGGTTGACGCCTCCACCCCCGGCGATGCTTACCAGCGGATCAGCCTCTGCGGCCTCTCGATTGGTTTTCATCGGCTTCAGGTGCATGCGAATCAGTGCACCGACAATTTCCAGATGGCTCAATTCCTCCGTGCCTATATCGAGCAGAAGGTCGCGGCGCCCGAGATCTTCCAAACAGTTCCAGCCCTGGATGGTGTATTGCATAGCGGCTGCGAGTTCTCCGTTCGCACCGCCAAACTGCTCGAGCAGCATATTGCCGAACCGGACGTCGGGCTCGCCGATATTGACGGTGTACATCAGCTTCTTCACGTGGTGATACATAGGATGTCCTCGTGGCTTCTTAGAGTTCTAGCGTCGCGTACCCGGTGTTCGATGCGATATTCCGGCAATAAAGCTGGCCTTGCGCTGCAGCGGACGGATGCGAGAATGGGGTGAGCCTATTCATGCACTCTTGCAATCCGAAAACCGTGCTGCGGGATTGTTTGAGCCTTGTCCTTTTGGCGGCTGTCACGGCGTTGTTTGCGGGGTGTGGATATCACACGGCAGGAGCTGCCACGCACATTCCTGCCAGTGTGCGGACGATCTCCGTTCCTGTGTTCACAACCCGGGCGCAGTCGTACCGGACGGAGATGGTGTTTACTCAGGCAGTCGTGCGGGAGCTGAACATTCGTACCAGATACCGGGTGGTGACCGACAAGGCAGCAGAGACTGACGCCGTACTGAGCGGCACCATTCTGAACGAATCGTCCGTGCCCCTGACCTACGATTCAACCACCGGGCAGACCTCCAGTTACCTGGTCACAATCACGGCCAAGGTCCTGCTGACTGCGCACGATGGCCGCGTGCTCTATCGGAACGATGCGCTGGCCTTTCGCGAGCAGTATCAGTCCACCCAGGACCTCGGCGGCTTTATCCGCGAGGATCAGCCCGCCTTGCAACGGCTTGCAAAAGATTTTGCGCAGACGGTGGTGAGCGATATGCTGGAGTCGTTCTGATGCCGCCCGCATCCAGCCCGCTTCGCAGCTTCGCGTCCACCGACCGCTTTCTAAGCGAGATTGCCTCACCCGCATCCCTGAAGGCAGGATATGTGCTGCTGGGAGATGAGGCATTTCTCTACCATAGGTGCCGCAGGGGGGTGCTGGCGCAACTGGCTCCGCCCGAATTCCGGGACTTTTCCCTGCACGATCTCGATCTTGCAGAAGGTTCCATTTTCGACGTGCTGGACCGCGCGCAGACCCCCTCTTTGATGGCTCCGTTTCAGGTCCTCTTTGTTCGCAACCTGAAGGCCCTCTACGGCCGAGGTTCCAAGAAAGAGGAGTTTGCCGCCATCGAGAGCTACTTCCGCTCGCCGAATCCGCAGGCGGTACTGCTCTTGGTTGCCGATCATCTGCGCATTCCTGCCGACCTGCGCAAGATGGACTTTCAGGATAAAGAGCGATACGACCGGATTCGCGAGACGCTGGGCGACTGGTGCGGCTTTGTGGAACTGGCGCGAGTGGATGAGAACGACGCGGTCAAATGGGTGATGGCAGAGGCCGAAGCGCGAGGCATCCGCTTCGACCAGGACGCCGCCCGTGAGCTGGTGGACGCGCTTGGGGCCGACATGATGCTGGTCTCTAGCGAATTTGAAAAGCTGTGCCTGTTCGTCAGCGCTCCGGCATCTCCGGGATCGTTGGCGCGAAATCAAGTCACGCTGGGCGATGTGGAGACCATGGTGCTCGCAGCGAAGCAGCGGTCCCTCTATGAGCTCACCGACGCGATCTCACAGCGCGACCGGGTCCGCGCTTTGAGTTTGCTCCACGGCCTGCTGAATGCTTCCGATGGAGGTGAGGATGCAGCGATCGGACACCTCTACATGCTTGCCCGCACTTTCCGGCAGATGCTCGTGATTCTGGAGAAGAACGTGCGAGATTCGCGCGCCATCTGGGCGGCGCTGTGGCAGGGCTTCCGCATGCCGCCATTTGCGGCCGAAGACCTGATCCGGCAGGCACGCAGATATAAGTCGCGGCGTGAGTTGACGCGCGCCCTTCGACTCGTGGCGCGTGCCGACCTGGACCTGCGAAGCTCGCCGCCGGATAAGCGGCTGATCCTGGAGCGTTTGGTGGTTGCACTGGCCACTGAGCCGAGCACTCCATCCTATGCTCCGCTGCACCAGTTTGCGATGGAGTTGTAGGCGATCACTTCGCCGCGGCCCGGAGAGTGAGAGCCGGCCCTCGCGGCGAAAGCGAAGGACTTGCCCTACTGATCGGCTGCGCGCTTTTCTGCTTGGGTGTTGGCTTTGTCCTGAGCCTTGGCGGCTTTCTTCACCTTATCCGACTTCACTGCTTTGTGGGCTTTTTTGTCGGCCTTGGCCTGCGCCTTATCGACCTTCTGGTCCTGCTTGGTGTCATGCTGCGCCTGAGTGACAGCTTCCTGATTCGTATGATCCTCCTGCGCGAATACAGGGGCGCTCAGCAACAGGCAAAGCGAAAGAGCGGCGATACGTTTCATATTCGATCTCCTTTATCGGTTGTGCCTCGTCTACGGCCTGAGCAGTACGCAAAGCCATTTTGAAACTACCTACTGAGGTGCGACCGGCCCCTCTGTTGCCGGGCTTGGGTTTTGGGTTGCGATGCCGATGGCATCTCCGGAGACAACCAGGTTCACGCGGCGATTCTGAGCGCGACCCGCCGTCGTGGCGTTATCCGCGACCGGGTGCGTCTTGCCAAATCCCTGCGAGGTCATGCTGTCGGCGGGAACACCCTGCGATATCAGGAAGTCCTTCACCGCCCCGGCGCGATCTTCTGAGAGTTTCTGGTTGTACTCGTCCGAGCCAACTGAATCGGTGTAGCCTTCCACCTGAACCTTCAGTCCTGGATAGGCGAGCAGGATACCGGCGACCTTGGCCAGGCTTATCTTGGTGTCCGGCTTCAGCGTGTACTTGCCGGTGTCAAACAGCACATCGGACATATTGACGATAAGGCCACGCGCGCTCTCACTGGTCGCAAGTACGGTGTTCAACTGCTCCCGAAGTTTCTCGCGCACCTGCATGGCGCTTTGCGCGCTCTGGTTTGCTTCTGCTGCGCGGGCCCTCGCCTCGGCTGCTTCCGCTTCTGCACGTGCGCGCGCTGCATCGGCC
>Ga0207667_10007826_pt1 | contig 12773 bp, 10 predicted proteins | sample KBSCornC52_FD_184301 | JGI IMG/M metagenome (GOLD analysis project Ga0207667, IMG submission 184301) | Corn rhizosphere microbial communities from Kellogg Biological Station, Michigan, USA - KBS Corn C5-2 (SPAdes) (version 2) | ecosystem: Host-associated > Plants > Roots > Rhizosphere > Soil ...
TAGCGTCAAAGACGAGCTCCGCGAGAACCTGATCGCCAGGTTACGCTCTTCCGTCAAAGCGAAGCAGCCGCTCTTCCCCGGCATCGTCGGCTTCGAAGACACCGTCATTCCTCAACTCGTCAACGCCGTACTCAGCCGACACAACTTCATCCTGCTCGGCCTGCGCGGACAGGCGAAGTCGCGCATCCTCCGCGCCCTCACCACATTGCTCGATCCGCACACGCCTTACGTCGCCGGTTCCGAAGTCCGCGACAGCCCCTACGCCCCCATCAGCAAGTACAGTCGCGATCTCATCGCGCGGCTTGGCGACGAGACCCCCATCGCATGGCTCACGCGCGAAGACCGCTACGTTGAAAAACTCGCCACGCCCGACGTCACCGTAGCCGACCTCGTCGGCGACATCGACCCCATCAAAGCGGCGCGCTCGAACCAGGACCTCGGCAGCGAGCTGACGATGCACTACGGCCTGCTCCCACGCGCCAATCGCGGCATCTTCGCCATCAACGAGCTGCCCGACCTCGCCGGAAAAATCCAGGTCGCGCTCTTCAACATCATGCAGGAAGGCGACGTGCAGATTAAGGGCTACCCCGTCCGCCTGCCGCTCGACGTAGCCATCGTCTTCTCCGCCAACCCCGAGGACTACACCGCTCGCGGCAAGATCGTCACCCCGCTCAAAGACCGCATCGGTAGCGAAATCCGCACCCACTACCCCGAAGACATCGAAGAAGGCATCGCCATCACGGCGCAGGAGGCGTGGTCCGCCCGCGACTCCAGCAAGATCGAGGTCCCGCATTACATCCGCCAGGTCATCGAGCAAATCGCCTTCCACGCCCGCGAAGACAAAAAGGTCGACAAGCGCAGCGGAGTCTCCCAGCGCCTTCCCATCAGCACGCTCGAACTCGTCCTCTCCAACGCCGAACGCCGCGCCCTGCTCCACGATGAAACCCTCGTCGTACCCCGTGTCGGCGACATCTACGCCGCGCTTCCCGGCATCACCGGCAAGATCGAGCTCGAATACGAGGGTGAGATGCGCGGCGCCGACACTGTCATCCGCGAGATTATCCGGCAGAGTGTAGCCACTATCTTCGACCAGTACTTTGCCGACACCAACACCCAGCAGATCGAACAGTGGTTCAACCTCGGCGGCACTGTGCAACTCAACGATGCCCAGCCCGCCGCCGGCTCGCTCGCCGAGCTTCAACAAATTCAAGGCCTCTTTGAGAAACTCGCCCCGCTCAATATCACCAGCAAGTCGGCGCCCGAAACTGCCGTCAGTGCGGCCGAGTTCCTCCTCGAAGGCATGTACGCGCACAAGCGCATCAGCCGTGCGGAAGAGCGCATCTTCACTGCCGCAGAAAAAAAGCAGCGCACCCAGGACGCCGCCAACTATACCGAGCGGGCCCGCGAGCGCGAGATCGAAGACTTCACCGCGCGCAACCGAACGCGGCGCGGCTTCAATTAGCAACGGCGAATGCACCGCGCTAATGAATCGTCTTCATCCGGCGCGACATAAAATCCATCAACAAATAGCTCCCCAGCGTCTGCGGAGTCGTGAAGTAGGCCTTCCCTCGGCACATCGCGCTCACCTGCTGGACGAATTGCACCAGCGAGAACTCCTGCGCCAGCATGAAGGTATTGATCATGATGCCCGACCGCTTGCACCGCGAGACCTCCTCCAGCGTCTCGGAGATCACCAACGGGTCCAACCCGAAGGCGTTCTTATAGATACGTCCGTCCGGCAGCGTCAGGGCTGAAGGCTTGCCGTCCGTAATCATCACGATCTGCTTCATGTCTTTGTTCTGCTTCGCCAGAATGCGCTGCGCCAGCCGCAGCCCTTCGCGCGTATTCGTGTAATGCGGGCCAACGCGCACACGCGAAAGCTGTGAGACCGGCACCTCTTCGGCTGTATCGTGGAAGAGCACAAGGTTCAGCGTGTCGCCGGGAAACTGTGTGCGGATCAGGTGCGCAAGCGCCATCGCCACGCGCTTAGCCGGCGTAAAGCGGTCTTCGCCATACAGAATCATCGAGTGCGAGCAGTCCAGCAGCACCACCGTCGCGCACGATGACTGGTAGTCCGACTGATGCACCTGAAGGTCACTGTACTCAATGTTCATCGGCACGCGCTCCTCGCCCTCGACCGCAGTGCGAATGCCCTCGCGCGCAAACACGCTCGAAAGCGTCGCCGTGATGTCGAGGTTCAGCGTGTCGCCAAACTCATACAGCTTCGTCGAGCCGTTGATCTCGACCCCGGCAGCCTCATGACGCGTGTCATGCCGACCGAAATTCGACTTTCCCAGCGGCCCCAGCAGATCGCGAAGTGCCTTATAGCCCAGGAAGTCCATGGCCTTGTCGGTCACTTCAAACCGTGCGCTCTCCGCATTCCCCGCCGCACCCTGGCCGGTCTGCTGCTCGGCCTGCTCGGCGTTGATGAAGTTCTGCTCCTGCATCTTCTGGATAATCTGGTCGATCAGTTCCTCGACCTGATCCTCCGAGAGCGCCTCAAACTTCTCCTGCGACGCTTCGTCGAAGATGTCGCCGGACTCGAGCGCCTCGCGGATTGCCTCTCGCAGGTCCTCAAGCGTCTGTTCGTTGAACTCGCTGAACCGCGAGTAGGGATCATTGAAGCCGGAGTCGAGCAGAAAGTCGGACAAGGCCTGCATCAGGTCTTCAAGCCCGAAGCTCGATGCAAGGTCGCCGGTGAACTTCGTGTAACGGACGCGCTTCATAGGTGTCACCAGTTTAGACGCGCAGCCGCAGTCGCGGGATTCTGCAACTGCGACTGCAATTATGCTCGCGGCTGGGTCTATGTTCGCGTCCCAGCCATCACGGCAAAGCGGTTGTCCTTGTACCAGCAGTCCGCATCCGCAAAGCCTGCCTCACGCATCCAGCGAAGCTGCTCTCCCACAGGCGCGCAGCGGTCCTCCTGCTGACGGTACAGCGAAGCCTCAATCTGCGGCTCCATCGCTCCAGCATCGCGCACCTGCTGCAGCCACAGTGCCTTGTACCGCTTATCCAGCTCAGGGGTAGGCCCGGCAACCTGCTCGGCGTTGATAAAGACGCCGTTCCGCTTGAGCGCCCCGTGCATCTTATTGAAGACTGCGCGTTTATCATCATCGTCCAGGTGGTGAATCGAAAGCGACGACACCACTGCGCAGAAGTCGTCGGCAAACTCCGCAGCCACATAGTTCGCGCGCTGATACGTAATGCGCGGATCGTTGCCCATGCGCTCGCCCGCAAGCGAAAGCATCGGCGCCGAGAAGTCAATGAGGTGAATATGGGCGTCCGGAAAGCGACTGCGGATAAGGACGGTCAGCAAGCCGGAACCCGCACCAAGGTCGAGGATCTTCTTTGCCCGCGCCGGAATCAGGTCGATGGCCCAGCGATAGAAGGTGTCGCAACCGGGAATAAGCAGTGAACGGTCGCGGTCATAGGTGGAGGCGGTTGCGTCGAAGACCTCTTTGGTGCGATTGATCATCTCTCTTCTCCTCAGGTAACGAGCATAAGAGATAGCAATAATAATGTGTATTTGTATAAATATTACGAATAATGCTATTGGATCGCCACGGTGAATGTGGTTGTGGCCGTGAGGCTCGGCGTAGCCTTGACATCGGTCCCTACCAGCGTCAGGGTGTAGCTGCCTTTGGGCGTAAGCAAGGGAGCAGGTTCGCTGCATCCAACGGTGAAGCCTCCCATGCCAATCAGCATAAGCAGGCAGGCAAGCCTGCGCAGCCTGCGCGAGCACGCGCCTGCCAGACCAAACAGAAAGACCCCTCCCAGCGCGGCCTCCATCGGCATCGAACGTCCGTGCTCCGCAGAATCGCCTCGCCGCACCTCGCCGATCGTGGACCCGCCAATCTGGTTCCCAACCGAATTGGGAGGGCAGTCGAAGTTTTTAGTCGCAATTGTCAGATTACCCACCGTCGTAGGATTGACACCGCTCACGTTGGCGTAGTTGGAGAACAGGACGCACCCATTGGCAAACGCAGGCGACGATCCGGTCACGGCAAACGTGATATTGCCTGTGTAGCCATTCAAGGGAGTGACGGTAATCGCCGAACTCCCCAGCGAGCCCTGTGTGATGGTCTGGTTCGTGGCGGAGATTGTAAAGCCACCCTGCGATGCAAAGGCCGTTCCTGCAAGAAGCACCGCAGCGGACAGCAGGCTGAGGAGCATCAGCCATCGAGCATAGGGAGTTTTGGAAATTAATGTCTTCATGGGTCATACCTAGGGGCCCTGAAGGCATAATCTCAGCGCGTTAACCGGATGCCTATGCAGCAGAGACTATCGTTTGGCCCGACCGCGTTCGATAGCACAATCGCGTCAGGATGTGAACTTTTGGTCACACAGTTGGCATTACTGTTGAACCCACCGTTGCAGTTGCTCAGGTGTCTGCAATCGTCCTGCAAAGAGCACATCGAACAGCGCCCGCGTTCGCATGGCAGAAAACTTTTCATTCACACGCGCCGCACTATGCTGGTTCGGCAGCTTCACGAGATACGCAGGCCGCTCGTCGAACTGGCCGCCGCGGCTCGCGGCCCGGTCTTCAGGCGTCCACCCGGCAGAGTGTGCCCAGATCAGGCTTGTCCGCCACGAGTGGTCTCCCATCACTACGACAGTGGACGAATCCCACTGCCCCTCCCGTTCGAGCAGCGCCTGAACGTGCCCGAGATACAGATCAGCCAGCGCGAGATTGTCGATGTACGAAGTGTGCCTGGCCGCAACCCGCCGGTTCTTCCGGTCATAAAATCCCAGCGGATGCGGTACCGGCATATGAAGGAACAGGAAGGTGATCGAAGGGTCGCGAAGGAATGCGTCTCCCACGTTCAGCAGATCGCGGTAGTCGGCGGAGTGCATCTTGATGTCGAGCTGCTCCTCGCTGGGCGAGCCTGTTCCCAGACCGAACCGATGCCGAAGATAGAGCGCCAGCCGGTGGAAGGGCGCTACGAGATTCGACTCCACCGAGCCATACGCCGAAAACCTGCCTGGCGTATCTTCGCGGTACATCCAGTAACAGTGATCGAGGACTCCCGGCATGATGCGGCAGTAAGGGTTATACCAGCCGGCAATCCCGGTCGAGTACCCACGGTCGAGCGCGTCCTGAAAGACGGTCTGGTGCTCGTCGAACCGCCGCCATTTGCCGGAAGAGTTGTCATGCACCGCCGTCAGGAGGCCCGCTCCGGAGACGCTTAGCCCATCGACCGGTATGCCTGTAAAAAGCGCGGGGATCACCTCCCGCGTGAACTTTCCACCGGGAGCAACGCGGGTAAATACGGTGGACTGCTCGGCCAGCCGGTCGAACGCAGGCAGTTCGAGCCCGGGAAAGCGCCGCTCATAGACCTGCTGGTACGAGAGCTCGTCCAGCACGATCCATATAATCCGTTGCCGGGGCGGATCTGTTGCCGCTTGCGCTCGATGCAGCGAAGTACCGGGATTCAGGTCTCTGGCCTGCCACCCGAACCAGAGCAGTTGCGCGAAGATCACGACTCCGAGCAGAGCGACGGTGCCGAGGACGGTCGAAACGAGGGGTTGGACCGCTTCAAAGGCGCGCCGCAGCGGGCCTTTCGGCGCGACTATCAGAAGAAATGCAATCGACGATGCCAGCCAGACCAGAAACCTGCCCCAGTGCGGCACATCGAACTCAAAGAAGCCCGCAAAGGCCGTCAGCAATATCCAGGGCATAATCAGAATCGACGCAGCCCAGATGACACGGCGCGGTCGCTCCCATCGCTGCACTAATGTGAGCAATGCGGCCAGCAGCACCCACAGCGCCAGCAGATAGACCATAACCGGAATGAATATCACCGAAGCCGATCCGGCCAGGCGATATACCCTATCGTGCCCGGACGAGATGAGCGGCCAGGTAAGCGACAAGAGATAGAGGTTCGTAAGGCCAAAGGCAATCGTAGCCGGGTGGGTGAGCGCTCTCACAGACCGCTTTCTTTCAGCATGGAGGATGGGGTCGATTTGGCGAACATCACTTTTTGCCGGAACCAGTTGGTCCGGAACAAGCAGCGGAACAGGCGGGGCGTCCGGTTAACGAGGCTCTACCACCGGAGCCTCCACCTTCGGCGACCTGACAAAGAGCATCTTCAGCCTGCGGCGGAAGTAAATCAGCGTTCCAGAGATGACCGCGCTGATGCCTTGAAAGATCAGCAGGCCCGAGCCCGGATCGACATACGCGTATGCTCTCGGCTCAAAGGTGAAACCCAGGGCTACGATGAGCAGGGCGGTAACAACCAGATACATCAGTTTCTTGGCCATTTCGATCTCCTCTAGTCGCAACCGCGCCTTACCGCAATCACGCTGCGATTGAAGACGCTACTTCTGAATAAAAGTTTCGCCCGCGTACCAAGGTTGCAAAAATAACCCGTTCTGTGTACCTGCTACCCGAATGGTTCGACCTTCATCGCGGCCTAACGATGGAGGTTCAGCCCAAACTTCGGCTCAGACTGTGTCCCACTTATCTTTACCGGAATCACGGCCCCTGCTCCGTCCTTGGCGAAAAATGGGTCTATCGGCTTCAATAGCAGCGACTTCCACCGCGAAGCCACCATCTGCGACACCTTCGCGTCCGTCTTCACCTTGCCCGCAAAGTCGAACCGCTCCCCGTTCAGCGAATACACCCCAGCCAGCTCCACTCTGGCTCCCGGCAGGATGTAATCCAGCCTATTGAAGCGCAGCTTCCCTTTCTCCATCGCAAACTGCCCCACCATCTTCGAGCGAATATCGGCTGCGCCGAGCTTTGCCTCCTTCGGCTTGCCGCTGGCCCGCAGACTCAGCATGTCCACCTTGTCCTCCCACTTCGGATTCGTAAAGTGGATCGCGTTGAGGGCAAAGCCCCCATTCAATCTCATCCTCTGCGAAACGCTCTCCTTGCCGGGGTCGATGCGCAGGTGGGCCCTCATGGCCAAACGCCCAGTCATCACCACGGGCTTCGTCTTGACGCCCAACTCCAGAAAGTCCTGGATCCTCCCATGCGGCACGTCCGTATCTATGTCGATAATGTGTCCCTTCCCCTTCACATTGATCACGGTGCCGCTGCACGAAAAGTCAGACTGGTTCAACCGGGCATCGACCGGCTGCAGATAGGTGTCCCCGCTCGTTCCGTCCACAATGGCATGAAACTGCGTATGCAGCGGCATGGGATGGTTCGCCGTGTCCAGCGAAAAGTCCGGCGTGTCGGTCGTCCCGTCCACCTCAATCCGGTCAAGCTGTCCCCTGAAGTCGCCCACCGAGGACAGCATCCCCCCAATGCCTTTGATCGTATTCAGGTTCGCATGTTCAAACGTGTAGTGCCCCGTCACGCTTGAATCGCCCGGACTCTCATTCACCCATGGTCCGAACATCCCCGTCGCCTGAATCTCCCCCACCGGCGTCGAATTCACCAGCGTCGCGTTGTAGAGCCAGGGCGACTTCGGCCCCACATCGCGCATCTCGACATGCTTCAATACGAAGAGCTGCGGGTCTTTATTCGGCTTCTCCGTCGCCAGAATCAACCTCGAGTCGTCGCAGACGATCTTCTCCACCACAATTCTGATCTTACCTAGATGCCGCTTCCCCGCACCCTGCTCCCGCATCTCCCGCGGCGGTACATGGATCGTCATCCCGCTCACAAAAACCGTTCCTACGTGCATCGGGCGGATGAACAGCCCCGGCAGATTGGCATGAAACGAAAAATGCCCCAGCGAGATCAACGGCCCTTTTGCCCCTGCCGCAACCACGTCGTCCGGAGGAAATATCCGCAGCCCATCTCCCGACACCTCCAGCCCCTTCGCCACCATGACATGGAACCCGTCCAACTCCACCCGGCTATCGAAGCGCGCGCTCAGCGTCTCAATCACACGCCCTTTCAAAATCGGCTCCGCCCGACGCATCATAATCGCTGCAATCACAGCGACCACGGTACCTGAAATCAGCACCGGAGCAATCACCCAGAGCCATATCCGCTGCCATCGAGTCAGGCGCTTCTTCCCTACGAGTTTTGCATCTTCCGCCAAGGTCTCCCGCCTGGGCCTTTAGATGCAGAAAGCTAACTCCCGAGGGGTTCCCTCACCGCCGCTCGCGCCACAGCCGATAAAGTCCCCAGGCCGCCACTGTACAGTTATCGACGATGGCTCCGTCGAGCACCATCGCCTCAAACTCCTTGACGCTTACGCGCCGCACGGCCAGGTCGCTCTCCTCCGGATCGCGGTCATGCATCCCCATCGACAACCCTTCCGCCAGAAATACATAGTGCTTCTGGTTCATCACGCCGTAGGCAATCTGGAGCGTCGAGAGCAGCGTCATCCGCTCCGCCGTCAGGCCGGTCTCCTCGCGCAGCTCGCCCCGCGCCAGGTCCTCAGGCACCACCTCCGCCTGCTCCCAGCCGCCCTGCGGAAACTCCATGAATGTTCCGCCCACCGTATACCGGAACTGCTCGACCAGATAGACAAACTCGCCCTCGGCTGTCGTCTCCAGCGGAATGATGATCGAGGCGGGGTCCTTATCGACCACGCCGTAGATGCCGCGCTGACCGTTCGCCCGCTCGATGACATCCTCGCGCACCCTTGTCCACGGGTTGCGGTAGACCTCGCGGCTGCTGATCGTCTTGATCGACATACTCTACCGGTCGGCCACCGAGACGTCCAGATGCGACGGATACTGCGCCGTGCCGTAGATCGAGACCGTCTGCTTCTGATAGGCGCTTGCCGGCGCCGTCATAATGTTCGGCACAAACGTCTGCGGGTTGCGGTCGTAGAGCGGAAACCAGCTCGACTGCACCTCGACCATAATCCTGTGGCCCTTCAGAAAGGTGTGGTCCGCGCCGTGCAGGCTCCACTTGTACTCCTCGACCTCGCCCGGCACAATCGGCTCCGGCCTCTCGAAACTTTTGCGGTAGCGCCCGCGGAATATCTCCTCGGCAATCATCAACTGGTAGTCGGCCATCGGCGCGGGGGCATCGTCGGGATACACATCGATCAGTTTCACCACCCAGTCGGCATCCGATCCGGTCGTCGAGGCAAACAGGTCGGCGATCACATCGCCGGTCACGGTTACATCGTGGTCCAGCACCGGCGTCTCAAAATTTGTCAGGTCCTTGCGCCCACTCACGAACCGCTGGTCCTCGGCGAGCCACGTCCGCCACTTCGATCCCTTGCCGTAGGTCGCCTGAATGGGCCTGTGACGATAAGGAATCGGGTCGGCAGGATCGGCCACGTAGCTCACACTGGGCTTCCCTGCTGCTCCGTCCGCTCCAGGCGCGGTCATGCTCAGGCTGCCGTCTGTGATCATGAACAGCTTCGCCGCGTCAAACCCAACCCTGGGTGGCCACGCATCGTAGCGCTGCCATTTGTCGACACCCGTGCGGAAACTAGCGATGTCCTTCAGGTCGAACCCCGGCCGGCCCTTCAGGTATTTCTCGAAAAACGGGGCCTCGATGGTCTTCCTGTACTCGTCTCCGGCAGGCTGGCCGAAGTCGAGTACACCGAGGTGCCGCGTGGTCGCGCCCCAGCCGCCGTGGTTCCACGGCCCCAGCACCATGAAGACCTCATGCTCAGTGTCGTGCGGCTCCAACGCAGCGTACTCCGCCTGTGTGCCCCACATGTCCTCCTGGTCCCACCATCCACCAACTTCGAGCGTGGGCACCTCAACCTTCGTCAGATGCCGCTCGACCGCCATGTCGCGCCAGAACTTCGTGTACGCGGGCTGCTCCAGAAACATCTTCGCCGTGGGCAGGTTTTCCATGCCCGCCGCCTTCGCCGCTCCGGCAAAGTTAACGTTGCGCAGAAAGAAGTTGTACGTGTCCTCCTTCGACTGCACGGCAACATTGGTCTTCTGCGCCTCCAATTCCTGCACGTAGTCGAAGCCGTAGGTCTGTCGGAATGCTCCGTTATGAAAGAAATCGTCCCCCATCCACACATCCGTCATCGGGGCCTGCGGCGAGATAGCCTTCACCGCCGGGTGCGCGTCGATGCCCGCCATCATGGCCAGAAATCCCGGATACGAAACACCCAGCACGCCCACCTTGCCATTGTTGTTCGGAACATTTTTGAGCAGCCAGTCGATGGTGTCATGCGTGTCGGTAGTCTCGTCCACATCGTCCTTCGTCTTGTGGGCGACGATCGGGCGGTTCATCACGAACTTCCCCTCCGACCCGTACCTGCCGCGAATATCGCCGTAGACGAAGATGTACCCGCTCTGCGCCAGCTCCGGCTTCAATGCATTCACCAGATCCGAGGTGTAATCGTCCACGCCATAGGGCGTGCGCGTCATCAGAAACGGCAGAGGCGGCCCCGCTGTCTCCGACCCAGTTGGACGCAAAATGACGATATGCAGCTTCGCTCCGTCGCGCACCGGCACCATCGCCTCGGTGCGCATGTAGAGGCGAAAGTGGTTCAGCCGCGAAGTGTCGCCGCTGATGCGGTCGAATCGTTCATCGTGGTTCAGCGCTCCCGGCCAGTCGCCGCCGGCACCCTGGGTGAAGCTCTCCACCGCACCCGCGCCATTGCGCGTGAACACAAAGCTGATACCATCCGCCGCGGTTCGAAAGCGGTCCTTCGACTTCTGCGTCAACTCTTCGCGCGGCGATCGCTCGCTCTCTTCGTAGAGCCTGCCGCCGTCGTGGTAGACCACCACCAGAACGTCCGGCTCGACCGCGTTGCGGTAGAGGCCCGCCACGTCGTCCGGCGAAGCAGCCGCAGCCTGCCCCCATGCCGCAAGGGGCGCGGCCAGCACCGCGGCAACCAGCATTCCACAAACGAAGCACGCGTTTGTCCTCATCCGGCCCTCGATGGTGTCTTAGCTTGCAACAACCGGTGTCGGCGCGGACTGAAACTCAAACCGCTTGTGCGCCCCATCGCAGAAGGGCTTGTTTTCGCTGTGGCCGCAGCGGCACAGCGAGATGGCGGGCTTGCCCGTAAGGTCCCACGCTTTGCCCTCGGCGTCCTGCAACACAATGGGGCCTTCCACGCGCAATGACCCATTCGGACGGACAGTAATCTTCACCGCTTCTTCTGACATGCTGACTCGCTCTCTTACAAAAGGATGTCGTCAGCATAACAAAACGTCGAGCGCCGCCGGTCAGACGACATCGACTTCCATCTCATCGACGTAGCACCAGCCCCAGTCTTCGCCCGGCTCGACTGAGCGCATGATGGGATGCCCCGTCGCATGAAAGTGCTTCGTCGCATGTTTGTGCCGCGACGAATCGCAGCAGCCGACGTGCCCGCACTCCATGCACATCCGCAGGTGCACCCACGTGCTGCCCATCTTCAGGCACTCCTCACAACCCTTTGCCGACGGCTTCACCTGCCGAATCTGGTCCAGATGCGTGCATTGCATCGCGCCCCCCTCCGCTTGCGATTCTACGGCAACCGGCGCCGGTCAAAGCACAGGCTCTTCCACATCCTCTGTGAGACCATACTCCTTCAGCTTGCGATAGAGCGTCGTCTTGCCGATTCCTAGCAGCTTTGCCGCCATCAGCTTGTCTCCGTTCAACTGCCGGATGGTGCCGAGGATCGCGTGTTTCTCCATCTCGGCGATGGAGACAATCCCGCGGTTGCCCTCCCCGGCGACAGCGGCCTCATCCTGCTCTTCGTCAGCCGCTCCCTGAAGCGCCGTGCCGCGCTGCAGGCGGAAGTCCTGCAACTGCGTCGGCAGATCGCCCATGTGCAGCACCGGCCCCGACGAGAGGGCGCAGGCGCGCTCGATAGCGTTCTCCAGTTCGCGCACGTTGCCCGGCCAGTCATACTCCCCCATCACCCGCAGAGCGTCGTCGGAGAACGTGTGCGACGTGCCGTTCTCGCGGTTCATGCGCTCCAGAAAATGCATCGCCAGCGGAGCGATGTCGCCGCGCCGGTCGCGCAGCGGCGGGATCCGCAGATTCACCACGTTCAGGCGGAAGTAGAGGTCCTTGCGGAACTGTCCGCGCTCGACCATCGCCGCCAGGTCGCGGTTCGTTGCCGCCAGCACACGCGCCGAGATGGGCTTCGCCTGCGTCGCCCCCACCGGACGCACTTCTTTTTCCTGTAATGCTCGCAGCAGCTTCGCCTGCAAGTCCAGCGGAAGCTCGCCGATCTCGTCCAGAAAGACCGTGCCGCCTTCGGCCGAAGCCAGCAAGCCGTCTTTGGCGCGGTCTGCTCCTGTAAACGCACCCTTGACATGCCCGAAGAGTTCGCTCTCGATGAGCGTCGGCACGAGCGAGCCGCAGTCCACCGGTACAAACGGCTTCGCCGCATTCGGCCCATTCAGGTGGATGGAGCGCGCGACAAGCTCCTTGCCCGTACCGCTCTCACCCAGAATCAGGACCGGGTGCGTCGAAAAAGCGACCTTCGAGAGGATGCGGTAGAGCTTCTCCATCTCCGGCGACTGGCCAATCAGCCCGCCCAGCCCCTTCTGGGCGCGTAGCCTCTCGCGCAGCTTGCGGCTCTCGATGTCGATCTGGCGTTGCTGGCTGGCACGTTCGAGCACCGTTGTCAGCTCCTCCAGCGCAAAGGGCTTGGTCAGATAATCGCCCGCACCAATCCGCATGGCCTCCACTGCCGAGGCCACCGATGCAAACGCCGTCATCACCACGACGCTCGTGTCCGGATGCAGGGCCTTCACTTGCTCCAGCAGGCCCAACCCGCCGCCGCCCGGCAGCTTCAGGTCCAGCAGAATCAGGTCGATCTTCTGGTGCTTCAGAATCGTCCGCGCCGCCGTTGCGCTGTCGGCCCCCATCACGGCAAAGCCCATGCCCGCAGCAATGGTGCAGCAGGCTTTGCGCACCGCGTCATCGTCATCGACCACCAGCACGT
>Ga0207667_10007827_pt1 | contig 12772 bp, 14 predicted proteins | sample KBSCornC52_FD_184301 | JGI IMG/M metagenome (GOLD analysis project Ga0207667, IMG submission 184301) | Corn rhizosphere microbial communities from Kellogg Biological Station, Michigan, USA - KBS Corn C5-2 (SPAdes) (version 2) | ecosystem: Host-associated > Plants > Roots > Rhizosphere > Soil ...
CGCGATCCTGGCCGCGGAGCACGCGTTCCGCCTGGCGCTGGCCGTGGGCGTCACCATCGGCGCGGGCTCCGACGTCGGCGTCTTCCCGCACGGCGAAAGCTGGCGCGAGCTCGCCTGGATGGTGAAGGACGGCATGACGCCCACCCAGGCGCTCACCGCCGCCACGGCGACCAATGCGAGGATCCTCGGCCGGGAGGCGAGCCTGGGCCAGGTGAAGGCGGGTTACCTCGCCGACCTGGTGGCCGTGGCCGGCGATCCCACTCGCGACATCGCCGCCGCGAAGGACGTCCGCTTCGTGATGAAGGGCGGCAAGGTCTATCGCCAGCCGTGAGGAGACCTCTCGGGCGAACGCCGTTAGGCAAGCGTTAGGAGTGTCATCCTAGACCCCATGGTTAAGCTTGTGGCGCAAGTCTTGGGGTGGCAATCTGGAGATGTATCTGCAACCGGCGCAATCTTCGCGGCAGTATATCAGCCTGCGGGACCTGTCAGTGCTTGTGCTGGACGACAACGCCAACACCCGCACGCTGATCGGCGAGGTGCTCCGCGGCCTGGGGGTCAAGAAAACCCATCGGGTCGCCACCTGCGCCGAGGCGCACGCGGTGCTCAAGACCCACGCCATCGACGTCATCCTGGCCGACATCGAGATCGACGGCGAGGACGGCCTGGCCTTCGTCCGCGGCGTCCGCGCCGACCGCAACCCGAAGGTCGCCAACGCCGCGGTGGTGATGGTCTCGTCCCACGCCACCGAGGCCAGGGTGATGGAGGCCGGCGTCATCGGGGCGGACGGCTTCCTCTCCAAGCCCTTCTCGGTGAACAGTTTCGCCCGCCGGTTCAGCGAGGCGATCCACGCCCGCGCCGCCGCCCCGCCGCTGACCCCGTCCGCGCCGCAGGTGGTGGAGGTCTAGGGCGCGCGCCCCGGACTCAGCCTATGGTCGCGAATTCTCCATGAGGCGCTGGACCCGATGACCTCCGAACACACGCCACATCCCAGGATCGCCGAACGCGCGAAGGCCGGGCCGCACCTGCGCAAGGACGAGCACGTCGGCTTCAACGGCCGGATCGCCATCCTGATCACCAACACCGTGGGCACCATGTGGTGCGCCTACGCCTTCGCAGTGCTGGCGCTGATCAGCCTGCCGGAAGCCGTCAAGGGCGGCACCGGGACCCTGATCGCCTGGATCGCCCAGACATTCCTGCAGCTGGTCCTGTTGTCGGTGATCATGGTCGGTCAGAAGGTCTCGGCGGCGGCGTCCGACAAGCAGGCCCTGCAGACCTACAAGGACGCCGAGGCGCTCCTGAAGATCCAGGACGAGGTCCACCGGCTGCTCAAGCTCAACAACGACCTCACCGCCCAGATCCACGAAGCGACTTGCACAGCCAGCGCGCCGGCGAAGGCCAAGGCGGCCCGGTCGTCTCCCCCGGCGAAGCCGAGAGGGAGAGGATAAAGGAGAGGGCCGTGCGCGCGCCAAGTCCCCCGCCCTCTCCCTGCCCTCTCCCTCTCGGCTTCGCCGGGGGAGAGGAGGAGTCTGCCCCCTAGGCCGGCGCGTCCCCCGCCACGGTGGTGCGGTGCATCAGGCGCAGGTGGCCGTCGTAGCCGCCTTCGGCGAAATGCATGGTGCAGCGATTGTCCCACATCAGCAGCATCTGCTCGCGCCAGCGGTGGCGGTAGATGAACTCCGGCTGTGTCAGGTGGGCGAAGAGGAAGCCCAGGACAGTCCTGGCCTCGGCCTCGGTCAGCCCCTCGACGCCGACGGTGTAGACCGGCGACACGAAGAGCGCCTTCCGGCCTGTCACGGGATGGGTGCGCACCAGGGGATGCGTCAGCGAGCCGTCGGCCTCCTCCGACACCATGATCTCAAGGGTCCGCTTAGCGGTTTCCTTGGCGAAGACGCCCTTGGTCCCATAGGCCTGCCGCGCCGAATGGATGGCGCGCAGGGGCGCCAGCATCTGCTGCATGGTCGGCGACAGGGCCTCGTAGGCGCGCGCGGCGTCCACGAAAAGGGTGTCGCCGCCCACCGGCGGGACCACCTTGGAATGCAGGAGGGTGGCGGCCGGCGGGGTTTCCTGGAAGCTCCAGTCGGAGTGCCAGCCGGCCCCGAAGTTGGTGGCGGTCTCGTCCTGCTCGCGGCGCAGCTCCAGCACATTGGGATGGCCGGCCATGGGCTTGATGTAGGGGTCGTGGCCGAACGCGCCGATCTGCAGGGTGAAGGCCTCCAGCGCCTCCAGGCCGAGCGGCTGGTCGGGGAAGGCCAGCACCGCGTGCCTCGCCCAAGCCGCGCGGACCTCGTCCAGCACCGGGGCCGGCAGGGGTCGCGTCAGGTCGAGGCCGGTGACCTCGGCGCCGAAACCGGTGGGCTGCGGCGTCACTTCGATCGTTCGATAGTCCAGTACGGCGTCCATCGGCATGGCTGGGCCTCCCCGCGCCGCGTGGCGTGGCGCGCAGCCCTAGAAACACCCGTTTGCTTCCGTCCCGGCAAGCCTGTAATCGAAGCCCCGCCATGACCGCGTTCGACACCGAAGAAGACCAGCTGCTGACCCTCGTCCCCGACCACGAGGTCAGTTCGCGCGCCCTGTTCGATGTGGATTTCGACGTCAAGGCGCCGGCCTTCACCACCCGCGACCCGCACGTCCCGGACCTCGACGAGGCCTATAAGTTCGACCCGGAGACCACGCGGGCGCTGCTCGCCGGCTTCGCCCACAACCGCCGGGTGATGGTGCAGGGCTACCACGGCACCGGCAAGTCGACGCACATCGAGCAGGTGGCCGCGCGCCTGCACTGGCCGCTGATCCGGGTGAACCTTGACAGCCACGTCAGCCGCATCGACCTCGTCGGCAAGGACGCCATCGTCCTGAAGGACGGCAAACAGGTCACCGAGTTCCGCGAAGGCATGCTGCCCTGGGCGATCCAGCGGCCCATCGCGCTGGTCTTCGACGAGTACGACGCCGGCCGGCCCGACGTGATGTTCGTGATCCAGCGGGTGCTGGAGGCCGCCGGCAAGCTCACCCTTCTCGACCAGAACCGGGTGATCCGCCCGAACCCCTGGTTCCGGCTGTTCGCCACCACCAACACCATTGGCCTCGGCGACACCACCGGCCTCTACCACGGCACCCAGCAGATCAACCAAGGCCAGATGGACCGCTGGTCGATCGTCACCACGCTCAACTACCTGGCCCACGACGTGGAGGCCGAGATCGTGCTGGCCAAGGCGCCGACCTACGCCACCGCCGAGGGCAAGCGCACCATCGCCGCCATGGTCCGGGTGGCCGACATGACCCGCAACGCCTTCATGAACGGCGACATCTCCACGGTGATGAGCCCCCGCACGGTGATCACCTGGGCCCAGAACGCCGAAATCTTCGGCGGCGACATCGCGCTCGCCTTCCGGATGACCTTCCTCAACAAATGCGACGAGCTGGAGCGCGGCACCGTGGCCGAATTCTTCCAGCGCGCCTTCGGCCAGGACCTGCCGGAAAGCACGGCGCGGGTGCGGGTGGTCTAGCGGCAGCAATATTCTCCAGGCGCTGTCGGCGCCGGGCCGTATCATGCGTCCTAGGGCTGATCGGCCCGAGGCCTCGGGCGGACAGCGGCCGCGCGGCCGGTTTGGGGAGGACACGATGATCGGAACTCAACGAGACCTGGCGGGCGCCACGGCAGCCGGCGTGCTCCTGGCGCTCAGTGCCGCTCCGGCGGCGGCGGCCGGCATGGCGCCGCTGGCGCAGTACCTGATCGCCGACCGCAACGCGGAGGTCGCCATGGCGCGCAGCGCGGCGCCGCCGTCGGTCTCCGGCGAGGCCACGGTCATGGTGCTGGGCGCCCACGGCTACGAGACCGCGGTCAAGGGCCACAACGGCTTCGTCTGCCTGGTGGAGCGGTCGTGGACCTCGCCCTTCGACGCGGCCTGGTTCTGGAACCCGCAGATCCGCGCCCCGATCTGCTACAACGCGCCCGCCGCGCGCTCGGTGCTCTCCTACACCAAGCAGCGCACCGGCTGGGCGCTCGCCGGCTGGTCGCGGGAGAAGATGCTGGCGGCGATGAAGGCCGCGGCGGCGCGCAAGGTGCTCGCGGTCCCGGCGCCGGGCGCCATGTCCTACATGCTGTCGAAGGAACAGCGGCTCACCGACGCGCCGGGCCCCTGGCGGCCGCACATGATGTTCCACGTGCCGCTGGCCGACGCCGCGGCCTGGGGCGCCAACCGACCCGGCTCGCCGATCATGCTGGACACCGACCATGCGCCGGGGCCCGAGCCGGAGTCGGTCTATATGATGGCCGCGACCGAATGGTCGGACGGCACGCCGGCGCCGGCCCACCAGCACTAGAGCACGATGGGTTTTGATGGAACCATCAAAACCCTGAATCGTGCTCGCAAGTTTAGGCGACGACCCTGTTCTTCCCGTTCTTGATTGATTCAATCAAAACGGGACAGGGTCTAGGGAGCTAGGCGGCGCGAGGCGTGATTTTCTGCAGATCGACGCCCAGTTCCCGCCGCCGCGCCAGAAGATCGTGATCGGCTTGCAGGCCAAGCCAGAAGCCGTCGCTGATCCCCCAATAGCGCGCCAGGCGCAGGTCGGTGTCCGCCGTCACGGCGCGCTTGCCGAGGACGATCTCGTTGATCCGCCGCGGGGACACGCCGATGGCGCGGGCCAGGCTCGTCTGGCTGAGACCCGCCGGCTTCAGGAATTCCTCCATCAGGATATCTCCCGGCGTCGGGTTCGCGAGCCAATTGGCTGGGTCAGTGGTAGTCGCAGATTTCGACATCGTCGCAGCGTCCATCGTTCCAGCGGAAACAGATCCGCCATTGCTGATTGATCCGCACGGAATGCTGGCCGCGCCGGTCGCCCGTCAGCGCTTCCAGCCGGTTTCCCGGCGGCACACGGAGGTCTTCCAACCGCCGCGCCTGGTTCAGGATGCGAAGCTTTCTTAAAGCCGCGTCCTGGATGTCGGGCGGTAAGCGAGGGGACCGCTCGCCGCTCCAGATACGTTCGGTTTCCCGATCCCCGAAGCTCCCGATCATTCTCAAGTTCTATGACGCATAACGTTATGCGTCAATTTTTCCGTGAATTGCGCTGGACCGCGCCGCGACCTCGCGCGATCCTGTAGGCATTGCTGCTCAACGATAAGACGGGGAGGATTTTCAGATGACCAGGACGCTCTTGGGCGCGCTCGGGATGGGCGCGGCGATGGCCATGGCGGCGGCGGCCGCGCAGGCCCAGACTGCGGCGCCGGCGAAGAACGACTACGCCAAGCCCGAGACCTGGCTCTGCCGGCCGGACAAGGCCGCCGGCAACGCCTGCAACGTGGACCTGACCACCACTGTGGTGAAGGCAGACGGCAGCGAGACCACCGAGCCGTTCAAGGCCGACCCCAAGGCGCCCATCGACTGCTTCTACGTCTATCCGACGGTCTCCAACGACCCCGGCGTGGTCTCCGACATGAACCCGGGGCCGGAGGAACTGAACGTCGTCAAGGTGCAGTTCGCCAGGCTGGGCGCCAAGTGCCGGCTCTATGCGCCGCTCTATCGGCAATTCACCCTGACGGCGCTCCGGGCCGGGCAGTCGGGCAAGCCGATGCCGGGCTCGACCGATCCGGCCACGCGGCAGACCGGCTACAACGACGTGGTGGACGCCTGGAACTACTACCTGGCGCACGACAACAAGGGCCGCGGCGTGGTGCTGGTGGGCCACAGCCAGGGCTCGGGCGTGCTGACCCAGGTGATCGCCAAGGAGATCGACGGCAAGCCGGTGGAGAAGAAGGTGATCTCCGCGATCCTGATGGGCACCCGCCTGCCCATCGAGAAGGGCAAGGACACCGGGCTCTTCAAGGACTTCCCGCTCTGCAAGTCGGCCAGCCAGACGCAATGCGCGATCGCCTATGCGAGCTTCCGCGACACCGTCCCGCCGCCCGCCAACAGCCTGTTCGGCAAGGCGCCGGCCGAGAACGAGATCGCGGCCTGCGCCAATCCGGCGGCGCTCGGCGGCGGCAAGGGCGCCTTCCACGCCTACCTCTCCAACGGCGCCCAGATCGTCAATTCCGGGGCCCAGGTCACCTGGGTGAAGGGCAAACCCAACCCGCCGACGCCGTTCGTCTCAACGCCCGGCCTGCTCAGCGGCGAGTGCGTGCAGAAGAACGGCTTCTCCTACCTCGAGGTGCACGTGAACGCCGTGCCCGCCGACCCGCGCACCGACGACATCTCCGGCGACGTGGTCCAGGCCGGCAAGGTCAACTCCGCCTGGGGCCTGCACCTGATCGACGCCAACCTCGCCATGGGCAACCTGGTGGACATCGTCGGCGCCGAGGGCAAGGCCTGGCTGGCGAAGAACAAGTAGCACTTAAGCCCCTCCCCCTTGCGGGGAGGGGAAGGCGCACGCTTCGGCTAATTCCCCGCGATCTTCTTGCCGGCCATCAGGCCGAGCGCCAGGAAGATCACGAAGCCCAGCACGAACAGGAAGAACAGGATCTTGGCCACGCCGGCCGCCGCGCCGGCGACGCCGCCGAAGCCCAGGCCGCCGGCGATCAGGGCGACGATGGCGAAGATCAGGGCCCACTTGAGCATGATGCGCTCTCCTCGAAACGCCCGCGCAGCGCGGGATCGGCGCGAAAACGCGAGGCTTGGCCGTAGCGTTCCGGCGGCGCCGATTTCGTGATCCCGGCAGGATTTGAGCCACGTAAAACACGGAAAGAGCACGGAATGGGTCGCTCCAAGCACCGGAGCCTCGATTCTTGATCGCGCCCGGCGCGATCCGCCCTTCAACTTCGTCCTCACCGGAGAGCTCCTTGCGTGCTCTTTCCGTGTTTTCCGTGGTTCCTCTTGTTGTTCGCCGGCCCCGCCGTGATCTAAGACGAGCCCGATGGCGAAGAACCCGGAAAGTCCGCTGGAGCCCTTCAAGCGCGCGCTGGTCAACGCGACGCGCTCCTTGGCCGAGTCGCCGGACCTGGAGATCGTCTATTCCGGCGAGGGGCCGCAGCTTTCCGGCAACCGGGCGGTGCTGCCGCATCCGCCCCGCGACCTGACCTCCATCGATGCCGCCCGCATCCGCGGCTTCGCCGACCAGATGGCGCTGCGCATCGCCCACCACGACGCCGCCGCCCACGCCAAGACGCGGCCGGCCACGGTGCAGGGCCAGCCGATCTACGACGGCATCGAGCAGGCGCGGCTGGAAGCCATCGGCGCGAACGCCCTGGGCGGCGTGCGCGAGAACCTCAAGGCCGTGCACGAGCAGGCCTGGGCCAGGCGGGCCTTCAACCAGATCGAGGCGCTGGCCAACCCGCCGCTGGCCGACGTGGTCCAGCTGATGGTCCGCGAACGCCTGACCGGCGAGAAGCCGCCGCCCGCCGCCCAGCCGCTGGTCAACCTGTTCCGCGAGGAGATCGAGGCCAAGGCCGGCGCCGACCTCGACCGGCTGAACGAAGCCGTCGCCGACCAGAAGGCCTTCGCCCGGATCGCGCGGGCCATCATCCGCGACCTGAAGATGGGCGACGACCTCTCCGACGCTCCCGACCAGCCCGACGACAGCGAGGGCGACAGCGAGGACGGCGAACCCGACGCCAGCGACGAGAACGACGAGGGCGACGGCGAGGGCAAGTCCCCCCAGCAGTCGACCATGGACGACAGCGAGGCGACCCACCGCGAAAGCGAGGACGCCGACAGCCAGATGATGCAGGCGGAGGACGACCCCGACGCCGACGACAGCGACGAGCCCCCCGAGATGGGCGAGGGCGACCAGCCGGCCCGTCCCGACCTGAAGGGCGAGGGGAAGATCGCTGCGTACAAGGTCTTCACCACCGCCCACGACGAGGTGGTGGCCGCCGAAGAGCTGTGCGACGCCGAGGAGCTGACCCGGCTTCGCGCCTACCTCGACCAGCAGCTCGCCAGCCTGTCGAACGTAGTCAGCCGGCTCGCCAACCGCCTGCAGCGCAAGCTGCTCGCGCAGCAGAACCGCTCGTGGGCCTTCGACCTGGAGGAAGGCATCCTCGACGTGGCGCGGCTGACGCGGGTGATCGTCGACCCCACCTCGCCGCTCTCCTTCAAGGAGGAGCAGGACACCGAGTTCCGCGACACCGTGGTCTCGATCCTGATCGACAACTCCGGCTCCATGCGCGGCCGGCCGATCATGGTCGCCGCGGTCTGCGCCGACATCCTGGCCCGCACCCTGGAGCGCTGCGGCGTCAAGACCGAGATCCTCGGCTTCACCACCCGGGCCTGGAAGGGCGGCGCGGCGCGGGAGGACTGGCTGAAGGCCGGCAAGCCGCCGCAGCCCGGGCGGCTGAACGACCTGCGCCACATCATCTACAAGGCCGCCGACGCCCCCTGGCGGCGCGCCCGGCGCAACCTCGGCCTGATGATGCGCGAGGGGCTCTTGAAGGAGAACATCGACGGCGAGGCCTTGATGTGGGCCCACCAGCGGCTGATCGGCCGGCCGGAAGCCCGGCGCATCCTGATGGTGATCTCCGACGGCGCGCCGGTGGACGATTCCACGCTCTCCGTGAACTCCGGCCATTACCTGGAGCGCCACCTGCGCGAGGTGATCGGCGAGATCGAGACCAAGAGCCCCGTGCAGCTGATCGCCATCGGCATCGGCCACGACGTCACCCGCTACTACCGCCGCGCGGTGACCATCGTCGACGTGGAGCAGCTGGCCGGGGCCATCACCGACCAGCTCGCCGAGCTCTTCGAGGAGGAGCCCCGGCGCATGACCCGGCGCAACGCCGGCCTCCTGCAGCCGCCGCCCAATACGCAAGGCCCCGCCGGCCCGCCCCGCCGCTCCACCTTCAAGGAAGTGCGGAGGGCGGTGGCTTGAGCTCAAACACCCGCTCATCCCCGCGAAAGCGGGGACCCAGGTGTTTTGCAGTTTCTGCGCCCGCCGGCCTTGCCGCCCCCGCCGGTCTTCTCGCAGCCGCGAAAAAAGCCTGGGTCCCGGCTTTCGCGGGGATGAGCGGATTGGTGTTGGCGGCCTGCAGCCAGCAGGTGGCGGAGCTGCCCCGGGCGCCGGTTCCCGCCGGTCCCGGCATCGCCATCACCGCCGGGCCCTTGCCGCTCAATCCGGCGGACCCGAAACAGGACCGGGTGGGCGACTTCGTCTACGCCGGCGGCCTGAAACTGACCTCGGCCCAGACCTCGCGCCTGCACGGCCTCTCCGACCTCGACGTCCAGCCGGACGGCGCCCTGATCGCGGTGGGCGACGAGGGCGACCTGCTCCGCGCCCGGCTGGTGCTGGACGCCGCGGGCCATCCCACGGGGCTCGCCAACGCCCGGCTCACCAGCCTCGTCGGTCTCGACGGCCGGCCGTTGCAGGGCAAGGACAATCGTGATTCCGAAGGCCTGGCCCTGATGGCGAACGGCGACCTCCTGATCAGCTTCGAGCGGCAGGACCGCATCTGGCTCTATCCGGCCAGCGGAGCCCCGCCCCGCGCCGTCCCCTCCCCCGCCGTGACGTTCCCCTACAACGAGGGGATGGAGGCCCTGGCCCCCGACCCCGACCGGGGCGCGACCGCCTATTTCACCGGCGGCGAGACCAGCGGCCGGACCTGGAGCTGCACCCTGACCACGGCCTGCGTGGAGGGTCCGAAGGTGGGCCTGGGCCTGGGCTTCGGCCTGGTGGCCGCGCGGCGGCTGCCGCAGGGGCGCACCGCCTGGCTGCTGCGCGCCTTCAACCCGATCACCAGGAGCGTCATCCAGCTGCGGATCACCGACTCCGCCGGCCAGGTGGTGGACATGATGGAGCTGCGCGGGCCATTGACGGTGGACAACTTCGAGGGCCTGGCCGCCGTGCCGGAGCCGGACGGCGGGGTTCGCTTCTACCTGATTTCGGACGACAACTTTTCGAGCTCGCAACGGACGCTGCTCCTGGCGTTCGACTGGAAGGCGCCGCGTGAGTGATTGGGAGATGATGGCATGAAGACCGACGTTTCGATCCCGGCGCCCGACGCCGCCGAGCTCGGGCTGCCGGGCGCGCGTGCCTTCGTCTTCACCCCTGATCGGGGCGAGGGGCCCTGGCCGGCGGCCATCCTCTACATGGACGCGCCCGCCATCCGCCCGGCGATGTTCGAGATGGGCGAGCGGCTGGCCCAGGCTGGCTACTACGTCCTGCTGCCCGACGTCTTCTGGCGCGCGGGGCCCTATCCGCCGTTGGATATCGTCAAGGCCCGGGCCGGCGACCCGGAGATGGGCGCGCTCTTCGCCAAGCTCCGCGCCTCCACCAACGCCAACCTGCAGATGCAGGACACGGGGCTCTATCTGGAATGGCTGCGGACCCAACCGAAGGCCAAGGCCGGCCGCGTGGGCGTCACCGGCTACTGCATGGGTGGCGGCATCGCCGTCCGCGCGGCGGGGACCTTCCCCGAGCGCATCGCCGTGGCCGCCTCGTTCCACGGCGGCAACCTCGCCACCGACGCCGAGGACAGCCCGCACCGTCTGGCGGACCGCATGAGGGCCAAGGTTCTGGTGGCCGGCGCCGACGAGGACCGCAGCTTCGACGAGGCGCAGTGCGAACGCCTGGCCGCCGCCTTCAAGGCCGCGGGCCTCGACGCCGAGGTCTCCATCTGGCGGGGCGCGAAGCACGGCTGGGTCCCCACCGACATGCCGGTCTACAATCCCGAAGCCGCCGAGCGGCACTGGCGCGAGCTCATCGCCCTGTTCGACGGAGTGCTGAAGTAGCGGCAAAAGGAAAGGGCCGCTGTTTCCAGCGGCCCCTTCCGGAACGACACCTGTGAAGCTTGTCAGGCCGTGGCCTGTTCCGCAAGCTTGGCCTTCACCTGGCGCTTGATCTTCAGGGCCTTGGGCGAGAGGTCCTCGTCGCCGGCCTTCAGCAGGAAGGCGTCGAGACCGCCGCGGAAATCGAGCGTGCGCAGCGCCGCGTTGGTGACGCGCAGCTTGAAGGACTGGCCGAGCGCGTCGGACTGCAGGGTGGCCGGCGACAGCGCCGGCAGGAAGCGGCGCTTGGTCTTGATGTTCGAGTGGCTCACGTTGTGGCCGACCATCGGGCCGACACCGGTGAGTTCGCAGCGACGCGACATGGGACGAAAACCTTCGCGAGAACAGGGGCGCGGCGGGCCGGGCCCGCGCGAGAGCGGGCGATATAGAGGAAGGGTGGGCTCCGCGTCAAGGTAAGGCGCTTAATCGACAGCCCCTGGCGACGTGCTAGGCTCCCCCATATCCTCAAGGTGACGACAAACGGAGATTCGGTGACCCGGCTGGCCTTGGTGATGATCGCCCGCGACGAGGCCAAGGTGATCGCACGGGCTCTGGACAGCGCCCGGCCGCATGTCGATCGGATGATCGTGCTGGACACCGGGTCGGTGGACGGCACGCGGGAGATCGCCGCAGGCTGCGGCGCTGAGATCCAAAGCTTTGCCTGGTGCGACGACTTCGCCGCCGCTCGCAACGCCGCGCTCGCCCATTCCGATGCCGACTGGAACTTGGTCCTCGACGCCGACGAATGGCTGGACGGCGGGTTCGAGGGGCTGGGGCCGGAGAGCCTGCCCGCCGGCGGCGGCGGCTTTCTGGGCGCCGCGCGGGTTCGCAGCCTGATCGGCAATCCGCCGGGCGCCGCCGGCCAGGCCTGGATCGCCCGGGTGCTGCCGCGCGGCGTGGGCTACGAGGGCCGCATCCACGAGCAGCCGGCGAGCGACCTGCCGGTGCGCCGCCTGCCGCTGGACATCGGCCACGACGGTTACACCGAGGAGAATCTGGAGCGTAAGGGCGCGCGCAACGAGACCCTGATGATGCGCGAGCTGGAGGCGGCGCCGGAGGACCCTTACCTCTGGTTCCAGCTGGCCAAGGAGCATCAGGCGCGCAAACGCCACCCGCAGGCGGCGCTGTGCTTCACCGAGGCGCTGCGGCTCGCGCCGCCCAACGCCGGCTATCGCCACCCTCTGGTGGTGCGCACCCTGATGGCGTTGCGGGCCAACGGGCAGTTGGCCGACGCCCTGACCCTGGCGGACGCCGAGGTGGCCAACTGGGAACGCTCGCCCGATTTCTACTTGACGGTCGGCTACCTCTATCTGGACGCGGCGGCCGAGGCGCCCGAAGAGGCTCGCGAGCACTTTCTGCCGATCGCCGAGGCGGCGTGGAGGCGGTGCCTGGAGATCGGCGACCGCCCGGACTTGGAAGGTTCAATCTCGGGGTGCGGCAGTCACATCGCGGCGCAGAACCTGGCGGTCTTCCATGAAACCCTGGGCCAACCGGAGACCGCCGCGGAATTCAAGGCCTTGGCCGAGCGATTGCGGAACGAGGCTTTGAACCCTTGTGCCCCAAAGCCGACTTAATACAATATGTTGCGGTGAACAAAGGCCGAATCGCGCGAGGTCGCCGATTCGGTCTTGATTCGTTGCGCCCGTGTTCTACGGCGCCGCTTTCGCCCTTAACCCTCGCCATCGCGGCAACGCCGCCGGAACTTTTGCATCGCTTGCAAAGTTGATCTAATAACTGACCGGTCAGTTATTAGAGACCCGCCATGCTCGATCCGGGCGCACCGAAGTTCCGCCGCCGCAAGGCCGACCGGCCGGGCGAGATCATCGACGCCGCCCTGCAGGTCTTCGCCGAGCGGGGCTTCGCCGCCGCCAAGCTGGACGAGATCGCCCGGCGCGCCGGGGTCTCCAAAGGCGCCCTCTACCTCTACTTCGAGACCAAGGAGGACCTGTTCCGCGCGGTGGTGGACCAGGCGATCGCGCCCAACATGCAGGCGGTGCGCGCCATGGTGGCGGCCCATCCCGGCCCGCTGTCGGACCTTCTGCGTCTGGTGGCCGGGCGGGTGGGCACGCTGATGGACACCCTGC
>Ga0207667_10007828_pt1 | contig 12772 bp, 9 predicted proteins | sample KBSCornC52_FD_184301 | JGI IMG/M metagenome (GOLD analysis project Ga0207667, IMG submission 184301) | Corn rhizosphere microbial communities from Kellogg Biological Station, Michigan, USA - KBS Corn C5-2 (SPAdes) (version 2) | ecosystem: Host-associated > Plants > Roots > Rhizosphere > Soil ...
ATCAAGCCCGACAAGCTCGATCGTCCGGCCGCCGCCCTGGAGATTGTGCTTCGCCGCAAAGATGCTGGTGACTTCCGCCGCTTCCTGGACGAGCGTGTTCCACTCGGCGCAATCCGGGCATTGGCCCTGCCAGCGCATGCTGACCGAGCCGCAGGCCTGGCAGGTGTATCGGGTCTTGGGTTTCGCCATTGCGCAGGAACAATACACGAACACACGCGCCGTAAAAGCGCAAAGCGAAAGATTGACCGTGCTCTGGATTCGCGCTTTCGCCCAATCCGAGGAGATAAGCGCATGCCCTACGCGACAGCAGAGGACGGGACGAAGCTCTTCTACAAGGATTGGGGCGAGGGAAAGCCGGTGGTGCTGATGCACGGCTGGCCGGTCGATGCAGATTCTTTCGACGAGGTTGCCCTCGCTCTCGCGGAGAACGGGTATCGCGCAATTTGCCCCGACCGGCGGGGTTTCGGCCGGTCGGACCAGCCGTGGAAAGGCTATGATTACGACACCTTCGCCGACGATATCGCGGCGGTCCTTGAGCACGCCGGCGTCTCACCGCCGATCGCCGTCGCCGGCTTCTCGATGGGGGGCGGAGACGTCGCCCGCTTCATCAGCCGTAATCCCGGCCGGGTGACCTATGCGATCCTGATCGGATCGGTGGTGCCGTTCCTGCTCCAGACAACAGACAATCCAGGCGGTGCACCGAAGGAGGTGTTCGACGGGATGATCGCAGCGATCACCGCCGACAAAGCCCAATTCTTCCGTGGATTCCTGCGCGACTATTTCGGGGTCGGTTGGGCGGCGCCGGTCAGCGAAGCCGCGATCGACACTGCATGGCGGCAGGCGATGCTGGGCGGCCTGAGGCCGATCGTCGCTTGCGTCCGCGCCTTTTCAGAGACCGATTTCCGGCCTGACTTGGCGGCCTTCACCATGCCGACGCTGATCATCCATGGCACCGCCGACCGGACAGTTCCGATCGATCTCACCTCACGGGTGGCGGCAAAGCGAATCCGGTGCGCAAAATTGGTCGAATATCAAGATGGCGCACATGGCCTCTTCGCCAGCCACTCCCAACGGCTGACGAGTGACATTCTCGATTTCCTGGGCAGCTGAGCGCCGGTGGCGATCGCCTTTCCGCTAAATTCCATCGGCTTGTTGCTGATCGTGGCGGCGGTCATGGCGATGCTGACGCGGCGCCTCGGACTGCCTTACAGCACCGGTCTCGTCGCGGCGGGGATCCTGATCTCGTTCCTGCCGAACCGCCCGCAGTTCCCACTCACGCGCGAACTCATCTTCGATGTCCTGCTTCCACCTCTCGTGTTCGAGGCTGCGCTCCAGCTGGATTGGAAGCGGTTTCGGCACGAGCTGCCCCTGACCCTCACGCTCGCCTTTGTCGGAGTGATTGGGGCCAGCACGTTCGTCACCGCGGGAATGCATTGGCTGTTGGGGTGGAGTTGGCTTGGCGCGGCGCTGTTCGGCGTGCTGATCGCGGCAACCGACCCGGTCGCGGTCATTGCCACGTTCAAAGAACTCAAAGGTCCCAGGCGGCTCACCATGGTCGTGGAATCCGAAAGCCTTCTGAACGACGGGGTAGCGGCGGTCGGGTTCGCGGTGCTGGCCGCAATCGCCTCCGGAGTCGCTCCATCAGCAAGCCAGGTGATTCCGCAATTCCTGTGGAGCTTCTTCGGCGGAATCCTGATCGGGGGTGCAGTCGCCGGAGCGGTCCTTCTGGTCGCTGGACGCACTCAGGACCGTCTTGTCGAAATAACCCTGACGACGATCGCCGCCTGGGGCTCGTTCCTTATCGCCGAACATTACGGCGGCTCCGGGATTCTGGCATCGCTGACCGCCGGCCTCATGATTGGCAATGTCGGCTGGATGGGGGCAATCTCCGACAGCGGCCGTCCGCACATCCTCGCCGCGTGGGATTATTTCGCTTTCCTGGCGAACAGCTTCGTGTTCCTGCTTATTGGAATCCACGAGACCCGAATCCCGCTGAACGTGCTCGGCTGGGCTGAAGGGGCAATCGCAATCCTTCTGGTGCTGATCGGGCGTCTGATCACCGTCTACCCGATTGTGGGCGCCTTCAGCGCCTCGGATCTGAGGCTGCCGCTCAAATGCCAGCACGTCTTGTTCTGGGGTGGGTTGAGGGGCGCGCTCGCCCTGGCGCTGGCGCTCGCAATCCCGAACACAGTGCCGGAAAAGGTAGCAATCATCGTCACTGCCTTCCTCGTCGTGTCGTTCTCGGTTTTCGTTCAAGGTCTGACGATCCCTTGGTTCACGAGGAGGCTGGGGTTGCTCGGAAGCGGAGAACAGGATCAGACTCCGCAACCGGCCGCCTGAGACCTTCGAGCGCATTGCCGCCCGGAATTGCGCCGACTAGGGCGCGATCGTGAGCTGGCTTCCCGAACCATTCCGAATTCCCGCCTTCCGCGCCTATTGGATCGCGCGCCTGAGCACGACCATCGCCATGATGGCGTTGGTGATCGTGATGGGCTGGCAGGTTTACGGGATCGCCCGGCAGACGATGGGTGTCGAAGCCGCGTCGCTACGGCTTGGGTTTATCGGTCTCATTCAGTTTGTCCCGCTGTTCTTTTTGACCCTGGTGACTGGCTGGGTCGCCGACCGGGTGGACCGCCGCTGGATCGCGCGCGCTTCGGTCGCAATCCAGGCCTTCTGCGCCGCAGCGCTTGCCCTGCTCGCCTACTTTCATTCAACAACTCTAGGCGCGCTTTACATTGTCGCCGCCTTGCTCGGAGTCGCGCAGGCGTTTTCGGCGCCGGCCCTGCAGGCGCTCGCCCCCAACCTGGTGCCGCGGGAAATTCTGCCAAGGGCAATCGCCCTCTCCTCGATCGCGTGGCAGACCGGCGCCATCGCGGGTCCTGCGGCGGGCGGCTATCTCTATGCGATTGCGCCAGTCGTGCCCTATGCCGCTGCGGCACTGCTCTTCGCGGTCTCGCTGGTTTGTCTGATGATCATTCCGCCAGTCGCAGTGACTCGGATTGCCCGCGGTCTCAACCCGTGGCAGCAAATGATCGAAGGCTTGCGCTACGTGCGGCACAATCGTCTCGTGCTGGGGGCGATAAGCCTTGACCTGTTTGCGGTGCTGCTGGGAGGAGCAACCGCGATGCTTCCGGTCTATGCCCGGGACATCCTTCATTCCGGCCCGGAAGGATTAGGTCATTTGCGGGCGGCTCCGGCGGTCGGGGCAACGCTGACCGCAGCTCTCTTTGCTTTCCGGCCCCTCAAATCGAACGTGGGCCTGAAGATGCTGCTTGCGGTGGCCGTGTTCGGTACATGCACAATCGTGTTTGGATTCTCGCGCTCAATGCCGCTTTCGCTTGCCTGCCTCACATTGCTGGGGGCTGCGGACATGTTCTCGGTTTACGTGCGCCAGTCTCTGATCCAGCTTCACACGCCTGATGAAATGCGCGGCCGAGTTGGCGCAGTCTCGTCGTTGTTCGTTTCGGCGTCTAATGAGCTTGGCGAAGCCGAATCGGGGTTCCTGGCGTCACTGATTGGCCCAATCGCCGCTGTGATCGCAGGTGGTGTCGGCGCAGTCTTGATTGTCGCGATTTGGGCGAGATGGTTTCCCGAATTGCGGCGAGCGAAGAATTTTGATGTGCCGGATCTATCCGGCAACGCGCAGCAGGAGGGGGGATAATGAAAGCGTCCAACATTCTCGAGACCGTCGGCGGCACACCGCACGTCAGGATTAACCGCCTGTTCGGTGACAAGGCGGAGGTGTGGATCAAGTCGGAACGTGCCAACCCGGGCGGGTCGATCAAGGACCGTATTGCCGTCGCGATGGTCGAAGACGCGGAACGGTCGGGAAAGCTCAAAGCCGGTGGAACAATCGTCGAGCCGACCTCCGGCAACACCGGCATCGGCTTAGCCATGGTCGCGGCCGTGAAGGGCTACCGCGCCGTCCTCGTAATGCCGGACAGCATGAGCATCGAGCGGCGCCGGCTGATGCTCGCCTACGGAGCAGAACTCGTGCTGACCCCCAAGGAACTTGGCGTGAAGGGCGCGATCGAGAAGGCCCAGCAGATCGCGTCGGAAACGCCTGACGCGTGGGTTCCGCAGCAGTTCGAAAATCCTGCGAATATCGAGGTTCACGAGCGCACCACCGCCGAAGAAATCCTGGCGGATTTCCGGGACCAGCCGATCGATGTGCTGATAACCGGCGTCGGCACCGGCGGCCATGTCAGCGGCGTATCACACGTGTTGAAGAAGGCCTGGCCCAATTTGAAGGTTTTTGCAGTCGAGCCCGATGTTTCGGCGGTAATCAGCGGCGGCCAACCTTCACCTCACCCGATTCAAGGAATCGGCACGGGAATGATCCCGAAAAATCTCGACCTCCAGGCAATCGACGGCGCGATCACCGTAAGCGGCGATGAAGCAAAGCAGATGTCACGTCGGGCAGCACGGGAAGAAGGGATGCTGGTCGGAGTGTCTTCGGGTGCGACTTTGGCAGCCATTGCCAAGAAGCTTCCCGAATTGGGCAATCATCCCCGGGTGCTCGGTTTCAATTACGATACGGGCGAACGCTATCTTTCCGTTCCTGATTTTCTCCCCAACGAAAGTTAGCAAAGCCAACTTCTAAGGCTTCGGTAACCACATCTCTTTGCCGCGCCGTTAACTCGTTGCGCGTAAAGATCGGCGTTCATGTGGGGAGTCCTCCGCGAGGAGGGCGCGTAAAATCGATGCCGCGAGCGCGTTTTTCGAAAGCCGTAAGCCTGGCGCCCGATCAGCCGGAGCGTGCGTCCGTTCACGAGGCACTCTGGTTCGACGTCAGAACAGCGGAAACATCCGAAAACAACTCGCTTGCCGAATGGCGCATCAACGGCAGCGATCATGCGGCACTCTTGCTTGGCTCTACCCACCTGCTGCTCGGCGGCGCGTGTCTCGCTCGTTATCCGCAGTTGGCCGAGCTCCTGTCATTCTCGAATCCGGCGATTGCGATTGCGGCGATGCTCGCGCTCGATGCCATCGCGGCACTTGGGCTGCGTTGGCGTCGCGAATTGGAGGTAGCCCCACACACCGTCGCCCGCGCGATGTGCGTCTATCTTGCCGCAACCGGCCTGCTATGGACGATCCTCGGTCTCGACCTCACGCTTAATTCCGCAATCACTCCCAACGCTGGCGTGCCAGTCTGGATGTGTGCAGGCTTTGCAATGGCAGCCATTGTCGCGATAAGCTCGCCGCCTCTGTCGGTCGTGAACGCCTTCGCCGCCACCATCGCTGCGGTCCTTTTCTCGCCTTCACCATTCATCCCGCTCGGCATTGCAGCTCTAACGCTCTTGCTGACGGCCTATAGCGTTGGCGCGGCAAGAACCATGATCGCCGCCGGCCGCCGGCGGCTGAACCTGGACGCCGAGGCGCGCAAGGCCCTCACCTTTGTCGATGAGTTCGAAAACAGCGGCCGCGGCTGGTTCTGGGAAACCAACCCCGAAGGAACCCTGTCCTACGTCTCGCAACAACTCGCCGACGATTTCAAATGTGAAGCAGCGGGTCTTCTGGGGCGGCAGTTCACAGATCTCCTGTCAGTCGACACGGAGGGTGACGAATCGATCGAGGAGCGCAAGACACTCGGATTTCATCTCTCAGCGCGTTTCCCCTTCTCGGATGTGGTTGTTCGCGCCGCCAGCGACCAGGACGTTCACTGGTCGCTCTCCGGCAATCCCATCTTCGACAGCCGCGGGCGATTTCTCGGCTTCCGAGGGATCGGCACCGATTTGACCGAGCAGCGGCGATCGGAACGCGAAATCGCGAGATTGGCGCGCTTCGACTCACTGACTAGCCTGCCGAACCGCGCAATGATGCGCCAAATGCTCGAGGAGGCGCTTCGGAATTCGGCTCGGCGTCAGAAGGGCTGCAGCCTCTTCCTGATCGATCTCGATCGCTTCAAGAACGTCAATGATACGCTGGGGCACCCGATCGGCGATGCGCTTCTGCGTGAAGTTGCGGACCGGCTGCAGAGCGTAATGGGCGAACACGGAAAGGTTGGACGCCTGGGCGGCGACGAGTTCAAGGCGGTCCTGCCCGGAACTGTCGACATCGGCCTGCTTGAGTCACTCGCGCGGACACTGATCGAACAAGTATCCTGCCCTTACAACATAGAGGGTAACCGCATCCTGATCGGCGCATCGGTGGGAATTGCCATCGGGGACCCCGGCAGAGCCTGTGCCGACAGCCTGATCCGCAACGCGGATCTCGCGCTTTATGCCGCGAAATCAGCGGGCCGGGGCAAGCATTGCTTCTACGAAGCCTCAATGCATTCGGAAGCGGCCGATCGTCAGGCGCTCGAAAGCGATCTCAGGCAGGCGATCGAACGCGGCGAACTGGAAGTCCTTTACCAACCGATCGTGCAGGCGGCCTCGGAGGAAGTTTCCGGTTTCGAATCCCTGGTGCGCTGGAAACATCCGGTGCGCGGCGACATCTCGCCTTCGAAGTTCATTCCTCTCGCCGAGGAGTGCGGACTTATCGGCAAGATCGGCCACTGGGTGCTTGAGACTGCGTTGACGGAAGCGGCAAAGTGGCCGGACAACGTTCGGGTCGCCGTCAATCTATCCCCCATCCAGTTCAACGCTCCGGGAATCGTCGATTCGATCGCGGAATTGCTCGAGGAATCGAAGATCAATCCCGCGCAGGTGGAGCTTGAGATCACGGAGGGTGTTTTCCTCGCCGATGGCGACTCGACCGACGACACGTTCACGAAACTGAAGAAGCTGGGACTTCGTCTGGCGCTCGACGATTTCGGCACCGGCTACTCTTCGCTCGGCTATTTGAAGAAGGCGCCTTTCGACAAGATCAAGATCGACCAGAGCTTCGTTCGCGGAGCCGCGTCACCCACCAGCCGCAACAGCGCTATCATCCGGGCGATTGTCAGCCTTGCCGAGAGCCTGGAGATGGAAACCTGCGCGGAAGGGGTTGAGACTCATGACGATCTCGCGCTGATTCGGGAGCTCGGGTGCAGCCACGTTCAAGGCTACATCTTCGGCAAACCGGTATCGGCTGAAGACGCGCGCACGCTCGCAAACACTACCCGGGTTGAGGCCGACGGGTTCCAGTGCCTGCGCGAACCGCGCCAGCGGCTGATGCGGAGGGCAATTGCAGCGATCGACGGCCGGCCGGAGGAAGTGCGGCTCCGGAATATCTCGATTACCGGGTCGCTGGTCGAATCGAACCGGGCGGTTGCTCCCGGAACCCATCTGGTGATCGACATCGTCGGGGCCGGCCCCGTCTCAGGCACCGTCCGCTGGTCGACGAGGGGCCGATTCGGAGTGCAGTTCGACCAGGAGTTCGATCTTGGCCGGCTCGCCCCCAAGAAGGAAAAGAAAAACCAGGTGACGATGCTGACGCCTTGGTATGTCGAGCAACTCGATCGCCGCGCCGGCTAAAAAGAAAGCGCCGGCACGCGGCCGACGCTTCCCCGGTGTGACTTCACAAGAAGCTTATCTGCGGTAGATATTTACGCTGCGGACGTAGCCGTTTGCGTCGACGTTGCAGCGGAACGACAGATCGGCCTGCTGCGCATAGTTATAACCGAGAGCACCGTAGGCACCGACGCCGTATGCTCCATAGTTATTGTAGGCCATGCGGCCGCTGGTCGCCAGACCATCGATGCGCATTCCGGTGCGCGTTGGCCGTTCGGCGGTAATGCTAACCACTCGGGCGTTGTTGGTATTCAGCCCAACGAGCGAGCCGAGAATGCTGCCGATGCTGGTCCGGTTGGATAACCGGTTCTGGACAGCAGCCGAACACTGTTGGGCTGCCGCGGAGGCATTCACGTAGCCGTTACCGTAGGCATTATAGCCATAGCCGTTGCTGTAACCGCTGGACCCGTATCCATTGCTGTAATAGCCGTTGTTGTAGCTGTTGCCGTAATAGCCGCTATATTGGGCGGCTGCAGGCGTTGCAGCCGCAATCGCGGCAAGACCAGCTGCTCCAGCCAGAAGCTTTGTGATCGTCTTCATGATTAACTCCTTCTCGATCGGTGGGCGATCGTTCTTTCGTGGGAGTCAACGCATCCGGAATGCGGATGAAACCGGTTCGGTCCCCATCTCGTCTCGCTTCGTCGTGACGCTGGCGTGATAAACCGTCATTTCCGCTGTTTCTGCCCCGAAGCCAATTCTGCGCGACTCAGCTGCAACCGTGTTTGCTTCAAGTTTCGTTCATGGCGGGGGCGACAAAGGGAACTCCCATCCTTATATGACGAACACGTGACAACGCGCCTCGTTTGGCGCTGCGGGGGCGAGCCCAATCATGCTGACCACCAATCCGTTCGATGACGACAAGCTTCACGAGGAGTGCGGCATTTTCGGTATCTGGGGAGCGGATAATGCGGCGGGATTTGTCGCCCTTGGACTGCATGCACTTCAGCACAGAGGCCAGGAAGCAGCGGGAATCACGAGCTTCGACGGGGTGCATTTCCATTCGCATCGGGCGATGGGGCACGTCGCCGGAAATTTCGACCGCGACGATGTCATCTCAAAGCTCGCCGGGCGAGCCGCGATCGGCCACAACCGCTATTCGACCACTGGCGAGACCGCTCTTCGTAACGTCCAGCCGCTATTCGCCGACTTGAACGACGGCGGGTTCGCGGTCGCGCACAATGGCAACCTTTCCAATGCGATGAAGCTGAGGCGGACACTGAACCGCCGCGGCTCGATCTTCCAGTCGACCAGCGACACGGAGGTGATCATCCACCTCGTCGCCACCTCCAGCTGCTCAGCGCCGCTCGACCGGCTGGTCGACGCGCTCAAGCAGGTGGAGGGCGCCTATTCGTTGCTCGTCCTCACCGAGGAAGGTCTGATCGCCTGCCGCGATCCACTGGGCATCCGGCCCCTGGTAATGGGCAAACTCGGCGAAGCGACGATCTTCGCCTCGGAAACCGTGGCGCTGGACATGATCGGCGCGACGTTCATCCGGGACGTCGAACCGGGCGAGCTCGTTGTCGTCAATGACAAGGGCATCCGCTCGTTCCGGCCCTTCGGCAGGGCCGAGCCGCGACCCTGCATCTTTGAACACGTCTATTTCTCGCGTCCCGATTCGGTCGTGGACGGGATTTCGGTTTACGAGGTTCGCAAGGCCATCGGTGCTGAACTCTCGCGCGAAGCTCCGGTTGACGCGGATCTCGTGGTCCCGGTGCCCGACAGCGGCGTCCCCGCGGCTCTCGGTTTTGCGCAGGCGGCGAATATCCCCTTCGAGCTCGGCATCATCCGTTCGCACTATGTCGGGCGAACCTTCATCCAGCCCAGTCAGGAAGTTCGTAACCTGGGCGTCAAGCTCAAGCACAACGCGAATTCGGCGCTAATCGATGGCAAGCGCATTGTCCTGATCGACGACTCCATTGTTCGCGGCACGACATCATTGAAGATCGTGCAGATGATGCGCGACGCCGGCGCTCGCGAGGTTCACATGCGCATCGCTTCGCCGCCGACCCGCCACAGCTGCTTCTACGGCGTCGACACACCCGAACGAGCCAAGCTTCTCGCGGCGCAGATGAGCGTTGAGCAGATGCGCGACTACATCAACGCCGACAGTCTCGCGTTCATCTCGATCGAAGGTCTGTACAGAGCACTCGGCGAAGAGCGAGCCTTTGGCAGCCCGCAGCGCTGCGACGCCTGCTTCACGGGTGAATATCCGACACAACTGACAGATGCCGAGGAAAAAGAAAGCGGCGCGCCCCTGTCGCTGGTCGCCAGCCGCTAGGCTATACATTGGGCGCGATGCGCGCCGACCACATCCTCGCAATCGACCAGGGTACCACATCGACCCGGGCCATCCTGTTCGATTCCTCCGCGCGGCCGATCGCATCCGCTCAGCGCGAGCTGACCCAGCACTACCCGAGGCCGAGTTGGGTCGCGCATGACCCGGAGGAGATTTGGACCAGCGCTGTCGAGGTAATTCGCGGGGCGCTGGCCAAAAGCGGAGTGGGCGCAGATCGGATTTGTGCGATCGGCATCAGCAATCAGCGCGAAACCGTCGTGCTATGGGAGCGCTCCACCGGAAAGCCGGTGCACAAGGCCATCGTATGGCAAGACCGCCGAACCGCTGAGACTTGCGCGCAGCTCAAGGCGCAGGGTTGCGAGCCGGAAATCAGAGCCAAGACAGGACTTCTTCTCGATCCCTATTTCTCGGCGGCGAAGATCGCCTGGATCCTGGATTCAGTCGCCGGCGCGCGATCTGCGGCCGAGCGGGGCGAGCTCGCCTTCGGCACGATCGACACCTTCCTCCTGTGGCGGCTGACCGGCGGGACGGTCCACGGGACCGACGTCACCAACGCGAGCCGGACATTGCTTTACGACATTCACTGCCAGCGTTGGGACCCAGAGCTCTGCCGCCTTTTCAAGGTTCCCGAGGCGATGCTTCCCGAGGTCCACGACAACAGCCGCGACTTTGGAGCGACCGAGCCGCACCTGCTAGGGCAAGCCATTCCGATCACCGGCATCGCTGGCGACCAGCAGGCCGCGCTGTTCGGGCAGGCCTGCTTTGAGCCCGGGATGGTTAAATCGACCTACGGCACCGGTTGTTTCATGTTGCTCAACACGGGCTCGGAGGCGGTGTCCTCGAAACACCAGTTGCTCACCACTCCTGCCTACCGTCTGGGCGGCAAGATCACCTACGCGCTGGAAGGCTCGATCTTTATCGCCGGCGCGGCGGTCAAATGGCTTCGCGACGGGCTTGGTGTGATCGCGGAGGCAAGCGCCACTGCCAGTCTTGCGGCTGGCTTGCCGGACAGTCACGGCGTCTACATGGTCCCAGCCTTTGTCGGGTTGGGCGCGCCCTATTGGGATTCGGATGTGCGCGGGACGATCAGCGGCCTCACCCTTGGCACGACCCATGCTCACCTCGCACGGGCCGCGCTGGAAGCGGTCGGCTACCAGACCCGCGATCTTCTGACCTCGATGGCGGCCGACGGGGCCTCGGCTCCCGCGGCGATCCGCGTGGATGGCGGCATGACGGCAAACGATTGGCTCTGCCAATTCCTTGCCGACATCCTCGAGGTGCCCGTGGAACGACCGTCAAACATCGAAACGACCGCGCTCGGAGCCGCCTTCCTTGCCGGCCTTGCGGTGGGCATGTGGCCCGATCTCCGGTCAGTCTCGCGGACTTGGACGCCTGCAACTCGGTTTGAGCCCAAAATGTCTTCGTCGCTTCGAAATGCACTTGTCGCAGGTTGGAAAGATGCGGTCGAACGAACTCTGCGTCGAAACTAACCCGCCGCAACGACCTCCGTAATCCGCTTCACCAGCGCTCGCCGTTTCCCCGAGAGAGCGTCGTCAGTCGGCCTCGGCCAATTGCTCAACGTTACGATCACCAGCCGGTGCCCGGGATCGACGTGGATCATCTGTCCGAAAATGCCGATCGCATCATAGCTTCCGTTGGATTCCGTCCACCATTGGTAGCCGTAGCCGAAGCCAGGTTCACCGATCTCGGCCTGCTTTGACGTGGCCTGTTTGATCCACCCTGAAGGGAGAACCTGCTTTCCTCCGGCTCGGCCGCCGTCCAGGTAGAACTGCCCTACTCTGCCGTAATCGCGCAGCGCGGCCGAGACGCAGCAGCCGCCGATATTGCCGCCGCCCGCGTCCACTTCCCAAAAGGCGTCCTTCTCCATGCCGTAAGGACGCCAGATCTTCTCGGAGAGATAGTCGGCGAGAGTCTTCCCGGTCGCCTTCTCGACTAGCACGCCCACCAACATCGTCTCGCCCGTTTTGTAGACCCACTCGGTCCCCGGCGGCGCCTCGCGCGGCAGTTTGCGCATATAGGCGACGGTCGGGTTTTCGCCCGGTGGCGCGGGCGTCGAGAGCATCCGCGCCACATCGGATTTCGGATCGGTATAATCCTCGTTCCACTTCACACCCGAGGTCATCGTCAGCAGCTGGCGGACGGTTACGCCCTCGTAGGCGCTGCCCTTGAGCTCGGGGATGTAGCGCGTCACCGGATCGTCCAGCGACTTGATATACCCGTCTTTCATCGCTGCCCCGACCAGGCTCGACGTCAGCGACTTGGCGACGGAAAAGCTGGTCCAGCGGTCATTCGGCCCCAAGCCCCCGTGATAGCGCTCCAGCCGAACCTTCCCGTCCTGAAGCACCAGAAGCCCGACCACCTCGAGCTGCTCCATCATATGATCGACCGAGCCCGAACCTCCGAGCGCGGACACCAGCGACTTGCCCGGCGGGAGCGGATGTACATGGTGGGCGGCCGCTACCCGGATCGACGGGAAGATCCGCTCCATCCGCCGGAAATTGCGGTCCCGCTCCGCGTCGGACCAGAACAACACCTCGGCCGCCAGCTTCTGGAAGTGCGCCGCCTGAGCCGGCGTGAGCTCCACCGGTCCTTGCGCAACTGCTGTCCCGCTGGCGAGCAGCGGTAGCAGACAGAGCAACGCGGTTTTCATTCGCATGCCTTGGCTCTAGGGCGGCGGCGATGAACGACAAACCCCTTTCCGGCAAGTTCGCCCTCGTCACCGGAGCCAGCCGCGGCATCGGCGCAGCGACCGCCGAAGCGCTCGCGAAAGCCGGGGCGCACGTGATCCTGGTCGCCCGAAGCAGCGCTGCTCTCGAGGAAGTGGAAGAGCGGATCCATCAGGCCGGCGGAAGCGCGACCATCGCGCCGCTCGATCTCACCGAGGGCGAAGGCGTCGGCAAGCTTGCGGCAGCCGTCGCCGCACGTTGGGAGAAGCTCGACATCCTGATGCTCAATGCGGCGATGCTCGGCTCGCTGTCGCCGGTGCAGGACATCGACGCAAAGGAATATGCGCGACTGC
>Ga0207667_10007834_pt1 | contig 12759 bp, 9 predicted proteins | sample KBSCornC52_FD_184301 | JGI IMG/M metagenome (GOLD analysis project Ga0207667, IMG submission 184301) | Corn rhizosphere microbial communities from Kellogg Biological Station, Michigan, USA - KBS Corn C5-2 (SPAdes) (version 2) | ecosystem: Host-associated > Plants > Roots > Rhizosphere > Soil ...
CATGGGCTCGCTGGGCGCGATGCAGAAGGGCTCGAGCGACCGCTACTTCCAGGACGCGGAGATGAACGCGGACAAGCTGGTCCCGGAAGGCGTCGAGGGCCGCATCCCGTACAAGGGCCCCGTCACCGCGATCATCCTGCAGCTCATGGGCGGCCTTCGGGCCAGCATGGGCTACACCGGCTGCCGCACCGTCGAGGAGATGCGAGCCGGCGCCGAGTTCGTCGAGATCACCTCCGCCGGCATGCGCGAATCCCACGTCCACGACGTGCAGATCACGAAGGAAGCGCCGAATTACCACGTCGACTGACAGGATCCTCATCCTCGACTTCGGGTCCCAGGTCGCGCAGCTCATCGCGCGGCGCATTCGAGAGACCGGCGTCTACTGCGAGCTCCATCCCCACGACGTGAGCGGGGATTTCGTCCGGGCGTTCGACCCGCGCGGCGTGATCCTCTCCGGGAGCCACGCGTCCGTCATGGAGGAGGAGACCGCGCGCGCGCCGCAGGCCGTCTTCGAGCTGGGCGTGCCCGTGCTGGGCATCTGCTACGGCATGCAGACCATGGCGGCGCAGCTGGGCGGCGCGGTCGAGCCCGGCAAGGTGCGCGAGTTCGGCTACGCCGAGGTGCGCGTGCGCGGACACTCGAAGCTCTTAGAGGGCATCCAGGACCGCGCGAACGACAAGGGCGAGGCCTTCCTCGACGTCTGGATGAGCCACGGCGACAAGGTGACCGCGATGCCGCCGGGGTTCAAGCTGATCGCTTCGAACCCCGCGTGCCCGATCGCCGGCATGGCGGACGAGTCGCGGCGCTTCTACGCCGTGCAGTTCCACCCGGAGGTGACGCACACCAAGAAGGGCAAGGAGATCTACGCCCGCTTCGTGCACGACATCTGCGGCTGCGGCGCGACGTGGGACATGCCCGGGTTCGTGCCGCGCGCGGTGGAGCGCATCCGCGGGGAGGTCGGGAAGGACGACGTGATCCTGGGCCTCTCGGGCGGCGTCGATTCGGCCGTGGCGGCGGCGTTGATCCACAAGGCGATCGGCGACCAGCTCACCTGCATCTTCGTGGACACGGGGCTCCTGAGGCTCGACGAAGGCGACCAGGTGATGGAGACCTTCGCGAAGCACCTGGGCGTGAAGGTCGACCGCGTCGACGCGGCGGACGAGTTCCTGGGCGCGCTCGCGGGCGTGGCGGATCCCGAGCAGAAGCGGCGGATCATCGGCCGGCTCTTCGTGGACGTCTTCCAGCGCGAGGCGAAGAAGCTTCCGTCCGCGAAGTGGCTGGCGCAGGGCACGATCTATCCGGACGTGATCGAGTCGGCGGGCGCCAAGACCAAGAAGGCGGTCAACATCAAGTCGCACCACAACGTTGGCGGCCTGCCCGAGACCCTGCATCTCAAGCTCCTCGAGCCGCTGCGCGAGCTCTTCAAGGACGAGGTGCGCGACCTGGGCGTCGAGCTGGGCCTTCCGCGCGAGATGGTGTTCCGCCACCCGTTCCCGGGGCCGGGCCTGGGGGTGCGGATCCTGGGCGAGGTGAAGCGCGAGTACGCGGAGCTCCTGCGCCGGGCCGATGCGATCTTCATCGAGGAGCTTCGGGCGGCGGTCACGTCCGAGGGTGTGTCCTGGTACGACAAGGTCGCGCAGGCGTTCGCGGTCTTCCTCCCGGTGCGAAGCGTGGGCGTGATGGGCGACGGCCGCACCTACGACTTCGTGGTGGCCCTGCGCGCGGTGCAGACCACGGACTTCATGACGGCGCACTGGGCGGAGCTTCCCTACGACCTCCTGCGCCGGGTCTCCAGCCGCATCATCAACGAGGTGCGCGGGATCAACCGCGTGGCCTACGACATCTCCTCCAAGCCCCCCGCGACGATCGAATGGGAGTAGATCGTTTCCGACCGCGGAGCAGGGGCCCCGCTTGCGGGGATGCGACCGGTCGAAACGATCGCGGCCGACACGTGGCGCGTCAACCTTGGAAACGGCGATAGGAGGCCGCTCGGTGGATGACGGGTTCATGCGCCAGGCCCTCGACCTCGCCGCGGCCGCTGCTGCCGCGGGCGAAGTCCCCGTGGGCGCGGTCGTCGTCAAGGACGGCCGGGTCATCGGCCGCGGCTCCAACCGGCCCATCACCAGCTCGGATCCCACGGCCCACGCGGAGATCGTGGCGCTGCGCGAGGCCGCGGCCGCGGAGAAGAACTACCGCCTCACGGGCTGCGAGCTCTACGTGACGCTGGAGCCCTGCGCGATGTGCGTGGGGGCGATGGTCCACGCCCGCCTCGCGCGCGTGGTCTTCGGCGCGCGCGACCCGAAGACCGGCGCCTGCGGCAGCATCACGGACCTCACGAAGCTCCCCACGAACCACCAGACCGCCTTCGAGGGCGGCGTCCTTTCCGACGATTGCGGCGCGGTCCTCAAGCGGTTCTTTTCCGAGCGCCGGTAGCGTCGCCGGGCGCCGCGCGCGCCCGCCGGGGCGGTAGAATGGCATTCGCCGCCCGCGCGCCGAAAGCCGCATGACCGCACCCCGCTTCGTCCACCTCCGCCTGCACACCGAGTATTCGATCGTGGACGGCATGGCGCGGGTCGAGGGCGCGGTCGCGGCGGCCGCCGCGGACGGGATGCCGGCCCTCGCCATCACCGACCTCTCCAACGTCTTCGGTGCGATCAAGTTCTTCGAGGCGGCGCGCGCTCAAGGCGTCCAGCCGATCGTCGGCTGCGACCTCTGGCTCACGAACGAGCGGAACCGCGACGCGCCGTACCGCATGGCGGTCCTCTGCCGCAACCGGGCCGGGTACCTGCGCCTCTGCGACCTCCTCACGCGCGCCCACGCCGAGAACCACTGGCGCGGCCGGGCGGAGGTGAAGCGCGAATGGCTGCGCGAGAGCCAGGGGCTCATCGCACTCTCGGGCGGGGAGGCGGGCGATGTGGGCGCGGCGCTCGCGTCCGGAAACGCGGCCCAGGCCGAGGCGCTGGCGCTCGCGTGGGCGCGCGACTTCCCCGGGTCGTTCTACATGGAGCTCCAGCGCGTGGAGCCGGTGCGCAGCGCCTCCGCCGTGCAGGCGCTCGCGACGCTCGCCTCGCGGTTGAAGATCCCGGTGGTCGCGACCCATCCGATCCAGTTCGTGCGGCCGGAGGATTTCCGCGCCCACGAGGCGCGCGTGTGCATCGCGCAGGGCTACGTCCTCGGCGACAACCGCCGGCCGCGCGATTTCCACCCCGCGCAATACTTCAAGACCCAGGCGGAGATGGCGGCGCTCTTCGCGGATATCCCGGAGGCGCTCGAGAACTCCGTCGAGATCGCCCGGCGCTGCGCCTTCGAGTTCTCGCTCGGCAAGAGCCGGCTCCCGGATTTCCCGACGCCCCACGGGGAGTCGATCGAGGAGTTCCTCCGGAGCGAGGCGCGCGCGGGCCTCGAGCGGCGCCTGGAGGCGCTCTATCCGGACGCGGGCGCGCGCGACGCGGAGCGCCCGCGCTACCTCGAGCGCCTGGAATACGAGACGAAGACCATCGTGCAGATGGGCTTCCCCGGCTACTTCCTCATCGTCGCGGACTTCATCAACTGGGCGAAGACGCACGGCGTCCCGGTGGGGCCCGGCCGCGGCTCGGGCGCGGGCTCGCTCGTGGCCTACGCCCTCGGCATCACGGACCTCGATCCCCTGCGCTACGAGCTCCTCTTCGAGCGGTTCCTCAACCCCGAGCGGGTCTCGATGCCGGACTTCGACATCGACTTCTGCCAGGACGGCCGCGACCGCGTGATCGACTACGTGCGCCAGAAATACGGCGCGCAGAGCGTCTCCCAGATCGTCACCTTCGGGACGATGGCGGCGAAGGCGGTCGTCCGCGACGTGGGCCGCGTGCTGGGGATGCCGTACGGCGAGGTAGACCGGATCGCCAAGCTCGTGCCCTTCGAGCTCGGCATCACGCTCGAGCGCGCCCTCGAGGTCGAGCCGCAGCTGAAGCAGCTGGTCCAGGAGCAGGAGGAGGTGGGCGAGCTCATGGCCCTCGCGCGCGCGCTGGAGGGCCTGTCGCGCAACGTCGGCATGCACGCGGGCGGCGTCCTCATCGCGCCGGGAAAGCTCACCGACTTCACCCCGCTCTACTGCGCGGACGGCGCCAGCGCCACCGTGAGCCAGTTCGACAAGGACGACGTCGAGAAGGTGGGCCTCGTGAAGTTCGACTTCCTGGGGCTCACGACGCTCACCATCCTCGCGGAGAGCGAGCGCAACATCCGCGCCATGGCCGAGGGACGAGCCGACAGCATGGTCGAGGAACGAGCCGGCAGCATGGTCGAGGAACGAGCCGACAGCATGGTCGAGGAACGAGCCGACAGAGATAAAAAGAACGCGGCGGACTTCGACATCCAGCAAATCCCCCTGGACGACCCGGCCGCCTACAAGATCTTCTCCTCCGGCAACACGGTCGCGATCTTCCAGTTCGAATCGCGCGGCATGCGCGACCTCATCATGAAGGCGCGCCCGGACCGGCTGGAGGACCTGATCGCGTTGAACGCGCTCTATCGCCCGGGCCCGATGGACCTGATCCCGGAGTTCATCGAGCGGAAGCACGGGCGCCAGCGCTGGGAGTACCTCGATCCGAGGCTCAAGGAGATCCTCGAGCCCACGTACGGCGTGATGACGTACCAGGAGCACGTGATGACCATCGCCCAGGTGATCGGCGGCTACACGCTGGGCGGCGCCGACCTCCTGCGGCGCGCGATGGGGAAGAAGAAGCCGGAGGAGATGGCGAAGCAGCGGGCGATCTTCACGCAGGGCGCCACGGAGCGCGGGCTCCCGGAGGACAAGGCCGCGGTCCTCTTCGACCAGATGGAGAAGTTCGCGGGCTACGGCTTCAACAAGTCGCACTCGGCGGCGTACGCGCTCGTGGCCTACCAGACGGCTTGGCTCAAGGCCCACCATCCTTCCGCGTTCATGGCCGCGAACATGTCCGCCGTGATGGACGACACGGACAAGGTGCAGATCCTCTACGACGACGCCGTGAAGAACGGCCTCGCGATCGCGCCGCCGGACATCAATACCTCGACCTACCGCTTCGTGCCCATGGACGCGAAGCGCATCCGCTACGGGCTGGGCGGCGTGAAGGGGACGGGCGAGGGCGCCATCGCCTCCATCGTCGCCGCGCGCGAGGCGGGCGGACCCTTCACCGGCCTCGCGGACTTCTGCCGGCGCGTCGACCGCCGCCTCGTGAACCGCCGCGCGATGGAGGCGCTCATCCGCGCCGGGGCGTTCGATTCGCTCGAGCCCAACCGCGCGAGCCTCTTGGCCTCCCTCGCGGACGCGATCGAGGTGGCGGAGAAGGCCGAGCAGTTCGCCGCCCAGACGAGCCTCTTCGGCGGGAGCGCGGGAGGCGCCACGGAGGCGTTCGCCCTGACGCCCTGCACGGCCTGGGGCGAGCGCGAGCGCCTGCAGAACGAGAAGCAGGCGCTGGGCTTCTACCTCTCGGGGCACCCGTTCAACGGCTACCGGGACGAGCTGCGGCGCTTCGCGCGCACGCCGCTCGCGAACATCGCGCCGCAGCACGAGCCGCTCATGCTGGCGGGCGTGATCTACGGCGTGCAGGTGAGGAACTCCCGGCGCGGGCGGATGGCGATCCTCACGCTGGACGACGCGAGCGCGCGGGTCGAGGTCGTGGTCTACGGGGAGCTCTTCCAGGAGAAGCGCGCGATGATCCAGGAGGACCAGGTGGTGGTGGTCCGCGGCAAGGTGTTCGCGGACGAGTTCTCGGGGGGGCTGCGGATTACCGCGGACGACATCCTGGACCTCTCGGAAGTGCGCGCCGCTCACGCGCGGCTCCTGCGCCTCTCGATCAACGGGCAGGCGGATTCGGCGAGACTCAAGGCCCTCCTCGCGCAGTATTCGGGCGGGCGCTGCCATGTCGCGATCCGCTACCGCAACGCCAAGGGCGAGTGCGACATCCGGCTCCCCGAGAGCTGCAAGGTGAAGGTCTCCGCGCCGCTCCTCGCCTCGCTCTCGCAGTGGCTGGACGAGAAGAACGTCGAGGTCGTCTACTAGTCTTCCCGGGAGGAAGGATGGACCTGCAGCTCGAGGGGCGCGCCGCGCTCGTGACGGGTGCCAGCTCCGGCATCGGGCGCGCGATCGCCCGTGCGCTCGCGCGCGAGGGCGCCCGCGTGGCCGTGACCGGCCGTCGCCGCGAGAACCTGGAGGCGCTCGCGGCCGAGATCGCGGCGGAGGGCGGCGAGGCGCCCATCATCGTGGTGCACGACGCGATGGACGCGGGCTACGTGGAAGCCGTCGCCGCGCGGACGTCGGCCGCGCTGGGACCGGTCCAGGTCCTCGTGAACAACGCGGGCGGGAGCCGCGCCTTCGGCAAGGACGCGACCGACGCGCAGTGGGACGAGGCGTTGACGCTCAACTTCACGCGCCACCGCCAGCTCACCAACCGCCTCCTTCCCGGCATGATCGAGGGGCGCTGGGGGCGCGTCATCAACATCACCGGGAAGTCGGAGCCGGACAACGTGAACGGCGCGTTCTGCGCGAAAGCGGCGTTGACCGCCTGGTCGAAGGGCCTCTCGCGCGAGGTGGGCAAGCACGGCATCACCGTGAACTGCATCCCGCCGGGACGGATCGTCTCGGACCAGATCCTCCGGAACTACACGCCGGAGTACCGGGCGTGGCAGTCCGAGCACGAGATCCCGATGGGCCGCTACGGCGAGCCGGAGGAGCTCGCGGACCTCGCGGTCTTCCTCGCCTCGCCGCGCGCGGGCTACATCACCGGCGCCGTATATCCGGTCGACGGCGGGCTGCGGCGCTACCAATACTGACGATGGCGCCGCTCGACGACGCGCGCACGTGGGACGTCCTGGTGCTGGGCGGCGGGAACGCCGCGCTCTGCGCGGCGATCGAGGCGCGCGCGGCGGGCGCGAGCGTGCTCCTGCTGGAGGCCGCGCCCGTGCCCTTCCGGGGCGGCAACAGCCGCCACACGCGGAACATGCGCACGATGCACGAAGGTCCGCTCGCGCCCCTCACCGATGCCTACCCGGAAGAGGAATACTGGGAGGACCTCCTCAAGGTGACGGGCGGGCTCACGGACGAGACGCTCGCGCGCATGGCGATCCGCGGAACCGCGGAGCACGTGCCGTGGATGATCGCGCACGGCGTTCGATTCCAGCCGCCGCTGGGCGGCACGCTGCACCTCGCCCGCACCAACGCCTTCTTCCTGGGCGGCGGCAAGGCGCTCGTGAACGCGTACTACGCCGCGGCGCGGGCGGCGGGCGTCGAGGTGGCCTACGAGACGGAGGTGGTCGATCTCGCGATGGAGGAGGGGCGATGCACGGGCGCGGTCGTCCTCCACGGCGGAGCCCGGCACGAGATCGGGGCGCATGCGGTCGTGGCGGCCGCGGGGGGCTTCGAGTCGAACCTCGCGTGGCTGCGCGAGGCGTGGGGCCCGCCCGCGGACAACTTCATCGTGCGCGGCACGCCGTACAACATGGGGAAGGTGCTGAAGCTCCTGCTCGCCAAGGGGGCGAGACCGGTGAGCGACGCGACGCAGGGCCATTGCGTCGCGATCGACGCGCGCTCCCCGCGCTTCGACGGCGGGATCGTGACGCGCGTGGACGCCGTCTCCCTGGGCATCGTCGTCAACCGCGAATCGAAGCGCTTCTACGACGAGGGCGAGGACTTCTGGCCCAAGCGCTACGCGATCTGGGGGCGCCTCGTGGCCGCCCAGCCGGGCCAGATCGGCTATTCGATCATCGACGCCAAGTCCATGGGGAAGTTCATGCCGCCGGTCTTTCCTCCGGTGAAGGCGGCGACCATCGCCGAGCTCGCCCGCGCGCTGGGGCTGGATCCCGCGGCGCTCGAGGCCACGGTCGCGGAGTTCAACGCGGCGGTGCGGCCCGGAACCTTCGACCACACGCGCTTCGACGATTGCCGTACCGAGGGGCTCGCGCCGGCGAAGACGCACTGGGCGCGCCGCATCGACACGCCACCCTTCTTCGCCTATCCGCTGCGCCCGGGCATCACCTTCACATACCTCGGCGTCGCCGTCGACGAGAAGGCGCGGATGCGGATGACCGATGGAAGCCTCGCGCGGAACGTCTTCGCCGCGGGCGAGATCATGGCGGGCAACATCCTGGGCAAGGGCTATCTCGCGGGGATCGGGATGGCGATCGGGACCACGTTCGGGCGGATCGCGGGTGAGGAGGCCGCGCGCCTTGCCCGCGCCTGAGACCGTCGCGCTGCAGGACCTCGTCGCCGAGGCGCAGCGCGTGCTCGCGATCTGCAACGCCTGCCGCTACTGCGAGGGGTATTGCGCCGTCTTCCCCGCGCTCGAGCGGCGGCTCTCGTTCGACGAGGGCGACGTGCACTACCTCGCGAACCTCTGCCACAACTGCGGGTCGTGCCTCTATGCGTGCCAGTACGCGCCGCCGCACGAGTTCCAGCTCGATTTCCCGCGCATCCTCGCGCAGGTCCGCGGCGAGACCTATCGCAAGTACGCATGGCCCGCCGCGCTGGGCGCTCTCTTCCGGCGCAATGGCACCGCGGCGGCGCTCGCCGTCGCGGCGAGCCTCGTCCTCGCCTTCGCCTTCCTCGCCGCGTTCGCGGGGGAGGACCGATTCTTCTCGGCGTGGAGCGACGCGCAGGGCTCGTTCTACGCGCTCCTCCCGCATGGGCCCATGGCCGCGATCTTCGGTATCGCGTTCGTCGCGGCGGCGGTGGCCCTCGCGGCGGGCTTCGCGCGGTTCTGGCGCGATACGGGCGAGCCGCTGGGCGCGCTCTTCACCCCGGTGGCCACGGCGGGCGCCGCGGGCGATGCGTTGACGCTCCGCTATCTCGACGGGGGCGGCGAGGGCTGCACGTACCCGGATGCGAAGCCCTCCTTCGCCCGCCGCCGCTTCCACCACCTCACGTTCTACGGCTTCCTCCTCTGCTTCGCCGCGACGTGCGTGGCGACCGTCTACCACTACGCGTTCGGATGGGAGGCGCCGTACGCGTTCCTGAGCCTCCCCGTATTGCTCGGCACGGCGGGCGGCATCGGCCTCGTCGTGGGCCCCGTCGGTTTGCTCGCATTGCGGGCCCGGCGCGACCCGGAGCTCGCGGATCCCGCGCAGTCGGGCATGGACCTGGCGTTCCTGGCGCTCCTCTTCCTCACGGGCGCCACGGGCCTCGCCCTCCTCGCGTTTCGCGAGACCGTGGCGATGGGCACACTCCTCGCGGCGCATCTTGCGATGGTGCTGGCGCTCTTCGCGACGATGCCGTACGGGAAGTTCGTGCACGCGGTGTATCGCCTGGCCGCGCTCGCGCGGTTCCATATCGAGCGCCGCCGCCCGGTGCCGGACGTCGCGGCGGAGTAGCGACCGTTGGCGAATCAGCCGGCGAGCGTCGCCGCCAACGCCTGGGCGCCGGTGCCGAACACGCTCCGGTACATGAGGTACTGGGCCGGCGTGAGCAGAAAGGCGACGGCGAAGAACACCAGGATGCCGGGAAGCCCGAGGGTGACGAGGGAGTGCGGGAGGACGAGCCCCAACAGCACGAACGTCAAATAGACCGCCGGCGCCTTCGCGAATGCCGTGGCGCTGCCCCTTATCGACTCGAACGCGGACGCTCCCGAAAGCAACACGAGCGGAACGGCGAAGCCCAGCACCGACGACACGACCGCGACGATCGTGGTGTGGACGAGATCGACGCCGAAGCGCGCGGGGCCGGCATGCATGTCGCTGAGAGCGTAGATCGAGAATTCGCGATCGGTCGCGATTACGCGGAGCACCGGAAGCTCCCCGGCAGCATTCACGGCCACTTGGATCAGGCTCAGCAAGACGAGCGCCGGGAACGCCCGGACCACGATCGAGAATGAACGCCGCACCGAGATCCGGCCTTCGCCTGCCTGGGAGTGGGCGAGCGCCACCGCGAACGCGCCGAACAGGGCCCCTAAGAAACCGCGAAGGTAGTTGCCGGCGAGCGGCACGAACGTGATCGGCACCGCCAGCGCGAACAGAAGGACGACGAACGCCAGCCAGTAGCCGGGCTTGCGCGCAACCAGCTGGGCGGAACCTAAAACCCAGCTCCACAGATCCACGAACGTGGCAGGTCGGGAAATCGCGGACGGCACTGGCGCCCTTTCGCTGAGTGGGCCCGCCATCCTATACCGTCGTGCGCTTCTCGAAGGCGGCGAGCTCGTCCTCGCCGGAAGCTTCGGCCACCTCCAGCCGCTCGACCTCGGCGGCTTCGGGCCCACGCCGCGCCCAGGCGACGATCGCCTCGACCGCCGCGGGCGAGCCCTGGACCACCGCCTCGACCGTGCCGTCGCGGCGGTTCCGCACCCAGCCCGCCACGCCCAGGCGCTGCGCTTCCTGGCGCATCCCCTCGCGGAACCACACGCCCTGCACGCGCCCGTGCGCCACGAGGCGGAGCGTCCGGCGCGCTTCACTCATCGTGGGCCACCCGGCCGCGCGCGCGCTTGGTGCGCCCCACGAGCTTCTTCTCCTCGATGCGGCGCTTCTTCGAGGCGCGGCTGGGCCGGGTCGGCACGCGCTTCTTCGGCACGTGGTTCAGGCGCGCGAGGCGCTCCACGAGGCGCTTGAACGCGGTCTCGCGGTTGCGGTACTGGGAGGGCGAATCCTGCGCGATCACCACGACGCCGGAGGGCGGATGCGTGAGGCGAAGCGCGGACTCGGTCTTGTTCACGTGCTGGCCGCCGGGACCGCTCGCCCGGAAGACGTCCACCTCGACCTCGCGCTCGAGCACTTCGCGGTCGAGCGAGTAGGGCGGGGGACGCTGGGGAACGCGTGTCTTCATCGAATGGCGCGGCCGATTACAGGTGTATTTCCCGGTGTGAACGCCGTCACTGGCGAGCCTCGCGCGGATCGGAGAGGATGGCACCGTCTTCCGGGGGCGCGCGACGCCCACGATTTCCCCGCAAGGCGCACACGCTCTTGCGACCCGCCCGCCGGAACCCACGCCGGCGGGCGTTCTTTTTTACTTGATGCGCATCCCCGGCACCGCCCCGGAATCCGGCGCGAGGAGGTAGATCGCCGCGCCGTCGCCCGCCGCGAGCACCATGCCCTGCGATTCGCCGAACCGCATCTTGCGCGGGGCGAGGTTCGCGACCATCACCGTGAGGCGGCCCACCAATTCCTTCGGCGTGTACGCGGAGCGGATCCCCGCGAAGACCGTGCGGTTGGCGCCCAGGCCGATGTCGAGCGTGAGCTTCAAGAGCTTGTCCGCGTCCGCCACAAGCTCCGCCTCGACGATGCGCGCCACGCGCAGGTCGATCTTCCCGAAGTCGTCGATCGAGATCGTGTCGTCCACCGGCGCGATCACCTGCGGCTTCGGCGCCTCCACGGGCTCCAGCTTGAATTCCGGGGCGTCCGGCGGCGCGGCGCCCTTCGCGGCCGGGGCGGGCTTCGCGGCGCCCTCCGGCTTCACGTCCGCCTCCAGGAGCTGGTCGATCTGCTTGGGATCGATCCGCGAGACCAGGTGCCGGTACGGCTGCACCTTGTGGCCGGGCTTCAGCGGATTGGCCACGTCCTCCCAGGTGAGCGGCTTCGCGAGCCCGAGGAACGCCTCGACCTCCTCCGCCATCTTCGGGAGCACGGGCTTGAGATAGATCGTGAGGATGCGGAAGAGCTCGAGGTAGAGCGTGCAGAACCACTGGAGCGCCGCGTCCTGGCCGCTCTCCTTGGCGATCTCCCACGGCTTCTGCTCGTCCACGTACTGGTTCACGCGGTCGGCGAGGAACATCACCTGGCGGATCGCCTTGCCGAACTCGCGGGCGTCGTAGTCGGCCGCGATCGCGTCGGCGAAGCTCCTCACCTCGAAGAGGATCGAGGGCGCCTGGTCGTCGTCCGGGGCCGGGGCGGCCAGGTTCCCGCGCATCTTGTAGCGCAGCTCCCGGACCGCGGAGAGCGGCTCCTCCGTGAGGGCGCCCCCGAAGCGCTTGGCGATGAACCCCGCGGCGCGGCTCGCGATGTTCACGTACTTGCCGACCAGGTCCGAGTTCACGCGGGCGAGGAAGTCGTCCGGGTTGAAGTCCAGGTCCTCCACGCGGGCATTGAGCTTCGCCGCCAGGTAGTAGCGCACCCACTCCGGATTCAAGCCGAGGTCGATGTACTTCTGCGGGCTCACCGAGACGCCGCGCGACTTGGACATCTTCTCCCCGGAGAGCTGCAGGAAGCCGTGCACGTAGACGTTGTCCGGGACCTTCCGGTCGGCGAACTTGAGCATCGCCGGCCAGAAGAGCGTGTGGAAGTAGATGATGTCCTTCCCGATGAAGTGCACCTGCTCGAGCTTCGGGTCGGCCAGGTACTTCGCGAAATCCTGGCCCTTCCGGTCCAGCAAATTCTTGAGCGAGGCGAGGTAGCCGATCGGGGCGTCCAGCCAGACATAGAAGTACTTGCCGGGCGCTCCGGGGATCTCGATCCCGAAGTACGGGGCGTCCCGGGTGATGTCCCAGTCGTTGAGACCCCCGTCCAGCCACTCGAGCACCTTGTTCGATACTTCCGGCTGCAGCCGCCCGTCCTGGGTCCAGCCCTTCAGGAACTGGACGCAGCGCGGGTCCGAGAGCCGGAAGAAGAAGTGGTCCGACTTCTTCAGCACGGGCTTCGCCCCCGTGAGCGCCGAGTACGGGTGCTTCAGGTCGAGCGGGGTGTAGACCGCCCCGCAGTTCTCGCAGGAATCCCCGTACTGGTCCTTGGTGCCGCACTTCGGGCACTCCCCCTTGATGTAGCGGTCCGGGAGGAACATGCCCTTCACCGGGTCGAAGAACTGCTCGATCGTCTTCGTCTCGATGAAGC
>Ga0207667_10007837_pt1 | contig 12755 bp, 10 predicted proteins | sample KBSCornC52_FD_184301 | JGI IMG/M metagenome (GOLD analysis project Ga0207667, IMG submission 184301) | Corn rhizosphere microbial communities from Kellogg Biological Station, Michigan, USA - KBS Corn C5-2 (SPAdes) (version 2) | ecosystem: Host-associated > Plants > Roots > Rhizosphere > Soil ...
TGAATACAGTCTCTCCAAGCGGACCTTGGTTTATGTGCATTACGCGCACGTAACCAAACCCCTCGCCTTCATATTTGTGAGCAACACGAACAAGGCGATGATCGGTATTGACCATAAGTTCTGACGTAATGACCGTCGGACAGATGGGCACGCGAATATGTGCCCATCTGTCTTTTCGCATTTGAGTTTTTTCCTCACTACGTCGACAGGTCTCAATGTACAACATCCGTTTGCGAAAAGGCCTCCGTGCAGACAGGAGGCCTACGCATCGCCCTCGTCGCAGAGTGCAACCTGCCGGACGCACATATCCTGGGCGGTGCTCACCGGTGAGAGCATGCGGACGGTTTCATCGAGCGTACTAGACCTTCATGCAGTCAAAGCTCCGCCGGGACGAGTCTCTGCGATACAAATCCTGAACCATAATTATGACCATCGCCAAACGCCTCGCTCTTGTCGTCACCATGTTCATGGGCGCGCTTACTGCGGTCGGAATCTACGGTCTCTATTCACTCGTTGAGGCCAACATCCGATCCGATTACATTGCAAGCGTTACGCTGCCCGGTATTAAGGAACTGGAGGGTATTGTCGAAGCGCAGACGTTCGCGAGGCTGATCCTGATGCGGTACTCCCTCACTAACGACGCTCCCGGAAAGGAGAAATACAAGGGCATGACAATCGCGGCGCAGCGAAAGATCGGCGAGCTTATCGACTCCTATGCGCGCACATTCCCTTCTGCCGATACGGGTGAGCAGCTGGTCGACCAATCGCGGCAGGCGCTGACCGCGTATCAGGAGCAAACCGCACGATTCTTTCAGGTAACGGAAAATGAAGGCGCCGAAAAAGGGCAGCAATTGCTGATCGCTGGCGGGGATCTTGACAAAGCAACAGCCAATCTCACTCGTTCCTTCAAGAACCTGCTTGGATACGCTCGAGATGTAGCCAACGACAAGGTCGAACACAACCGCAATGCGCTTGCCGTCGCCCGCTGGGCGCTAAGCAGTGCGATCCTCGTGGTGCTCATCGCCTGTGGAATCGCATCATTCGTTGTGATCAGGCACGTTCGCCGGAGCCTTGCCGGAATTCAACGAGGCCTGGAACATATCAGTGCTTCGCTGGATTTAACACATCGCGTCGATTCGCGAAGCAACGACGAAATCGGTGCGACTGCCAACGCGCTGAATATCGTGCTCGGTAGAGTAGCGGATGCGCTGAGCGCGATCTTAAGATCGTCTGACGCAGTTGCAACTGCGTCGAAACAGATCGCGGCAGGTAATACCGACTTGTCTTCACGAACCGAGGAGCAAGCTGCGTCTCTTGAGGAAACCGCCGCGAGCATGAGCGAATTGACCAGTACAGTGCGCACGAATGCTGCTGCTGCCTCAGACGCACATGGCATGGCCGAGGGTGCCGTTTCGACCGTCGAGACCGGTCACGCTGCAGTAGAACGCATGATCGGCACGATGACTGATATCAGCGGTACTTCCGCAAAGATTGGTGAGATCACAACGATCATCGAAGGCATCGCGTTTCAAACGAACATTCTCGCTTTGAATGCCGCAGTGGAGGCAGCCCGGGCAGGTGAGCAGGGGCGCGGTTTCGCGGTTGTGGCAGGTGAAGTTAGAACGCTTGCGCAGCGTGCCTCCGCTGCAGCACGGGAAATCAAGGAACTGATTGACGCTTCCGTCAACACCGTTCAAGCCGGTGCCGAGCAAGCGACCGAGCTTGGGACCGTTATGCACGAGGTAAGAACATCTATCGGCCGCGTAGCGAATATCGTCAATGAGATCGCAGCAGCCTCTGAAGAGCAAACAAAGGGAATCGAACAGGTGAATGTTGCCGTCGGGCAAATGGACAAGGTTACGCAGCAAAATGCGGCGCTTGTCGAGGAAGCAGCCTCCGCTGCGTATTCGTTGCAGGAACAGGCAACCTCGCTTCGGGACAATGTATCGATGTTCAAACTGCCGTAAGGCTAATGTCTCAACGGTAATGCATGGCCAGTCCTACGACAACGTCAGATCGAACATATCTAGTCTGTGATCCGCGGCGCGCAATAACCGTTGCGCTCTGATACCGGCCCCTGGATGTTCCGCCCGTCCGTCGATCAACCACAACGGGTCGACATGCGCCGATGAAGCTGCGCTTCTCGCAAGCGCAAACAGAACCGGTGCCGCCGCCCTTGATGTGCCGAGCCGACGCTCCGCCCCCTGGCGCGCCTAACAGGCGGCGCACAACGCATGCAAACCGAATGGCGTTGGGACCGCCCCAACGCATTCTAGGTCGTTCCGGCCACCACGCTCGCCCCGGTGTCGCGACGCCCCACATGGTCTGTCCCCCTGACGGACTTTATTCTTCCATGACTGACTTTATTACTCCGGATCACCGAACATCAGCACCTATCGCCCTCGCAAGATAATTACTTGACACCTAAACTATTTAGACCTAAATTTCCCCCATCGACACGTGAGGAGCGATCATGCGCATCGTCTGCATCGGGGGCGGGCCTGCCGGCCTGTACTTCGGCTTATTGATGAAACTGCGCAACCCGGCGCACGAGGTCTCTGTCATCGAGCGGAATCGCCCCTATGACACGTTCGGCTGGGGCGTCGTTTTCTCCGACCAAACGCTCGAGAATCTACGCGCCATGGACGCATCAAGCGCGCAGATGATCCTCGATGCGTTCAACCACTGGGACGATATCGACATCCATTTCCGCGGTCGCACGATCCGTTCGTCGGGGCACGGATTCTGCGGCATCGGGCGCAAACGTCTACTCAATATCCTACAAGCGCGCTGCGAAGCACTGGGCGTGAAGCTGGTGTTCGAGACGAACGTCACCAACGACGACGACTACGACGCCGATCTCATCATCGCGTGCAACGGCGCCAACAGCCCCATTCGCCAAAAATACGCCCAGACGTACCGCCCCGATATCGATGTGCGCGATTGCCGTTTCGTGTGGCTCGGCACGCACAAGCTCTTCGACGCCTTCACGTTCGCATTCGAAAAAACCGAATGGGGCTGGTTTCAAGCGCACGCTTATCGATTCGATCAAGATACGTCGACTTTCATCGTCGAAACGCCGGAGCATGTCTGGCGCGCGGCCGGCCTCGATGAAATGACCAAGGAAGACGGCATCGCGTTTTGCGAACGGCTGTTCGCGAAGTATCTCGACGGGTATCCGTTGATGTCGAATGCCGCCCACCTGCGCGGGTCAGCGCAATGGATTCAATTTCCGCGCGTAGTCAATCAAGAATGGGTGCACTACAAACCGCGTGCAGGCGGCGGCACGACACCCGTCGTATTGATGGGGGACGCCGCTCACACGGCCCATTTCTCGATCGGATCGGGCACGAAGCTCGCGCTCGAAGACGCAATCGCGCTAGCCAACAGCATCGATACGCATCCACACGATCTACGCGCGGCGCTCACGCATTACACCCGAACACGTAGCGTCGACGTGCTGCGTATTCAAAACGCGGCGCGCAATTCGACAGAATGGTTCGAGCACGTCTCGCGCTACGCATCGTTCGAGCCGGAGCAATTCGCTTACTCCCTACTCACCCGCTCACAGCGCATCTCGCATGAAAATCTGCGCGAGCGCGATGCGAGCTACGTCCGCTCGTTCGAGCAATGGCTCGCCGAGAAATCCGGCGTCGCACCCGAACGGGCACACCACGCCCAGCAATCGATTCCGCCGATGTTCACGCCGTTTTCCGTGCGCGACGTCACTCTCAAGAACCGCGTAATCGTTTCGCCCATGGCGCAATACTCGGCTGTCGACGGCACGGTCGGCGACTATCACCTGACGCACCTCGGTGCACGCGCAATGGGCGGCGCAGCGCTCGTCATGACGGAGATGACCTGCGTCTCGCCTGAAGGGCGCATCACGCCGGGATGTCCCGGCATGTACACCGGCGAGCATCTGCAGGCCTGGCGCCGCATCGTCGATTTCGTCCACCGTTCAAGCGATGCGAAGATCGGCATGCAGCTGGGGCACGCCGGCGCAAAGGCGTCCACGCGTGTGAGTTGGGAAGGTATCGATCAGCCGCTGCCCGACGGCAATTGGCCCATCGTTTCGGCATCGCCGCAGCAATATCTGGCCGGCGTCAGCCAGTGGTCGCACGCCGCAACGCACGAGGAGCTGCGCGAAATCGAAGCGCAATTCGTCCGCGCCACCGAAATGGCCAACGAAGCGGGATTCGATTGGCTCGAACTGCACTGCGCGCACGGATACTTCCTCTCGAGCTTCATCTCGCCGCTCACGAATCGGCGTACGGACGAATTCGGCGGCACGCTCGAGAACCGTCTGCGCTATCCGCTACAGGTCTTCCACGCCATTCGTAACGTCTGGCCGAAAGGCAAACCGATCTCCATCCGCATTTCAGCAAACGATTGGGTGGACGGCGGCACCACACCGGACGATGCGGTAGCGATCGCGCGCGCCTTTAAGGCAGCGGGCGCGGATATGATCGACGTCTCCTCGGGCCAAGTGAGCAAAGCCGAAAAGCCCGTGTATGGGCGCATGTTTCAAACGCCGTTCTCCGACCGGATTCGCAACGAGGCCAGTATCGCGACGATCGCGGTCGGTGCCATCTCCGAAGCCGATCACGTCAACAGCATCATCGCGGCAGGCCGCGCCGATCTTTGCGCTGTCGCGCGGCCGCATCTCGCCAATCCAGCCTGGACGCTGACCGAAGCCGCAAAGATCGGCTACTTCGAGGTCGCCTGGCCGAAGCAATACACGGCTGCCAAATCGCAACTCGAACGCAACTTCGAACGCGAACGCACAGCGCGTTCGCCCGTAATCGCTGAGGTAGCGCAATGAACGCAACGGCAAACGCCTATTCGCTCGATGACATGCATGCGGTCGTCACCGGCGGCGGCAGCGGCATCGGCGCAGCCATCGCGCGGGAACTCGTCGATGCCGGTGCGCGCATCACCCTGATGGGCCGCGACGGCGCCAAGCTGGAAGTGCAGCGCGCAGCACTCGGCGGATCGGGTGCCATCCACTGTGCCGTGATGGACGTCGCGGACCCGGATGCGGTGGCGGAGGCCTTCGCTTCGGCACGCGACGCGCTCGGCCCCGTCGACATCCTCGTCAACAATGCCGGTCAAGCGCAGGCCGCCCCGTTCGGCAAGACCGATCTTGCCTTGTGGCAGCGCATGCTCGACGTCAACCTAACCGGCGTCTTCCTTTGCACACAAACCGTACTGCCGTCGATGATCGAGCGCGGCTTCGGCCGCATCGTCAACATCGCTAGCACGGCCGGACAGATCGGTTATCCGTATGTCGCAGCGTACTGCGCGGCCAAGCATGGCGTTATCGGATTGACGCGCGCCCTCGCACTCGAAACCGCAACGACAGGCGTCACGATCAACGCGGTCTGTCCTGGCTATACCGACACGCCGCTGCTGCAGACATCGCTCGATCAAGTCGTCACGAAGACGGGACGCAGCGAGCGCGACGCACGGGCCGCGTTGCAACGATCCAACCCGCAAAAGCGCTTCATCGAGCCCGACGAAGTCGCGCACGCGGTGCTGTGGCTGGTCATGGCCGAATCCGGCTCGATCACGGGCCAATCGATATCTGTTTCCGGTGGAGAAGTAATGTGAGCGACGCCATCCGCGTTTCGACGAAGAAGAAAGCCGCACCGCGCGATGCACGCGCGGAAAATATCGTCGACCTAGAAATGAGCACGGGTGCCGACAGCCATATGAGCCTGCGCCTGTGGCTGCGTCTCCTGACGACGACGAACCTCGTGCAGACCGAATTGCGCCGCCGTCTGCGCATCGAGTTCGACACCACCCTGCCCCGCTTCGACTTCATGGCGCAGCTCGAGCGTCATCCCGAAGGACTCAAGATGAACGAGATTTCGCGGCGGCTCATGGTAACGGGCGGCAACGTCACGGGGCTCACCGATCAGCTCGTCAAAGAAGGCCTCGTCGCACGCGACGTCGACCCCAACGATCGCCGCGCGTGTACGGTTCGCCTCACGCCGACAGGACGCACGCTATTCGACAAGATGGCGCAGGCACACGAACGTTGGGTCGTCGAACTGTTCGGCGGTCTCGGCCTAGAGGACAAATCGAGGATGCACCAGCGTCTGGGCAAACTCAAAGATCATCTGCTCGAATGCATCAGCCGCCAACGCTGACGACGAAGGCATGCCGCAATGCGAATGCACAGGAGAACCCATCAATACGGATGCTACTTCCCCCGCCGATATGCTGCGCGCCGGTAATCGCACGACGCTGGCCGGCTATTCGGCGCACCACTTCGGGTGGCGTCTCGCCGACGGCGTGGCCACCATCACGCTGGACCGCCCGGAACGCAAGAACCCGTTGACGTTCGCATCCTATGCCGAGCTGCGCGATCTGTTCCGCCATCTCGCCTATGCAACGGACGTCAAATCAGTGGTCATTCACGGCGCGGGAGAGAACTTTTGTTCGGGCGGCGACGTTCATGACATCATCGGCCCGCTGATCGCTCTGCCGATGCCGGAGCTTTTGATGTTTACGCGCATGACGGGCGATCTCGTCAAAGCCATGCGTCACTGTCCCCAGCCGATCGTCGCGGCTGTCGATGGTATATGTGCCGGTGCCGGCGCCATCATCGCCATGGCCTCGGACCTGCGGCTCGCCACCGCCCGCAGCAAGCTCGCATTCTTGTTCACGCGCGTTGGCCTTGCCGGATGCGACATGGGCGCCTGCGCAATCTTGCCGCGCATCATCGGACAAGGTCGTGCGTCCGAGTTGCTGTTTACGGGCCGATCCGCGAGCGGCGACGAAGGCTTCGCGTGGGGTTTCTACAACCGGCTTTGCGAGCCCGGCAACTTGCTTGCCGATGCCGATGAACTCGCTCGATCCATTGCGTCCGGGCCCACATTTGCACACGGCATCACGAAGAAGATGCTCCATCAAGAGTGGAGCATGAGCGTCGACGAAGCCATCGAATCGGAAGCGCAAGCGCAAGCGATCTGCATGGCGACACGCGACTTCGAGCGCGCCTATCGCGCCTTCGCGGCCAAGACGCGCCCCGTCTTCGAGGGAGACTGACATGGCAAGCGCTCAGTGGGCCGACATGCTCGACTGGCCTTTCTTCGACGATCGACATCGCTCGTTGGCCGCCGAACTCCAAGCATGGTGCAATGCGCACCCATCGATGCTTGCCCACGCCCAGGCACCGGAAGCCGGGCCGCATGGCCGGGCAAGCGTCGATGAGCAGTGTCGGCGGCTCGTGCGTTTGCTCGGAGAAGCAGGATGGCTGCGCTATGGCGTGGGCGGCACCGCATACGGCGGCCACGGCGATACCATCGACACGCGCGCCGTCTGCCTGCTACGCGAAACGCTGGCCGCGCATTCGGGCCTCGCCGATTTTGTCCTTGCTATGCAAGGGCTCGGCTCCGGAGCGATTTCGCTCGCCGGCACGCAAGCGCAAAAGCGCACCTATTTACCGCGCGTTGCAAGCGGCGAAGCCATCGCGGCCTTTGCGTTATCCGAACCCGATGCGGGTTCCGACGTCGCCGCACTTTCGCTAGCCGCGCGCGAAGACGGCGATGCCTACGTGCTCGACGGCGAGAAAACCTGGATCTCGAACGGTGGCATTGCCGACTTCTACGTGGTCTTCGCGCGGACGGGCGAGGCGCCCGGTGCGCGCGGTATCACGGCGTTTATCGTCGATGCCGATACCGCCGGGTTCACGATTGCGGAGCGCATCGACGTGATTGCGCCGCATCCTCTCGCCCGCTTGCGCTTCGAAGGCGTACGCGTGCCCAAATCGCGAAGGCTCGGCGCCGCCGGCGAGGGCTTCAAGCTCGCGATGCGCACGCTCGACATTTTCCGAACATCCGTTGCCGCCGCGTCGCTCGGCTTCGCCCGGCATGCGTTGGCCGAAGCCCTCGCGCGCGCCGCCTCGCGCCGCATGTTCGGCCAAACGCTCGGCGATTTTCAACTGACGCAGGCCAAGCTCGCCGACATGGCGCTGACGATCGACTCGGCCGCCCTCCTCGTCTATCGCGCGGCTTGGATGCGTGATCAAGGCAAGCGTGTGACGCGCGAAGCCGCCATGGCAAAGTGGCACGCGAGCGAAGGCGCACAGCATGTCATCGACGCCGCCGTCCAACTGTGGGGCGGTCAAGGCGTCTGCAGCGGTACGCCCGTCGAAATGCTTTATCGCGAGATTCGCGCGTTGCGTATCTATGAAGGCGCGACGGAAGTGCAGCAACTCATCGTCGGGCGCGATCTGCTGAAGGCATATTCACAACAGCAAAAAGCCACCGAAGACGACGGAGCTGCAAAATGAACGAGCCCGGTTCCGTCGTCTTCGAACGCTCGTTTCGCATCCGCTTCGCCCACTGCGATCCGGCCGGCATCGTGTTCTTTCCGCAGTACCTGGTACTGACGAACGCATTGGTCGAAGACTGGTTCAACGATTCGCTCGGTATCGACTACGCCAATATGATCGGCGAGCGCCGGATCGGGTTGCCCATCGTCAAGCTCGATTGCGAATTCACTCGGCCAAGCCGGATGGGCGAGACGATCGCGTTCGCGCTCTCGCTGACCCGCGTGGGCCAACGCTCGATTGGGATCGTCATCACCGGCCGCGGCGGCGACGGCGTGCGTTTCCGAGCCAAGCAAGTGCTCGTCACGACCTCGCTCGAGACCGGCGAGTCGATCGCTATTCCTCACGATATCCGCGCGGCACTCATGCAGGCGGCCGCCTCCCTCTCAACGACCGAACAAGAAGGCACATCGTCATGAAACGTCCGCTTTTGCCGGCCGGTTGGCCCAAACCGCGCGGTTACGCCAATGGCGTCGCCGCACACGGCACCCACGTTTTTATTGCCGGCCAGATCGGCTGGGACGAAACAGGTGAATGGCGTTCCGATGATTTCGCCGATCAGGCGCGGCAAGCACTGGCCCATATCGTTGCCATATTGAAAGAAGCCGCCGCGGGCCCGGAGCATATCGTGCGCATGACTTGGTATGTGACCGACAAGCGCGAATACCTCGCGGCGTCGCGCGAGATCGGCCAGGCGTTCCGCGAACTGATCGGCGATTACGACATCGCCATGAGTGCGGTACAAGTCGCCGCGCTCATCGAAGACCGAGCCAAAGTAGAAATCGAAGCCACCGCCGTGATACCTGACTGACCCGGAGCGAGCCATGGAACCGTCAGCCCATGTCGATACGTTTGCGCGAGACAATCTGCCGCCGCAAGAGCAGTGGCCGGTCTTGCTGCTCGATCATCCCGACGTCGCTTATCCCAAGCGATGCAACTGCGCCACCGAATTGCTCGATGGCACGATCGCCGCCGGGCACGGCGATCGCACGGCGATATGGTCGGAGCTCGGCGATCAGCCCCACGGCACGACGTATCGCGAGCTGCGCGAAATCGTCGATCGCTGGGCCCATGTACTCGTCGAAGACATGGCGCTGGTGCCGGGCAACCGCGTGCTGCTGCGCGGGCCCAATACGCTGCAAATGGCGGCCGCATTCCTAGCGAGCCTGAAGGCCGGGCTCGTTGTGGTCCCCACGATGCCGCTGCTGCGCGCCAAGGAGCTCAAGCAGATCATCGACAAAGCACAGATTCACGCAGCGCTTTGCGATGCACGGCTCATCGACGAACTCGATCGATGCTGCGATGAGGATAGCGAGTTCTTCTGCGCGGAACTCAACGACGTGCGTGTATTTCACAGCGACGCACCCGGTTCGGTCGAATCGTTGGCTAGGGCCAAGCCCGCGCAGTTCACGGCGTGCGATACGGCCGCCGACGACGTCTGCCTGATTGCATTTACAAGCGGCACGACCGGCGCGCCGAAGGGCTGCATGCATTTTCATCGCGACGTGCTGGCTATGTGCGATCTATTTCCGCGTCACATTCTCGAGCCGGGCGCGACCGATGTCTTTTGCGGCACGCCCCCCCTCGCCTTTACGTTCGGCCTCGGGGGGCTGCTGTGCTTTCCGATGCGCGTCGGTGCATCGACGGTCCTCATCGAAAAGCTCACGCCCGAAACCCTGTTGCGCACGGTCGAACGTTTTCATGCGACGACGATGTTCACTGCGCCGACGTTCTATCGGCAGATGGCGCCGCTCGTGCCCCGCTTCGACATCGCCAGCCTGAAGAAAACCGTGTCGGCCGGCGAAGCGCTGCCCGATTCGACGCGTGCCCTCTGGCGTCAGGCGACGGGCATTGAGATGATCGACGGGATCGGCGGCACGGAGATGATTCATATCTTCATCTCTTCGGCGGGTCACGATGTGCGTCCGCATGCGATCGGGAAGGCCGTGCCCGGCTATGTAATCGACGTGGTCGACGAAGGGATGCACCCGGTGCCGCCCGGTACCGTCGGCAAGCTCGCCGTGCGCGGACCGACCGGCTGCCGTTATCTGGCCGACGAACGGCAAAAGAAGTTCGTGCGAGACGGATGGAATCTCCCGGGCGACGCGGTGTACGTCGATGCGGACGGATACGTCTTCTACCAAGCGCGCGCCGACGACATGATCGTCTCGGCCGGCTACAACATCTCCGGCCCCGAAGTCGAAAGCGTGTTGATGCAGCACGAGGCCGTCGCCGAATGCGGCGTGATCGGCGCGCCCGACGACGAACGCGGACAAATCGTGAAAGCGTTCGTCGTCGTCAAGCCCGGGTATGGGGCCGACGACGCGCTCGTCGAGCAACTCCAGTCTTTCGTCAAGCAGACGGTCGCACCGTACAAGTACCCACGTGTCATCGTGTTCATCGACGCGTTGCCTCGCACGGAGACAGGCAAACTGAAACGCTTTGCGCTACGAAACATGTGACCTGCCATTGCGGCGAGCCTTCGCCCGTTCAATGATCGAAGTCGCCAACGATTCAACTCGCCCGCAACGCCGTCGCAATCGGTAGGCGTGCCGCGCGGATGGCCGGCAGCAGTCCGCCGAGCATACCGATCGTGCACGCGACGAACACCCCCGATACGAGCAGCGAAGCCGTCACCGTCAAATGAAACACGACCTGGCTAAAGCCTGCGCCAAGCGTGTTGACCGTATTGCCGTTAAAAAACAGCCACGCGGCGGCCGATCCGATCACACTGCCGACGATCGCCAGCAGCAGCGATTCCACCAGCACCGAGATGACAATCGGTGTGCCGCTAAAACCGATCGCCCGCAGCGTGGCGATTTCAAGCGTGCGGGTGGAAACCGCCGTATACATCGTATTGAGCGCGCCGGAGCAGGCGCCTAGCGCCATGATCCCGCCGACGAAATAGGCGAGCAGGTTCAGCAGCTTCGACAGATTGGTCGATTGCGCGGCGTAATAGTCGGCCTCGCGCCGAACGTCGACCTTCAGCGTTGGGTCCGTGGTCAGCGCGCCCTTGAAGCGATCGAATGCGGCGGCCGAATCGAGCATCGCGGTCACCGACTGATAACCGTTGCGCCGGTAGGCCGACTGCACCGTCTCGGCATCGCCCTGCAGTTCCGACTCGTGTGCGTCGCCATGACTGTCGAAAATCCCGACAACCGTCCATTCGGAATCGCGAAATGCAATCTTGCTGCCGAGATCAAGCCCCTTGAACTGCGCGGCGGCAGACTTGCCGACGATCAGCTCGCGCACAGCGGGGCGAAACATGCGGCCAGCGACCAAATGCAATTCGGGCCGCAGCTTCATCGCATTGGGGCCGACGCCGCGTAGGGTGACATTCGCGTCGGAACCGTCCTTCTTTTGCGGCAAGGCGACGATCACGACCACTTCCGCCGATGCGATGGGCCGCCCCGCTTCGTCTTTGCGTACACCGGGCGCATCCATGATCGTCTGCGCATTCTGACGATCGATCGTGCTTTCCAGTTCGGCCTGGGACCCGGCACGCAGCACGATCGCACGATCGGCGCGCGCCGTGCCCTTGAGCGTCTGCTGGAAGCCCGCGGCCATCGCGAGCACCGACACCAAGACGGCTACCGTCACCGCAATGCCGATCACAATGACCCATGCCGTGCCGATGCGCTGCGGCAAGCTGCGCAGATTCATCGACGTGACTGCAACGATTTGCCTGATCATGAGCGCAACGCCTCCACGATAACGAGCCGCTTGGCACGCCAAGCGGGAACGATGCCGGTCGCCACGGCCAGCAGCGCCGCCATCAACACGCCTTCCGCGATGACGGTCGCGGGCATGTTCACGACGCCGAGCGTGTTGCGCAGCATCGGGAACAGCAGATCGGCAAGGCCCAAGCCGAGCAGCGCCGCGACAACGCACAGCGTCAGCGATTGAACCAGCACCAGTACCAGCATTCGCGTATCGGAAAAGCCCAGCGTCTTGAGTACGGCCAGTTCCGGCACTTGCTCGCGCACCGCTTGCATGACGGTGCTGCCGACGGCAAACAGCAGCGCAAAAAATACGGCGAACAAGATATACGTCACGATCAGATTGATGTCTCCGATCTGCTTCATGAAGGACTGCTGGAATTCCTTCTCGGTTTGCGTCTTCGTTTCGTCGGGTGAGTTCGCGAAGCGCCGGTCGATCTCTTGCGCGATTTGCGCCGATTGACTGGGGTCCTTGACCTGCACGATGTACCAGCCCACTTTGCCTTTGGCAAAGCTACGCGCCTCGTCGAAATACTTGTAGTTGAAGAACATCGCGTCTTCTCGTGAGCGCTCGTTCGGATCTTCATAAATGCCGACGATGGTGAAGTCCCAGTCGGAGTTGCCGTCTGCCGCCTTCACCCAGATCGTGGAGTGAAGCGGAATGCGATCGCCGATCTTCCAGCCGTACTTCTTCG
>Ga0207667_10007840_pt1 | contig 12752 bp, 11 predicted proteins | sample KBSCornC52_FD_184301 | JGI IMG/M metagenome (GOLD analysis project Ga0207667, IMG submission 184301) | Corn rhizosphere microbial communities from Kellogg Biological Station, Michigan, USA - KBS Corn C5-2 (SPAdes) (version 2) | ecosystem: Host-associated > Plants > Roots > Rhizosphere > Soil ...
GCTGCGCAAGCTGGTCAGCAACGAACTGCTGCTGGACTACCTTGGCGACGTGCAATTCCTGGCCTGGGCGCAATCGCGCAGGGCCTCGACGGCGGGCGCGGGCCGGTTCGCGGCAATCAAGGATGTCGCCCTCCTCTCCGCACTGACCGGCAATCTTGTCACGATCGTACTTGCCGGGGCGGCCTGGCGCCATGTCGCGCAGGGGCTTCCCGGCGTCTCGTTCCGGCTGGTCCTGGGGTCATTTGCGATCCTGCTGGCGGTGTCGTGCGGACTGCTGCTGTTCGGCCGGCGCCTGTTCAGCTACCGGCTGCCCACGCTGCTGTGGATCGGGGCGCTGCTGATCGTCCGGACGGTGGCCGGGCTGGGGCTGGGCGCGGCCATGTGGCACATGCTGATGCCCGACAGTTCGCTGGCGACCCTGTTCCTCCTGGCCACCTTCCGGATGATCGTCTCGCGCCTGCCACTTGTCCCGAGCAAGGAATTGCTGTTCGCGGGCCTCGCCGTTATCGCGCTGGGGCGTTCTGCCGAAATCTCCAGCGCGACGGCGATGATCGCCTCGCTGGTGCTGCTGCTGCACCTGACGGTGGGCACCTTCCTGGCCATCACGCACCTTGGCCTCTCCCGTGCCCGGTCGCAGGATACCCCGCCGGCGTAAACGCCGCCCGGCAACAAATCGTGCCAACCGCGCAATTCCGCTCTAGGCTGCCGAGTCTGTGGGAGATGCGAGAATGGTGGATTTCAACGGACAGGTCGTGATCGTCACCGGGGCGGGCCGGGGAATGGGCCGGGCGATCGCCCGGGAACTGGGGCGGCGGGGTGCCCGGGTCGTGGTGAACGACTATGGCGGCAACGTGGTCGGCGACGGCGGCACCCCGGTCGATGCAGCCGGCCAGGTGGTCGAGGAAATCGCCCGCGAAGGCGGCGAAGCGGTCGCCAGCAACGATGCGGTGGGCGACGCGGCCGCGGCAGAGCGGATCGTCGCGGCGGCGGTCGATCGCTGGGGCCGGGTCGATGGCCTGATCAACAATGCCGGCATCACCTGGCGCGACCGGGCCTGCGACATATCGCGCGAGGCGATGGAGCGCGTGATGGCGACCAATTTCTGGGGGCCGTTCCACCTGCTGCAAGCGGTCTGGCCGCACATGCAGCGCCAGCAGCACGGCCGCATCGTTAACGTGATGTCCTCGTCCATTCTCGGCCTGGGGCGGCGCGTCTCCTACACCGCCTCGAAGGCGGCGCTGTTCGGCCTCACCGGCGAAGCCGCGGTCGAGGGGGCCGAGCACAACATCCTCGTCAACAACCTCTTCCCCAGTGGCTACTCGCGGATGGTCGAGGGCACCGAGGAGCCATACCATTCGTGGATGCGCGAGAATTTCCAGCCCGAGCGCATGGCGCCGGCGGTGGCCTGGCTGGTCAGTCGGGAACTGGACGTTACCGGCATGACCTTCCAGGCCGGCGGCGGTCGCTTTTCGCGGGTCGCCATGACCAACAACGACGGCATCTTCTCGCCCACGCTCTCGCTCGAGGACATTGCGGCGCGCTTCGGCGAAGTCATCGCGATGGACCAGCGCGAGGTGCTGACCCGTGCAACCGACCTCATGGCCCGTTCGACGCTGTGGATTCCCTGGCCGGACCAGGATGTCCCCATCGTGGTGTGATGGGGCGTCAGGGCCGCCGCGCGGCTTCGACCGCCCGGCGTGCGCCCGCCACGCAGGCCCGCACGTGGTCCAGGTCGGACCTCCCCTCCGGCCGGTCCAGCATCGGCACCTCGATGCTGACGACCACCTCGGGCGGGACTGCCCGCAGGATCTCCGTCAGGGGATAGTCGCCCTCGCCCGGCACCCACCGGTCGACGATGGCCTCGCGCAAGTAGCCATCGGTTACCCCGCGCATCGGTCCATCGTTGATCTGCACGTAACCGATCAGCGCCGGATCGATCCGCGCCACCATCGGGGCATAGCCCGTCCGGCTTACGTGCATGGTGTCGATCACCAGCTTGAAATTGTCCTGGCCCACCTGCGCGATCAGATCGAGCGCCTGCGGCAGCGTGCCGACCGTGAAGGTCGGCACCGCCTCGATCGTTGCCGTCACGGCATATTCCCGCGCGAGCGCCACCAGCGCCGCAGCCTCGTCCACCGTTTCCGCCCAGCCTGGCGCATTGGCGATCAGGTTGATCCGCCGGGCCCCCAGTTCCGCGAGCCCATCGAACAGCGGCCGACAGGCGGCGGCGGCACCGGCGCCATCGATACGCAGACCATCGATCAGTTCCACCGTCATCCCATGGTCGCGCAGCGCCGCCGCCACGTCGCGGCGCAGCGCGGCATCCTCGAACGGAGTTGGCGGCGCGGCGGGCAGGCTACCCATCTTCGCCGACGAGGCGAAGAACGTGACCGAGGCGCAGCCAGCGCGCGCCGCGATGTCGATATAATCCGGCATCGCGGCGCCGTAGAGCGTCAGGTAGTCGATCCCGATCGGGCAAGCGGTCATCCGCCGTCTCCCTCCACCCTGCTCGCCCGGGCCCGCAGTCAGACGTCCGCGAAGGTCGGCACATCCCAGGTGCGCACACCCAGACGGCCATGCTGGCGGGCAACGTCGCCAGCGGTGATGACATGGCCGATCCGCACCGAGGGCGGGATGCCCCCTGTTTTCTCCAGCGGAGTCATGTCAACATCCTTGCCGGCTTCCCGCAGCGCACCGACGCAAACCTTGTCGCGGCCCAGAAGCGCCACCGGATCGAACTGGAGCGCCCGCGCCGCATTCTGCCAGGTGATCTTGTCGATCTGCGCGTCGGACAATCCCGCCGTGTTGGCATCGCGCAGCAAGCACTCCGGGCCCAGCGGCCAGGTCACGTCGGCATGGGGGTAATCGGTTTCGTAGCAGACGGTGTCCTCGCCGATCGCGGCCAGGTTCCTCATCGCGAAGACATCCTCGATAAAGCAGCAGTAGAACCGCTCGCGATAGATCTCGGTGGGGCTTTTCTTGAACCGCTCGCGCTGGCCGGTCCACGGGCCGTGGCGGTCAAGCACCAGTTCGGCCCGCTCGAGGATATACGGGATCCAGCCGGCATCCCCTTCGGACAGGATGATCTTGAGGTTATCGTAGTCGCGCATCATCTCCGACCACAGCCACTCGCTGAGCACGGTCATCGATGACAGGCCGCGCTTGGTCAGCATGGTCTCCACCGGCGAATCGGGCGCGACGTATTCGCTGCCGCCGCCGCCGCCGCAATGCATGTTGAGCATCATCCCTTCGTCGTTGATCGCATCCCACAGCGGCTTCCAGCCCTTGTCGTGGATGTTCGGCAGCCCCTTCGAGGTCGGGATGCCCGGGAACGTGATGTTGCGCACGCCAAGCCGGGCCACGCGGCGCACTTCCTGCGCCGCCAGCGTCGGGTTCCACAGCTGAACCCCGCACATCGGGATCAACCGGCCCGGAGCGGCCGCGGCCCATTCGTGGATATGCCAGTCATTGTAGGCCCGGACCAGCGCCGAGCCGAGCTCGCGGTCGGTGGTCCCCGTGGTGAACAGCTCGAAGGCGAAGCCGGTGAACGTCGGAAAGTTGATGCTGGCGGCCAGGCCGTTCACGTTCATGTCGCCGATGCGGGCCGTCACGTCATAGCAGCCCGGGCGCAGTTGGTCGGTCGCGGTCGGCTCCCAGCCCAGCTCCTCCTTCGACCGGCCCACAACCGCGTTCATCTGGCTGTTCATGATCGTGCGGCCTTCGAACACCCAGTCGTCGCGGTGGCTGTTCGGATCGCGGACCATCTTCGGGGCCCGATCGAGGTACTTCCTCGGCAAGTGCCGGTCGAACATGTTCGGCGCCTCGACGATATGATCGTCCACGCTGATGATCACCATATCTTCTAGATGCATATCCTCGGCTCCCGGCGCGATCGATGAGTCGGATTTTAGTGGACTCTACCGTACACTTCAAGCCCGCTGTCGTCGCTGGCCTCGCCAAGTCCGGCATTGTCCTCTAACGTTGCCAGGGTTTGGATCACGCGCGGGGAATCGGACATGTCGGGCGCTACCAGGGCCGCTGCCGGAACCCATAAGCGGATGGGCCGGCCGACCAGGGACGAAGCGGTCAAGCTGCGCAATCACCTGCTCAAGGTGGCGCACCGGGAATTCGTCAAGCACGGCTACACCGAGACCAGCATCGAGGCGATCGCCGCCCAGGCCATGGTCAGCAAGACCACGATCTATCGGCACTACGCCACCAAGGCCGATCTGTTTCGCGCCGTCACGCTGCATGCGACCGAACGGATGACCACCGACCTGTTGCTCATTCCCACCGAAAACCGGGCCGTCCACGATGTCCTGACCGATTTTGCCGCCGCCTGCTACGACGACCTAGCCTCACCCGACATGCGCTCGATGACTCGCCTTGCCGTGGCCGAGGCCCACAGGTTCCCCGATGTCGCCTACAATGTCTTCGCCCAGCAACGCAGCATGCTGGCGCCCCTGATCGGCTATCTGCGCCGGATGCAGGAACAGGGCGTCCTGCGGCTGCGCTCGGCCGATCATGCCGCGCTCCAGTTCGTTGCGCTGGTTTCGGGCGGCCTGCGCGTCATCCTGGTGCCCCGCGAAGTGATCGATCGCGGGCGCGACCTGTGGATCGCCGATGCGGTCAAACTGTTCCTGAACGGCAATCTGATCGAGGGCCAGATGACCGATGCCACGGCCCGATCCTAGGGGCGTTCGGCCAGGCGGAACTTGGGCAGGGTGACCTGCCCGTCGATGTCCTCGAACATCACCTCGACGGGCGCATCCACCAGAATGCGCTCGAAAGGCGCGCCGACGACATTGCTGAACATCTTCGGCCCCTCCTCCAGTTCGACCAGCACGACATTGTAAGGCAAGCGTTCGGCAAAGGCCGGGATATAGGGCCTGCTCATCTCGATCACGCCCCAGATCCTGCCCCGGCCCGACGCGGCAACGAACTCGCGGTCGGGCGAGAGGCACCTGGTGCACCGGGCGTAGGGTGGAAACCAGCGGTGCCCGCACCGGCGGCAGCGCGGCAGAACGAACCGGTGCTCCCGCGCCGCCTCCCAGAACGGACGGCTGGCGGCATCGATTTCGGGCAACGGCCGCAGGACCTGCTCCATCGCCTTATCCTCTCGTGAACAGCGACGCGCCCGGCGTCGTGGAAAGGCCGTAATAAAGCGCATGCCGGCAGTCGGGCACTTGCCGGGGCCCGGCCTGACCACGCAACTGGCGGACGATTTCGGCGTGCTGGTTGAAGCTTTGCAGGTAGGCTTCGCTCAGCATCCCGCCGCTGGTGTTCATCGGCATCTCGCCGCCCAGCTCGATCCGGCCGTCCTGGATCCACTGCAGGCCCTCGCCCCGCGGGGCCAGGCCCAGGCCCTCAAGGCCCCAGACCACCGGCGGCGGAAAGTTGTCGTACATCTGGATCGTGTCCACGTCGCCGATGCCCAGCCCGACATCGTCGAACAGGTCCCGCTTCATCCGGCCAAGCGCCTCGAAGCAGAAGTCCTCATTGGTATATTGCTCGCGCAGCGCGGCCTGCTGGGCCACGCTGGTGACCAGCACCGGCGGCTGCGGCAGATCGCGGGCATGTTCCGCCGAGGTCAGGACGAAAGCCACGGCTCCGTCGTTGACCAGGCAATAATCGTAGAGGCGGAACGGCTTGGCCAGGTACGGCGCCGCCAGATAGGTTCCCAGGTCGAGCGGCCGGTCGCGCATGATGGCTACGGGATTGAGATTGGCGTGCCTGCGAAACGCGATCGGGATCGCCGCCATGTCCTCGTCGCGGCCGCCGTAACGGGCCCGATAGTGGCTCCACGACATGGCATAGTGGGCCCCCGGAGAAGCCAGCCCGTAAGCCGCGTCGTAAAGATCGCCCCCGCGCGACTGGACCCCGAACCGCGTCCCCTGCGTGCGAAAGGCGATCGAATGGACGAGGACGATGGTCCTGGCCATGCCGTGCATGATCGCCATCGCCGCATGGCCCAGCATGGCCGGGAAGGCCCGCCCGCCATCGGTGAACATCTGCATGTAGCGAACGTCGTTGAAGCCCAGCCGGAAGGCGGCGGGCTGATACGAAAACGGCGGATTGGCGGCGCTGGAATAGACAAACCCGTCAATATCGGCCCGCGTGAGCCCGGCATCGGCGATCGCATCGGCCACCGCGTCCACCGCCATGCCCACCGCCGTGCGCTCGGGATCAGGCTCGCGGTAGAGCCTCCGGAAGTCGCTCGTGGCCATGCCGACGATCGCAGTGCGGTTTGCAAAGGTCCTGTCGGTCATGCGCCTCCACTCACAGCGACCGCGGTCTGCGCTCCAACCAATTTTGCAGGCCGTCAGGGGCTGATGGCGCCGCACCGGTGATCGAGCATGGACCCTAGTCCCGGCCCGCGCTGGCTGGCAAGCAAGTATACGCCAGCGACCAGATAGGCGGTGGGGGAGCGGGGCGGCGGGAGGGCGGGGACGCGAGCCCGGCCCGCCATCATCGCCGCTCGCGCGCCGGGCTCAGTCCACGCCCTTGCCGACGCGCGGCGGCAGGGTCGGATCGGGCCGGGGATCGCCGTGCCTGGGGCAAATCGCGCCGATCTCGGCCCGGCGCTGCTTGAGGTAGAGGTCGCGCGTTGCCACGTAGGGATCGGGGCTTTCCTCACGCAGGCTCTGAAGTTGACTGTCCATCTCGATGCGATCGTTGAGTGAATCGATCACACCCGATGGAATCGCATAGGCCGGCCGGTTGAACGGCTTGCCCACGGCAAAGGGCACGGCAGACTTGTCCAGCACCAGTCCCACCAGGTCGCGCAGGGTGATCGGACCGGCCAGCGGCACGAAGAAATAGGGCCCGTTGCCGATGCCCCAGCAGGCGAAGGTGTTGGCAAAGCCATTGGGCTTGTAGGGCAGGTTGAACGGCTTCGTCTTGGCCACATCCACCAGCCCGGCGACGCCGAAGGTGGTGTTGACGGCAAAGCGCGCCACCGATTTCACCGCCCGGCCCGGCTTGAGCTGCAAGAGGTAGTTCACCGCGGAAACCGGCTCGTCGAGGTTGCGCAGGAAATTGCGCAGACCCGAACGGACGGGCCCCGGCACGCCATGCTCGTAGCCCATGGCCAGCGGGCCGACCACCGCGTGATCGACCGACTGGATGACCTCGTAGCTCTTGGCGTTGAACGAGGCGAGCGGGTCTTCCCTGGTGGCGTGCCGCGCCGCGACGACGATTTCGCCGCCGTCGTAGCCGGTGGTCCTGACTGTTGCCGAAGAAGCAGGTGGCACGCCGTCCGTCACGGGGACCGCAGGCCCGTCGGTTGCCGGCAAGGCTGGCGAGGCGCCGACGGGTGCCGGGGCCGGCGCGTCGGGCGACGGCGTGGTGGCGGGGGAAGTGGCCGACAGGGTGGTTGCCGCGCTCGCCGCAGGCGCCGTCCCGGCAGCCAGGAGCAGGGCGGCCGGCAAGCTCAACAGTCCCGTCATGCGGCCCGCGCCCGACCGGGATTGCGGATGGTGAGCATGGAAAGTCCTTCCGATCAGGGGCGCCTGCGGGCCGTGCAGATTGCCTGTCTAGCGGCTGTCACCCCGCCCCCGCAAGCGATGCCGCAGCTTGCTGGAGATTCGGTTAAAGCGCCGAAATTCCAAGGAATCCGGGGATCGGACCGTTCCACTCGCCCGGCGCGCTGGCCGCCTCGGCGGGTTCGGCGCGGCGCGGACGGCGCTCGGTACGCGGTTCGCCACGGGGCTCGTCCCGCCGCTCGGTGGCGGGCTCATGGCGGGCCTCGTCGCGGGGGCGCGCGCGCTCGGCGCGGCGCGGTTCGGGCCGCTCGGCCCGGTCTGCGTCCGCCGAACGGCTCCGGCCGCCACGGGCGGGGCGTTCGCTGCGCTCCGGCCTGGCGGCATCGCGCGGACGGCGTTCACGGCTGGGCTCCTCGGCTGCATCCATCTTGCCGCCGTCCACCTCGAACAGCGGAATGGGGCCGCCGGTCAGCTTCTCGACATTGGCGATCGCCTCGGCGTCCTCGTTGGCCACGAAGGTGAATGCCCGTCCGGTTGCCCCGGCCCGGCCGGTACGCCCGATGCGATGGACGTAATCGTCGGGATGCCACGGCGTGTCGAAGTTGAACACGTGGCTCACACCCTTGACGTCAAGCCCGCGGGCCGCAACGTCGGAGGCCACCAGGATATTGATCTCGCCCGCCTTGAACCGGTCAAGCTCGGCGATGCGCGACGACTGGTCCATGTCGCCGTGGATCTCGCCCGCCGCAAAGCCATTGCTCTTCAGGCTCTTGGCCAGTTCGCGCACGGTGGTCTTGCGGTTGCAGAAGACGATGGCGGTGTTGACGTTATCGGTTCGCAGCAGGTGACGCAGCAGCTCGCGCTTCTTGCGCGTCTCCACCCGCACCTTGTGCTGGGCGATGTTGGCGTTGTTGCTCGCCGGGCGGGCGACCTCGATGTACTTGGGGTTGGTGAGGAAGCGGTCGGCCAGCTTCTTGATCGGCGGCGGCATCGTGGCCGAGAACAGCAGGGTCTGGCGATTCGCCGGCAGCTTGGCGCAGATCGTCTCGATGTCGGGGATGAACCCCATGTCGAGCATCCGGTCGGCCTCGTCGATCACCAGCAGGTCGCAGCCGGTCAGCAGGATCTTGCCCCGCTCGAACAGGTCCATCAGGCGGCCGGGCGTGGCGATCAGCACGTCGACCCCTTCCTGTAGCGCCTTGACCTGATCGCCCATCTGCACCCCGCCGATCAGCAGGGCCATCCTGAGATCGTGGTTCTTGCCGTACTTCTCGAAGTTTTCCGCCACCTGGGCGGCGAGTTCGCGCGTGGGCTCGAGGATCAGCGAACGCGGCATCAGCGCCCGGCGGCGGCCGTGGGCGAGGATGTCGATCATCGGCAGGACGAAACTGGCGGTCTTGCCGGTCCCGGTCTGGGCGATGCCGATGATGTCCTTCATCATCAGCACCGGCGGGATCGCCTGCGCCTGGATGGCGGTAGGCTCGCTGTATCCGGCCGTTTCAACGGCTTTCAGCAATTCAGGCGAGAGGCCGAGGTCGGCGAAAGTCATGGTTTTCGATGGTCCGGGCAAGCAGGAAAATGCCGGATGATGGACCCGCGGTTGCCCGCAGGGACGGCCGTCCGGCCGGTCGAACCGGCCAGAGGCAGCGGCAAGACTGAGCCGCCCCTAGGCGCAGTCCGGGCGCAAAGTCAAGAAAATCGGGCCGCGCGAGAACGCGCCGCTCCCCCGCCGCTCTCGGCCCCTACTCGTCGTCGTCGCCCAGCACGACGATCTGCCGCAGCTGCCCCATCCCGCAATTCGCGCCCGAGCGCGACAGCAGCTTGTCCCGGCCCGCGCAGAGCATCCCGTCGCTGGTGCGTTCGACCAGGAAACCGGAGTAATAGTCGCGCGGGCTGCATCCCTTCTCCAGCCTGGCGCTGACGATCCGCTGGTCGCGCATGAACAGCAGCAGCCGGCTGCCATCGGGCTGCACACCGGCGATCGAGCTCACCGGCAGGCACTGGGCCATGCGCCGTTCGATCGTGCGCGGCTGGCGCGGCGTGGGCGGAAAGGCCGAGAGCAGGCCGTGGCGCGTGTCCACCGGCGCGCCGCGCGAGACGCCCGGCGAAATGCGGATGATCACGCGCTGTTCGATCCGCACCTGCTGGACGGCGGGCGCCTCGCGCATGGCCCGCGCTGCTTCCTCGAACGACCGCAACGGGTCCAAGTCCGAATCCGGTGCCTCGGCGCCTTCGGCCGCAACCGGCGCGAGCTGCGCCCCAACGACTGGCCCGACCACTGGTCCAGCCGCTGATCCGACCACGCCAGCCAATGCCCCCGGCAGGACGGCAAGGGCCGGTGCAATCAGGCCAGCGAGCGGATTCATCGCGGTCTCAGTTCTCCAACCGGGGCCTGTGGCGGCGCGGGCAACGCATGTTGCCTGGCCGAGCCATTACCGCAAGCGGTTGAACACTCGCTTAACTTGCGGGCAGCTTGTGACCGCTGCGGCGCTCTGCCATACGGCGCCGGCCATGGGCGCCGAAAACTCCCCTTCCGTGTTCCTCTCGGCCGCAAGCCAACTGCTCGGCCCGCGCGGCCTCACCACCGATGCCGATCTGCTCGCCCCCTGGCTGATCGACTGGCGCGGCCGCTTCCACGGCCAGGCCCTCGCCCTCGCCTCCCCCGCCACCACCGCCCAGGTTGCCGCGCTCGTGCGCCTTTGCGGCGAACACCGCGTTCCGATCGTGCCCCAGGGCGGTAACAGCGGCATGTGCGGCGGCGCCACGCCCGACGCGGGGGGCGGTTCGCTTCTCCTCTCGTTGCGGCGGATGAACGCCATCCGCGACCTGTCGGTGGAAACCCGCCGGGTCACCTGCGAGGCGGGCGTCATCCTTGAAACCCTGCACCGCGCGGCCGAGGACCACGCCTTGCGCTTCCCGCTCACCCTTGGCGGCAAGGGCTCGGCCACGGTCGGCGGCCTTGTCTCCACCAATGCCGGCGGCACCCAGGTCCTGCGCCACGGCTCGATGCGCTCGCTGGTGCTGGGGATCGAGGCCGTGCTCGCCAACGGCGAAACCTACGCCGCGCTGACCCCGCTGAAAAAGGACAATCGCGGGTTCGACATCAAGCAACTGCTGATCGGCTCGGAAGGAACGCTCGGCATCGTCACCGCCGCCACGCTCGCCCTGGTCCCGGCCGTGGCCGAGCGGGTCGCGGTGTGGTGCGCGGTGCCTTCCCTCCAGGTTGCGCGCCGCTTGCTGCTCCATTGCGACGATGCGCTCGGCCCCGCGCTGGAAGGCTTCGAGGTCATGCCCGAAGCCGCCCTCCAGGCGGTCCTGGCCTACCTCCCCGCGGCCCGGGCGCCGCTGGCGGGCAAGCATGGCTGGCACGTGCTCATCGAGGTCGTCGCCGACCAGGCCGGCGCGGACGAGCTTCGCCCCACGGTGGAACACGCGATCGCGGCCGCCTTCGAGGCCGGGCTGGTCGAGGATGCGACGATCGCCACCAACGAGGCCCAGGCCGAGGCCTTCTGGACCCTGCGCGATTCGGTCGCCCCGGCCGAGCGGGCCAGGGGCCCTGCCGTCCAGCACGATATTTCGGTGCCGGTGGAGCGGATGCCGGACTTCGTCGATCATGCCTCGACCGAGGTCGAACGCGCCTTTCCCGGCATCGAGGCGATCGCCTTCGGCCACCTTGGCGATGGCAACGTCCACTTCCACGCGATCGCACCGGCGGGAACCGACGGAGCGCTCTGGCAGGAGCAGACGGGCAAGGCAATTACCCGCCACGTCAATGACATGGTGGTCGAATGGGGCGGATCGATCGCGGCCGAACACGGCATCGGCCAGCTCAAGGTCGCCGAACTGGAGCGTCTGGGCGATCCGGTCGCCCTGGGCTTGCTGCGCCAGGTCAAGACCGCGCTGGACCCGCTCGGGCTGCTCAATCCGGGCAAGCTGGTCCAGACCTGATGCAAGCCGGCGCAGCGGCTTTTCGCGCCCTTGCACGGCGCTTTCCCAACGCCTAAAGCGCTGCGCTCCGCCCTCCTGCGGGCGGCACCCAAGTTTTCGGACGCGCGACGCGCCCCCAATCGGAGAGTGACCAATGGCCAGCGCGCCGCAAGCCAATCTGCCCGTATTCTACCAGGACCTGATGCCGCTCAACAGCCGCGACCATGCCACCTGGCGCAGCCGCACGACCGACCGGGCACCGTGGCTTGCGGGCTTTCACGCCGTCCCGCTGACGGTTGAGGAATTCCCCGCCGCCGCCCGCAATTTCCCGATCATCTTCTCTTCGGGCGAAAACCCGGTGCCGCTGGCACTGATGGGCCTGAACGAAGGCGTGAACGTCTTTGTGGACGCGGAAGGCAAGGTCACCGAGAACATCTACATCCCGGCCTACGTGCGCCGTTATCCGTTCCTGCTCGCCAAGCTCCAGCCGCAAAGCGACGACCTGTCGCTCTGCTTCGACCCGACGACCGACCTTGTCGGCGAGTTCGAGGACGGCGCCGCCCTGTTCGAAGGCGAACAGCCGAGCGAAAACACCAAGGCCCTGCTGGGCTTCTGCGAACAGTTCGAACAGGCCGGCATGAAGACCCAGGCCTTCGTCGATGAACTGGCCAAGCACAAGCTGCTGATGGACGGCGAAGTCGCCATCCAGCAGGAAGGGGTCGAAGCGCCGTTCGTCTATCGCGGATTCCAGATGGTGAACCAGGAAGCCCTGCGCGAACTTCGCGGCGACGTCCTGCGTAGCTGGAACCAGAACGGGCTGCTCCCCCTGATCTTCGCGCACCTCTTCTCGCTCGACCTGATTCGCGAAATCTTCGGCCGGCAAGTCCAGTCGGGCAAGGGCCCGCTTCCCGCTCCGACGGCCTGAGCCCGGCCGCCGGACCTCGCCGGAACAGTTCGCGTCCCGTTCAGCGCCCCGGAAAACAGGCGTTTTCCGGGGCGCTGCCGCGCCTTGGGGGCGGATCGGATCGCGCCTGCGACAAGCAGCACCTTGGCCGTTGAATTTTTCGGCACGATCCCCTAGATAGAAGCTGCCTGGCTGGCGCTTCCCTCATGGCCCAGTCGGGTTGGTGCACTTGTTGCACCTCCTCCCTGAACCTTGGCCACCTCGTGCCGCGTGCACGAGGTGGTTTTTTCATGCCTGCGCGGGATGGCCCCTCGCCGCCCGGGAATGCCCGCTATTCCGCGGCTTCGGCCCAGCCCCGCCCGGTGCGCCCGGCGCGCTCCATCGTCGCGTGTCCCATCGCCGCCACTTCGGTTGCCAGGGCACGGACCAGATCCGCA
>Ga0207667_10007843_pt1 | contig 12750 bp, 8 predicted proteins | sample KBSCornC52_FD_184301 | JGI IMG/M metagenome (GOLD analysis project Ga0207667, IMG submission 184301) | Corn rhizosphere microbial communities from Kellogg Biological Station, Michigan, USA - KBS Corn C5-2 (SPAdes) (version 2) | ecosystem: Host-associated > Plants > Roots > Rhizosphere > Soil ...
ATTCTTTGGGTATTTTCACTTATCACAATTTGCCGGCTGGAGGTCCCTATTCATTTATTATTTCACACGTGGGTTTTCAGACTCAGACCATATCCGGATATGACATAAAATCCGATGCCAACATATCCTTGCTGATCAAACTAAAGGCGGTAGAAAATGGTTTAAATGAAGTGATTGTTACCGGACGTGCCGGTGCTTTAAATCGCACCAAACTTCAAACAAGCTATTCGGTTACCACTATTGGTTACAATGCGCTAAGCCTGCAGGCGCCGACAAGTGTTACCGAGACTTTAAAGTCCGTACCGGGCCTTTGGGTTGAATCGACCGGAGGTGAGGCGAGCGGTAATGTAAGAGCAAGGGGCGTCCCAGTGGATGGTTATGGATCCATTCAGCTATTGGAGGACGGAGTGCCCGTGCAACATGACCCGGCGCTTGGCTACCTGAATGTAGATCAGGCATTTCGTTTTGATGAGACCATTCAATCCATTGAAGTCGTTCGCGGAGGGCCTTCTTCCGTGTTTTATTCGAATGCACCGGCGGGAGCAGTCAACTATATTCCCCGTGCCGTTGGTGATAAAACAGAGGGTATTTTTAAGGTCACCGTGGGAGATTATAGTCTTAACAGAGAAGATTTTTGGGTAGGTGCTCCTATCGGTGATGGATGGAAACTTTCCGCAGGAGGATTTTACCGGACGGGGACAGGAGTGCGTAACCCTGGTTTCACCGGTAATCATGGCGGACAGATCAGGGCTTCTCTTGGCAAGAACTGGGAGAAATCATCCTTTAATATCGACTATAAGCAGTTGAATGATAACGTTGTGTTTTACACGGATTACCCTATGACCTATAATAGCAAAGGGAAAATAGTAGCTGTGCCGGGCTTTAATGGGAACTACGGAGCTATTGCCGGCGCTGAAACGCAAAGAATGAACATGATCCAGGGAGACAATAGTCTTTACCATTATGACAATTCTGTTGGGACGGCCGTAAACAGGAGCCAATTGACAATGAAGTTTCAGACTGAATTTTCCAATGGCTGGATATTGAAGAACTCACTTCGTTACGATAATACGCAAACCCAACGCAACGGTTTATTTGCGCTGAATTTATTAACTGCCGACTCGTTTTATAGAGCTCAGGCAGGTCTTTTGACGCAGGCCCCCGGAGCCACCCATTTAGGTTTTCAATATGTAAGTGGCGGCACGTTATTTAATAATGCCGGCCAGAATGGTAATGGCCTTGTTATTCAAGGCGGGTTGAGAGGCATTACGATGCCGGTTACGGAGGTTACGAACGACCTTCATCTTTCACATGTTTTTTATACAGGTTCATCCAAGCACGATTTTAACTTTGGGTACTATTACGCTCACTTTTCCGAAAACTTTTCCAGATATTCTTCAAAAGTGTATCTGGACGTTCAAAACAATTCAAGGTTGCTGAATATTGTAGCCCTGGATGACAGTCAGAAGATAGTACACACTTATTCTGATAATGGAGTATCCCAATATGGATATGAATGGGCGGATGCCAATGGAGAACAGACCACCAATGCGCTTTATGTTAGCGATGAGTGGCAGATAAAGCCCGCCTTGCGTATCGATGGCGGCGTGCGTTGGGAGTATTCGCAAACCAACGGCGTGGTAGAGCAGTCCAAAACTGTAAATTTAGGAACGTATGCGACATCCCAAATAATGACCGGGAACGGGATATTTCAAGGATATAATCATCATTTTGACTATACTACCTGGACATTGGGGATAGATTATCAGCTTTCAGACAATATGGGTCTCTTTGGCAGGTATACTTCCGCAGCCCGCATTCCAGGATTTGCTACTTACTATAACAATGTCAATTCGACGCCTGTTACTCAAACAATGCAGCTCGGGGAGCTTGGATACAAGTACGCCCGCAGGCTATACTCTCTTTATGGTACAGCATTCTGGACGAAGTACAACAATGTTGGATTTACAAACACGGTTAGTACATTGAACGGGTTCACACAGGTGAACGCTATGGCCAATACCGAGACATTTGGTCTTGAATTGGAGGGCAGCATATATCCGGTGAAATGGTTTGACGTTTCAGCGACGGCGACACTGCAGCATGGAGAATATCAGGGGCTGGTTGCAGATGTTGTTTCCGGAGGTACCCTGACGCAAAAATACAATTACAATGGTAATAAGCTTATCCGGGTGCCGGCGGTCTCTTTCCGGGTTGTTCCGGGATTTAATCTTCTTCGCAACCGCATTCGCCTGCAAGCCCCCGTGGAATTCGAAGGGAAGCGTTATACAGATGTGGCGAACTCGCAGGTGCTGCCAGGCTATACGAAAGTTGATTTGGATGCGCAGGTAAATATTACCAAAGAAATTTCAGTTTTTGGAGTTATTGATAATCTTACCAACTCCCTGGGGCTTACAGAAGGTAACCCACGCCAGGGTGAGATCCAAAGTGCGGCGGCAGGTCAATACATATTTCTGGCGCGGCCATTGCTTGGCAGGAGCTTTAAGGTCGCGTTGAGGTATAAGTTTTGATCATGAAAAGGTGCTGCGCCCCCAGGCGGCTTCTGCTCATGGCCCTAATTTGATAAATGCAATGGTCGACATCGTCGTAGCAGAGCCATAGCGGAGCAAATAATACCCTGGCTGGATAGCATGTACGTCTGCCGTTATCTGCGAATTCCTTGAATTTGGCGCCTGATCGAGCATGATACGACCGGATAGGTCGAGGACCTGAAGCCGGCTGATCATTTGCTGTCCGGGGTTGAGCAAAGTAATGGTACTTCGGACAGGATTGCTTTGCAGCTGGATCGTGGTCGGAACGGAGCTGACATCTACCCCGAGGACAGTAGAGTAGGAATAGTGTCCGTCGATATCGACCTGTTTGACCCGATAGAAGTTTTGACCGTGCGAGGGATTGGGATCGGTGAACTGGTACGTCTGAATGCCCTGGGTGTAACTGTTGCCCTTGCCGGATAACACTCCGATTTGATGGAAGTCGGCGCCATTGGCGGAACGTTCGATCTCAAAGCGATCGTTGCCAGTGACATGGTTGACCTGCCATTTCAGAAGGACATTCCCGGCGCTCGTCTCACCTGTGAATGATAGCCATGTCAACGGCAAGGGAGTCCCGTTGTAATAAGTATAGAGGTTGCTTACTTCAGTGGAGGTTAGTGCACGCGAGTAGGCAATGGCGTCGTCGAGATCACCTGTATATGCGCCGGTGGCGACGCAAACATTGCGGCCGAGACCGATGAGTGTGGGCGCGGTCCGGGCGGTCGTGGCCGTACCGCTACTGGTGGCCACCTGCGCCCCGTCGATATACAGCGTAATAGTACCTGCGGCGGCGTCGCGGGTAGCGGTAACGAAATGCCAGTTGCCGTCATTGTAGCCAGTGGCCGGGGAAATAATGGTTATATCGGGGTTGCCGATGCCGAATGCAACAGCGCCTCCATTGATAAGAGCAGTTCCCCAATCGCTGGTACCGCCACAGACTTCCGCGTCGACGAGGGCGGAGCCACCATACCATTGGGTGGAGGAGGCAGCGGTCATCGTGGTGTTGAACCAATAACCAATGGTGAAATCGTTCTGCATGGCGGTAACGAGGCTTCCGGGTAAGGTGCCGGTAGATGTTCCGGCAGTGAAGCCGGTAGAACTGCCGGCGGTGGTAAACCGGTTGCTTGCACTGCTGGTAGCGCTCAGCGTACCGTTATAACCGTTGCCGCTAACATCGTTGGCGGAATTGTTAAGCGGGTAAAGGGCGATAGCCCCGGAGGGCAGCTGTGCAAAAAGAAAAAAAGGAAGGACTGCGAGGAATGTCGCAGCGATAGTTTTGATGACCATGGGTTAATAAATTATTCGCTCTGACTAAAGGTACCGGATTTCGGCCGAAATCGCGTCAGCGAACAAAAATTAACGCCAGCCCAATCCCGGGGCAACATGCTTCAAGATTGACGACAGTATGTGTACATTGTAGTCAACTCCCAACGTGTTGGGTATTGTCAAAAGTAGCGTATCTGCTTCCTGGATGGCTTCGTCCTGAGCCAGCTCCCTGATGAGCTGATCCGGCTCTCCGGCATAGCTTCTTCCAAAGATGGCACGTTTGTCTTTTTCAATATATCCGAATTGATCGACCCTATTGGATTCCTGCCCAAAGAGATATTTATCCTGCTCAGTTACCAATGCAAAGACAGACCGGCTCACGGAAACCCTTGGCTCACGCTGATGTCCTGCTTTTTTCCATGCTTCTTTGTACAGCCTGATCTGCTCTGCCTGCTGCACATGGAAAGGCTTGCCGCTTTCGTCGAATTTCAAGGTAGAACTTTGCAGGTGCATTCCGTTTTCGGCCGCCCAGATCGCTGTAGCATTGGAGGCAGCTCCCCACCAGATACGTTCACGCAGTCCCTGGGAGTGGGGCTCTAATCGTAATAAACCCGGCGGGTTGGGAAACATAGGGTAGGGGTTAGGCTGGGCAAATCCAACGCCTTTAAGCTTATCCAAAAATTGCAACGCTTTATTACGCCCCATATCTGCGTCTGTTTCTCCTTCTGCTGGTTCATACCCAAAATAACGCCATCCGTCAACGACTTGCTCCGGTGAACCTCTGCTGATCCCCAATTGCAATCGTCCTCCCGAAATTAAATCTGCGGCTCCTGCATCTTCTACCATGTAGAGAGGATTTTCATAACGCATGTCGATAACACCTGTTCCAATCTCTATTTTGCTGGTTTTGGCGCCGATGGCCGCGAGCAAAGGGAAGGGGGATGACAGCTGGGCTGCAAAATGATGTACCCTAAAATAGGCGCCATCTAAACCGATGTCTTCGGCAGCGACGGCCAGATCGATGGATTGAAGCAATGTGTCACTCGCTGTACGGGTCTTATAGGCAGGATGATTAGACCAATGGCCGAACGATAAAAATCCTATTTTCTTCATAAAATCCTTTTCAATGGTGAGATAGCCATTGCAAAGATAAGAAATGAGGCTATCAATTGAATTTAAAGACCGCCAGAATAATGATGACTAAAAAGACGGCCATCTGGACCAGGCAAAATCGCCGAATGCCGACTATGGCGCTTCTTATCTCGATCGGTTCATTCACCCTGATCCCTTCTTTTAATCTTCGATCGTATTTTCCGCCGATCAAAAAACCATTTAAAACAAGCGTAACTATCAGCAGTATTTTTACCTGGAACCAAAGCTGATGGCCAAAGGCGCCCTGTGTAACAATAAACAAACCTGTTCCGGACAGGATCAGTGCACTTGCCCCGATACCCAACACTGCCGGGAACCTGGCTGCAAGGTCGACCAGGCCGGCAGAGATAACCCCGTCTCGCTGGAAGCGTTTTGAAAAGGTACTGAAAACCACATATTCCGAGACAATGGTGCCGGCCATTAAAGTGAGCCCTGCCAGGTGTATCACCAGGCAAACCTGTAATAAGATCGTCATACTTGAGATGTTTATTTTCCTAGCACAAAATTACCTGATCAAAGTTCCCGGTCTATGCACCTGGGTTAACTAATGGGAATTAGCCATGCGTCTACGAATACGGCTCAGCGACTGTGGTTTAACGCCCACGTAAGAGGCAATATAGTACTGCGGTATGCGCTGTATGAGGTCAGGGTATTTCTTAAGAAAATTAATATAACGCGCCGCGGGCGGGTCGGCGTACAATGAGCCTATCTGCTCGATGGCCTGTACAAAAACCTCTTCAATGGCCAATCTTCCAAAGCGCTCCCCGTGGTGAACTTCCTTATAAAATTGCTGTAAGTCACGGTGATTGATGACCCAAATGACAGTATCTTCCAGCGCCTGGATATTAATCCGGGCCGGCGCCTGCGGCAAAAAACTCAGGTAATCGCAAACAAACTCACCTTCCTTATTGAAATAAGTGGTTTTTTCTTCGCCGTCCTTGTCAATGTAGTATCTGACAAGACCTTTTTCGATAAATATTGCGTACCGGCAAACACTTCCGGCCTCGAGCAGGTAACTGCCCTTTTTGATCACTTTTTTATGAAATAACCTGTATATTATTTTTTCATCCGCTGCAGATAGCGGTATATAGTTCCTGATCGTAGCAATGAGTAATTTCATTGCTGCAATTTACACAAGAGTCTGGCATTAAAACTCGGAAATCAGGGAAAGCCAACGTGCTGCCGGCGCAACCCATACTTCTTTATACGTTGCGGTATTGAACTGCGGCCAATAGGGGACATCCTCATTGCCTTTCGACTCCATCCCAACCGGAATGCCGCCTACTGTTTCACCGGGCAATGCCGTATAAAGTTGCGGGTAATTACTTCCTTCTCCCCAGATGTATGATTGGCCAAAGGGATTTTTCCCAACGATCCAGAACAACTGTTGTTCGGCAATATTCATCAGTTCTTTGTCCTTCAGGAATTTCCCGGCAAGTGCGGCTGCCTTGCCAGTAGATAGCTGGACCGCGGCATTTCCCCGGAAAGAGAACCATACAGGGTAGACCCGCAGGTAGTGGTCGTCATCCAATTTGAAGCCGTGGGCCAGTTGCTGCTTGTAATCGTCGGTGGCGCCGCTGAAAATGCCAACCTGTATTTTGTAAAAGTTAACGGAATCCTTCACCTCATCTATTTGATATACGCCGCTCGGCACCAAACCATAAGGTTCCACATAGCGCGCGATGGTCTTGAGGTAATCGCCATACATCCGTATGACGCCTTCCCATTTTTTGTAATCAGGATTATTGGGTTGGGTCTCGCAAAGCGCTGTCAATGCCTGCATGTACACCTGGTCACGGGACTGATGGGTGTAATGTACGATGGATTTTTTATTCAGGTCGCGATAGAAGAACCCTCTGAGCTTGTCTTTATCGTGGAGAGGTTCTGTTCGCTGACATTGCACCGTGTACTGAATGGCTTTGGCAGCCTCATCCGCGTAGTACTTGTCGCCCGTTAATTGATATAACAAACTTGCGGCAAATGAAATATTGGCTGAATACTGGCTGTTAGAAGCCATCGCCGCGTGGTCACCACCACCTCCAATGCTACTTAGGTCATTAAAGCCCAGGCTGTCGAACCGCCGCTTTGCAAAAGAGAAATCTTCTATGGCCGCTTTCCGGAGATTTTCTTTGAGCGCCGGGTCATTTTCGATCTTCATTGATGCATAAGCTTCGATGCCGGCAAAAACAAAATTTTCAAAGGCCCGGTTGTGTACATGTACCATACGCCGCCGGCTGGAATCGTCCCCAGTGCCGATAAAGCCATCCGTCCATAAATTGGTGCCCCAGGTTTGAGCACGGTAGCCGTCGCCCAACCGGGATTTCAGAATACAGTCGATGCCCCATTCGGCTTCTTCCTGGAGTCTTAGGAATAATTCATTGTTGGCTTTTTCTTTAGCCCGGCCAGCCATTTCGAGCAAGGAGTAAATCAATTCACCCGATTGGAGTACCTGCTGCGACATATCCGCGGCATCATGCCAACCCCCATTGAAAGGGAAGATCCTGCCGTTGAATATTGCGTGCAGATCGCTGTGACAGGCGCCGTGCTTGCCGGGGATGGGGTAGCCACACCGTTCACAGAAAACATAGTTCAGCATCCGCCAGGCAGAATTGTCCCAAATGTTGCGGTTGATGTAAAAAGGCTTGCTGGTAACATTGCCGACGCGCAGGTAGTACTGGCCTTCCTTTTTGAAATTGCTGAAATCGACGGTTTCGAAATTGCCAATGGCTGTTTTCTTCGGGTCGACCTTTCCTTCATAGACCACGCCATTGGACACATTATCTACCAATTGAAACCGGCCATTGTGGTTGGCTACCCGGACGATCGCGGATTTGTAACTTTCGACCCCATAGCCTGATGTAGAATAGATAATGCGGTTTTCGGCGGGCATCCAGCCGCTGACCACTTCCGGGTTGTCGATTGTTTGCAGGGACACTGCATCGATGTCAAATTTCAGCGAGTCACCCATGGTTCGCTCTTTTCCGAATACTTCGATGGCGAAGGATAGTTTTGTTACTTTATCCCGGGCCAGTTCGCTCATTTCCACAAAGCATTCGTTCCATTGATGGTTGATCAGGTTGATCTCATGATAACCTTCCCGGCCATATTTATCGGGGACCTTTGTTTTGCCGTCGTTCTCGACATATAAGTTAAGATAGATGCTTCGGGCGCCCTCGCAATTCGGGTAGATGTAGAAATGGATACGATTGTATTTTTCCCAGTTGGCCCCGCCGACATCAAAACTGGCCATAGAGGTGCCGAAACCCAGACCCCAGCCGAGAAATTGGGGATAGGTGCTAGGCGCCACCAGCCGCATGCTTTGTTTTCCTGAAATGCTTCGTTCATTGGTAAGCGACATGCCGCCGATACCCTTATGGGACCATTTGTTGAGGTCTTCCATGTCACAGAGCATGTCCGAGATCAGCACCTTTTTGGTGAGCCCGAAAGACTCAAAGGATTTGGTGTAATCCAGCGGCAACGGGCTGTGTATATAGCCGGTTTTGCGGATGTCAGCCTGTAGTTTTGGGTCTATCTGGGCAAATAATAGCGCCGCGGGGCAAAGGAGTAGCAATGCCGAAGAGAGTACATTTTTCATGATTGGCGATTGAGCAAGTAGTTTTGAATGTTAATAATCTTTTCAAGATAAGAAAGATACGTCAGGACAAGCGCTTTATCTTTAGGGTATATCCTTCTTTGCATCCTACTTTCCGTTTCCAGAGTCGACGAGAATCTGAGTCTTGGTCTTTCCTGGAGAGGTCAAACGCATCGACACCACGGGTGTTTCACTTTTTCAAACAGTCCAAGACAAAATTACGTACCAGGTGGTAAGGAAGGTCAGGTTATTGATAGGCCAATGAAGTCTGCCTGGAAAGAGTCTATTGATCAGGCCGCCGGAGCATATATGGATAACCGTCCGGCCACTACTGGAAAACCTTAGGAGAAATAGGACTTGGCAGCACAAAATGTGCATTAAAAACCCCACACAGCTCCTTAGTACAGCAAAAACATTTATGCTGGAGCGCTGGCATAGTTATTGAATTTCGTAGAAATAAGCGGCTGGCTAAACGTTTAAGTAGCCAACTTAATTCACTCACGTTTAAAATGTTTTGTATGAAACCGAATAAAATAACAGTCCTTGCTGCAAGCTTAGCAATGGCATTTGCTCTATTTGCTTTTACTACTTTTAAGAATGGCTCCATCAGTGGAACAGTGAGCCCGTCAGCTGCCGCAACTTCAGCTTACGTTGTTTCGGGAATGGACACGATGAGAACAAATATTCAAAACGGTGCTTTTGAAATTCGTGAAGTAAAACCTGGCACTTACAAATTAGTGATAGAAGCCATTGCTCCTTATAAAAATTTTGAAAAGGAAGGAGTAGTTGTCAAGGAAAAGAAGACTACTGATGTAGGGGAAATTACCTTGCAGCAATAACCTGTTTTTCTATTTTGCGGGCATAAAAGAGTTTTGCTCGATTCGGTGCACGAAAATTCCGATATGGAACGAGTGTATCTCGCCTCAGTTGGTAATAGCCGGAGGGATAAATAAATTCTGATTGGCAGATGGAAGAATGAGCACTAAAAAGGCAAGGTATTAATCCAGTTGGAGACAGTTTCCAATGCGATGGGGTTTACGGACTCTGAAATGTGAGCATATTCAGTTTCACTACCTGTGTTAGCTTTTTGAAAGAGGTGATTTAAGCCATCTAATGGAACAATTTTGTATTGTTTATTGCCACCTTGATCTAGAGCCTTGGAAATGCCAGTAAGGTTTGCTTGGCAATTAACCGCAATGTCCTTTGTTCCATTTAGCGCTAATACCGGACATTTTACTTTGTTAAGATAGTCAGCTGGGTTTATTGTCACATAAGCTCTGAGCCATGGTGTGAGAAGGAACTCATACCGTTGTTTCCAACCGTTAAATTTTGCCTTATCCCAATGCTGGCTAAGCATTTCATGGTATAACATGCTGTCAACCTGATTTTTTAATTGCTCGGTCGATAGGCTTGATCCCTCAATGATCAAGTTGAAAAATTTCCTGTTAAGCGCCAAGGCTTGTTTGACAGCCAGGTCTGACACCCCTTCAAGGTGACTTATGTTCGCCGACGTTTGGAGCGAGAGTTGATACAACATAATGCCAGGGCCAGCCAATAGTACAATAAACTTTATATCTTTGTCGCTGCTTGCTACGATAGGTGCGATCACTCCTCCTTCACTATGGCCTATCAGGCCAATCGCCAACTTATTTAAGTCCTGTCTCGAGCGTATAAAAGATACAGCCGCCTCCACATCATCTGCAAAATCAAACGTGGTAGCAGTTGAAAAATTCCCGGTTGATTTACCCACGCCGCGATCATCATACCTTAAGACCGCAATCCCATTGCGCGTTAACCAATCACTCCAAACCAGAAATGGGCGATGATTAACAATTTCTTCATTACGGTTTTGAGGGCCGGAGCCCGTAATCAAAATAACGATCTTTGAAACTTTACCATTTGATGGAATTGTTAACGTGCCAGCTAATTGATCCTTTGATTTAGCATTGTTGATTAACACTTCCTCTCTCTTATATGGAAAACTGGTAGGGTCTTGTGGACGTGCACCAGGTGTATGGCCACATGAAAATAGAAGTATAAGGAAAGGGAATACTGTAAAAGACATTTTCATGCGGAAAATAGATTTAACACACTAAGTTTTTTACTGTAATCAAGGACGCGATGAGCATGTGAGGACTGTTTAATGATAATTTTCGAAAGAAATGAGGGATACAAAACAAGCAAGACGAACTTGAATGCCTGTCTTTTCCATTGGTACCTTAAGTGAATATAAATAATTTAGGGTCAAAAAGGAAATCCACAAGTGAAAAAGTCTTCAACTTGTGGCGTAAGGCGGAGAGGGAGGGATTACCGGCACATTCCGTGTGGCACAGTGATCCGGGGAAGGCTTCAGCACAAGGCAATAGTGCGCGCTGCGTGCGCCATTTTTAATCACGTCCGCTTTGCCCGAGCGAGATCGGTCACACTCCCGGAATAAAAAGTAACCTGGTCAAAGACCAGGGCACTATCCCTTTGGGCTGGCGGAGAGGGAGGGATTATTCCGCGCCCTGCCGGCCGGCTCCATGATCCCATTTAGGGGGAAGCCAGATCAATATCAATGGCGCACGCACTACGTGCGCCATTTTTTTCACCCGTCCGCTTTGACGAACGAGTTCGCCACGCTCCCGGTCAAAAAAAATGCTCCTGGCAAAGCCAGGAGCACGAGACTGTAAAATAAACTGTGGCAAAGGTTAAAAAATCAAGACCTTTAATACAGTTTTTTTATGAACAAAAAATCAAAAATCGACTACGAAGAGCTCAAGAAAAAGACCATCGAGCAATTACGATCCGGTAAATCGCTGTTCGGCAAAGATGGCGCATTTGCCCCACTGTTAAAAGAGATTCTGGAGGCGTCCCTGGAAGGAGAGATGGAAGGTCATCTCGACGAAGAGGAGCGGGCGGCCGGCAACCGAAAAAATGGCAAGACATCCAAGAAGCTGAAGACGGCCGACGGAACGATTGACTTGGAGACTCCCCGGGACCGCTCTGCCACTTTTGAGCCTCAGCTCGTCAAGAAGCGGGAGACAATCCTGGCCGAGAGCCTTGAGAGCAAGATCATAGGTATGTACAGCCACGGCATGAGTTTCCGGGATATCTCCTCCCACATCAAAGAGATGTACGATACGGATATCTCGGCCGCTACGCTATCGGCCATAACCGATAAGGTCATTCCTCTGGTCAAAGAGTGGCAGAACCGTCCCTTGGAATCGTTGTATTGCATCGTCTGGCTGGACGCCATGTATTACAAGGTAAAGGAGGATGGCAGGGTGATTAACCGCTGTGTATACAATATCCTGGGCGCCAGCAAGGACCAAAAGGCCTTTATGGCCGACTTAAAGCCCGTCTATCAGGCCACAAGCAAGGATGAAGCCGAGCAGGAACTGGCTAGTCTGGAGGACAAATGGGGTAAGAAATATCCCGTCGTCATCGACTCCTGGAAGCGCAACTGGGACAAGCTCAGTACGTATTTTCAATACTCTGCCGCCATCCGCAAGCTGATCTATACGACCAACACGATCGAGGGCTTCCACCGTCAGGTCCGGAAAGTCACCAAGACTAAGGGAGCCTTTCCCTCCGATGTGTCTCTGTTGAAGTTGATCTACCTGGCAACCCAGAATATCCAGAAGAAATGGACACAGCCTTTGCAGAACTGGGGTTTGACGGTCTCCCAGCTATCGATTAAATTTGGTGACCGTCTGAAGTTGAAGATATGAGGGCTCGTCGGTAACTGACATTTTTTGCGACGGTAGAATCTTTGCCCATCAGTATCAGAAAAAATATCACTTCCCAACGAGTGTTATAATTTAATTACCATGTTCAAGCACGCATTGATATATTCCCTAAAGATCTGGTTGAGCAGCGTAGTTGTGGCTCCGATTCTATATTATGTTTGGACATACAATTATTCTGAGACCTTTGCGGCGGGGAATTTCTTCGGCTTTTGGGCGCTAAGTATCATTTACGGGCTAATTTTGTCGTTGCCATGTTATGCTCTATTCATGCTGGCCAGCTTCTATTTACGATCCAAGGGATCGCGCGTTTTGGGAAAGAAGATAGGACTAGGATTGTGGGCTGCATTGCTGATAATAGCCTTGACGTATGTAATATTCGGCCATGATGACAAGGTATTTTTGGAATCTACCATCAAACTGGCAGCATGTCATATACTATCCGTAGCGTCCGCAATTA
>Ga0207667_10007844_pt1 | contig 12748 bp, 12 predicted proteins | sample KBSCornC52_FD_184301 | JGI IMG/M metagenome (GOLD analysis project Ga0207667, IMG submission 184301) | Corn rhizosphere microbial communities from Kellogg Biological Station, Michigan, USA - KBS Corn C5-2 (SPAdes) (version 2) | ecosystem: Host-associated > Plants > Roots > Rhizosphere > Soil ...
TCGCTCAGCAGGTTCTGGAACTGTGGCAGAGAGGCTTCCGGGGCGAGGGCGGCGGAGGGCAGAATTTTTGCCTCGTATCCCGTCTCGGTGCCCACGAAGGACGCAGTCTGCATGCAGCGCTTCAGCGGGCTGGAGACGATCAGGTCGAATGAGACCTTCATGTGGTTGAGCACTTCGGCGAGTTGGAGACACTGGCGCTTGCCTTCTTTATCGAGGGGACGCTTGCGATCGAGGAGGGGATTGGTCCTGCGGACTCCTGCGCTGGCATGACGAAGGATGAAGAGGTTCATCCTTCAATTGTAGGGGGCTGCTGGCCGCTATCTAACAGAGCGGAGGCTGAGGTGTTTTGCGGGTCAGCTCTGTGGAGGCTCTGGCTGCTTGGGGTGGTAGACGGCGGGGTCAGGCGCGGGGAGAGATGGGCTGGCTGGTTCGGGGTCGGGGACGGGATCGGGCGGCTGCGTCGTGTGCGGCTTTTGCGGGGGGAGCTGCATGGAGGGACTATACGCCGGAAGAGGCCCGAGACTTCAACTGCCAGAGCTCGGTGGTGAGCAGGCCGCCGAGAATGAGCTGGCGGTGGGTTCGGTTGAGGCCGATGGAGGATAAGGCAGCGGCGTGGTCGGGCAGGTGAGTCGTGCGGAGGTGGGTGAGGACTCGGAAGCCGAGATAGAGCATGCGGACGAGAGCCTGTGCGGGCAATTGCAGCGGACCGCCGGGTATCCGGAAATCGGAGAGCAGCCAGAGTGCCTCGGGGGCGAGGTGCGGACGGAGGCGGAGAGTGAGAGCGTCGAGTTCGCTTTCGGTGAGGCAGTCGAGAAAGAAGTGGGTGACGATGAGGTCGTACGTGCCTGAGGGCTGGAATTTTCTTGCATCGGCGCGGATGGTGCGGAGTCGTTGCGCCGCGCTGGGGTGAGCGGCTTTGGCGCGCCGGGCCAAGCGGGCGAGCATGGCGGGGCTGAGGTCGACGGCGTCGGCGAGGAGGTGGGGATTGGAGGCGAGGAGGCGAGCGAGGAACCGGCCGTCCCCATCGCCCAGAACGAGTGCGCGACGGCTGCCGGTGAGTGCGGGCAGGAAGTAGTTTCGGCAGCGGCTGAGGGCGGGGCCAAAGGTGAGGTACTCGAGCCAGCGATAGAACGGCGCGATGGCGTTGAAGTTGGGAGTCATCGGAGAAACGGCAGGAGCAGGGCGGGCGTGAGCAGGGCGAAGTCGGCAGCGGCGCGGAGGTGCGTTCGGGAGAGGTGGCAGCGGAAGTGGTTGACTCCAAGCAGCGCGGCCGCGGAGAGTGCACAGGCAGCGGGAACGGCCGGAGCGGCGGAGGCGAGAGCCGAGGCGGCGCTGACCGCGCAGACGATCGCTGTGGCAGCTGCAAGTGTTCCTTGCCCTGACCAGACGCAGCGTTGCCACGCGTGGATGAAAAGGCAATTGAGCATGCAGAGCATGGCGAAGAGTGCTGCGTCGAGGAGCATCGCTGCGGAGGCGGCAGGGCGACGGGCGAGCGTGGGCGTAAAGGCGGCTGCAGCGAAGTACAGGCCGACGACCAGCTCTTTGGGAAGGCGCGAGTGCGTGGTGTGCACAAGAATGAACCATCCGAGTAGCAGAGAAGCTTCCATGAGGTAGAGGCTGAGAGTTGCCGGAAGGAGTTCGGGCAACAGGGCAGTGACGGTGAGGCCGGCGATCGGCATGATCGCGAGGAAGACACGCCGGTGGCGGAAGTGAAAGAGATGGCGGGCTTCGAGTTCGTTGAGACTGCGGTGGTCAGTTGAGAACAGATGACGCGAGTCGAGCAGGCGGTCGGCGGCGTAGACCAGCCACACGGCGAGGAACATGGCGGCCGGCAGAGCGGCGGGGATGGAAGCGTGAGCAGCGCGGGCGATAAAGCAGGTCCACAAGGCAGCGACCGTGGGCGCGTCGAGCGAGAGCAGGTGCCAAAGAGCGAGTGGGCTGGTGGTGGGGGACGGTGCACTGATGTGGGTCGTAGTCGCCACACAGTTAATTCTAGGCGCAGGCGCGACGCAAAGAGGATCCCGCGCAGTACGCGGCCTTTCGGGCCGCGCGTTGGCGACGCCGGAAATTTACTGGGTTGCCTGGATGGCGGCGACGATCCTGTCCATGGCGTCCCGATCAGCGGGGCCGCCGGGCAGGTGATTTCCCACCAGGATGGAGAATATGAGCGTTCGGCCGCTGGCGGCGTCGATATATCCGGAGAGCGCGCGGACCTCCGAGAGAGTGCCGGTTTTGGCGAAGACGTGGTCCTTGAGCGGCGGGTGCGAGAAGCGGCTGGTCAGCGATCCATCCTCTCCGGCGATGGGTAGTGAAGAGCGCCAGGTGGCAAACCAGGGCTGCGTGACGGCATAGGCGAGCAGCCGTGCGGTGGCTCGGGGAGTGACGAGGTCGTGGCCGGAGAGGCCGGAGCCGTCGAAGAAGACGAAGTCACCGGGGTCGATGCCGGCGTGAACGAGGAAGGCGCGAACCGCTCTGGCCCCCTCTGCGGCGGGATTGCGAGTGCATGATACCCGGACACCCAAGCTCCGAAGAAGGAGCTCGGCATGAAGATTTTGACTGACTTTGTTGGTCAGCAGCAGGTCGGCGGGGAGCGGCAGAGATTGATGGAACGCCAGGACGGTGACCCCGCTGTCAGGCGCCGGACTTAGGCAGGAGCCAGCTTCGGGCGCGCCGGAAAGCACGGTCTCATCCTGCCCTTGTATGCGTCGGCTTGCAGTTAGAAATCCGGTGGCATCGCTCACTACACGATGTCTGACCCGCGCCGTTCCTGTGACTGTGATGCCTTGTTCGACAAGCGCCTGGCGGAGAACCATGGCGGCGAACTCGGCGGGATCTTCAATGGCGACGTGCTCGACATCGGCCTCATCCTTGAGCGCAATGGTGCCGTAGATCCGGAGGACGCGGGAGCCGATCGGCCGTTCCACCTGAACGCCGGTGGCTTCGGACCTGGCAGCGACGGTTCGGGTTTCATTCTGGATGCTGTAATAGGGCACGGGTTGTTCCAGCGTGATGTTGGCGGGCAGGCCCGAGGCAGTTGCAGGGGCGATCTGGAGTCGAAGCTGGTTATCGGCGATGCTGAGGGCGCTGACGGGCGCGCCGTATCCCCAGACCGCGTCGTCGATCGTCCAATCCTGCGGATAGGGCTCCCAGGGGAAGAGTGTGTCGTCGCCGATGATGTCGCCATGGATCTGGCGAACGCCCTTTGCTGCCAACTGGGCGGCGAGGTCGCGGATGTCGCGCATCGGATTGGGCTGGTGCACCATGGGATGCTTCGGATCCGGCTTTGGACGCGCCGCGGGCGGGATGTAGGGTAGGTCTTCGCTGTCCAGGTTGGCGTCGCCCGCACCGACGAGGGTGAGGTCACCTTCGATGCTGTGGGTGGCGGGGTCGAGCCGGCCGATGAGACGCGTGGTGCGGGTGAAGTCCGGGCCGAGAAGAGCAAGCGCGGCGGAGGTTGTGAAGAGCTTCGCGTTGGAGGCCGGCTGGAAGAGCTGCGCCTCGTTGAGGCCGTAGAGGGGGGTTCCATCGAGGGTGGTGACGGAGATGCCCCAGTGAGCGCGGGCGACCTCCGGCGCGGAGAGGATTTGGTCGATCTGAGCGGCAAGCGAGGCAGGAGGAACGGGACTCTGCGCAGCACAAAAAGATGCTGCGAGGCAGAGCGCGGCGGCGAGCAGTCGCGGCATGGGGGGAGGATAGCAGGTGCGATGCCGGCTCTCGACCCTGACGCTCGGAACTCCGGCTGAAGAGGCGTTCCGGAGTCCTTCTGTCCCATCGGGCACGGGGCTGATAGACTTGCAGATGGTGCGCCGCGGAGTTCTGGCGTGCTGCGCCTGAATCGGGCGCAGATGAGATTCTTGCTTGTGCCGCGGACTGAGTTCCTCGTCGAGCGGCTTGAGTGAATAAAGGACAATCAGCTCAGTGGATCAGCAGACCCGTCACGCATTGAAAGAAGATAAGTTTGTCAGTACCACCACGCATGGCCTGGAGTGGGCGACCGAGAACCGGCAGCCGTTGATTCTCTGGGGTGCGATCGCGGTCGTCGTCATTCTGGCAATCGTGCTGGGAGCTGTGATCTATAACAGCCGCTCGGATGCGGCCTCGGCTGCTTTTGGCTCGGCCATGCAGACCTACCAGGCTCCGCTGGCGCAGCCAGGAGAGCAGGTTCCTCCGGGAACGAAGACTTTCCCGACCCGAGCAGATCGCGCAAAGGCTGCGAATGCGCAGTTTGTCGCCGTTGCGGACAAGTACGGCATGACCCCGGATGGGAGAACGGCGCGCTATTTCGCCGGCCTGACGTACATGGAAGCGGGGCAGACGCAGCAGGCTGAAGACACTCTGAAGAAGGTCGCGGATGGATCCAACCGTAACCTGGCGGCACTGGCAAAGTTTGCACTGGCTGCTCTTTACCGCGGCACGAATAAGGACCAGCAGGCGATTGAGTTGTACAACGAGCTGGCGGCGAAGCCGACCACGACCGTCTCTTACGGAATGGCGAAGCTGACGCTAGCGGACATGTACATCGCAGAAGGAAAGCAGGACGAGGCAAAGAAGGTTTTTGCCGAGGTGAAGGACAAGGATCCTAAGGATCCGGCCGGGCAGATCGCGGCGCAACAATTGAACGCTGGGAATCCGGGGCAGAAGCTGAACCTGCCGCAGTAATCGGCTGACTGTACGTGGAAGGGGCGCCTCGCGGCGCCCTTTTCGTTTGCCGTCAGTGGTGCTCGGTGTGAAGTTGAGCGGCGACGGCGTTGGGGCTGATGGTGGATTCAGGAATCAGCGATGCGACGGCCTGGGAGCGGACCGCTTCGACGGTCTTCCACTGATCTTTGGCAAGCGGTTTTGGGTACCAGTCGGGCAGCGGCATGGCGATGTAGTCGGCGAGTGCCTGCGCGCTGGGCTCATACAGCGCGCGCAGCGCATGGAGGCGGGCGGGCGCCTGAGGGTCGCCGCAGAGGCGGAGGTTGGCCTGAAGCATGAAGTCGCAGACCTGGGTGAACTGCTCAGCAGGCAGCCGATGCGGTCCGCCGCTGGCGCGCCATGCGGCCTCGACCTGCTCGAGATGAAAGACGTGGCAGAGGTCCACCAGCGCGTGACGTCCGACGGCGAAGGTGAGCTGCGCCTGCCGCGAGGCGGTGCCGGGAACGATGGAGATCAGCAGCGCGCAGGTATCGAGGATGCAGGTGAGGGCCGAGAGCCAGCTCTGGTTGTCGTGCTGCGAGCGGTAGTAGCAGAGGATGGGGTAGGAGATGTGGGACTCGAGGATCTCGGCGGCCCAGCGCTCCCACTCGGCGAGGAGCTGGGCGAGGGTATCCTGGCCGCCGTCGAAGGCGTGGCGGCGGATGAGCTCAGACGCGGTGGGAGGTGAGCCCGCGCGGGCATCGAGGAGAGCGACGGAGATCTCGCGGTGCGAGAAGGCGCCGTAGAGGACAGGAACGTATCCGATGACCAGAGCGATGAGGCCGAGGCCGTTCGCGGATTCCACGGTGATGAGAGCGCGAGGAGCGAGGGCGTATGGTACGACGTCGCCGAGACCAAGGGTGAAGAGGGTGGTGCCGCTGACGTAGAAGTCAGTGCGGAAGTGGGCGACGGTGCTGTGGCCGAGCAGAGGATCGGTGAACGGCGTACCCATCGCGAAGAAGAGACAGGCGTACCCGGTGACCAGCAGCAGCGCCCACAGCGCAAGCAGCAGAAGCAGCGACGCCGGCCCATAGATGCTGTAGAGCTGCTCACGTACCTTGGGGTTGCGGGCGTGGCGGGCTATCGCTCCCCAGGGCCGCCAGGTCGCAACGTAGAAGAGCTTGGTGACGCGGAAGCGGCCTACGGGACGGCGCGGCAGGATGATGGTTTGAAAGGCGTCAATGAGCGTGCTGGCGCAGAAGATCAGGCCAAAGAGGAGAGCGGCGATCCGCATGCAGTGATTGTAGCGGCCGAGCGCTGGGTGGGAAGAAAGCCGGGAGGCTTTCTTCCCATGCGTCGGAGCGGGTTAGACGAGGGTGGCTTCGAGAGTGATCTCAGCGGCTGCGAGCAGGCGGGAGATGGGGCAGCCGGATTTGGCGTTGGCGGCGAGCTCGTCGAATTTGGCCTTGTCGATGTTGGGAACCTTGGCCTTGGTGGTGAGGTGGATCTTGGTGATGGTCGGCTTGTCGTGCATGTCGAGGGTGAGGCGGGCCGTGGTGTTGAGGGAGTCGGGGATGAAGCCGGCACTGGTGAGCTGACCGCTGAGGGCCATGGTGAAGCAGCCGGCGTGCGCGGCGGCGATGAGCTCCTCGGGGTTGGTGCCGATGCCGCTCTCAAAGCGGGCGGCGAAGCTGTACTGGGTGTCCTTGAGGACTCCGCTCTGGGTGGAGATGGTTCCTTTGCCTTCTTTGAGGCTGCCGTTCCATACGGCGCTGGCGGTGCGATCCATGTGTGTCTCCTTCGGGGATGCTGGAAAGTGCTTCCAGGGAAAAGGGTATCTCATTCGGTGCGCCGTGGTTTGCAGAGGGCAGCGGCTGGGTTAGGCTGGTGCGCATGCAGATGGAAGCGGTGCAGGCGGCCGAGGTGGAAGCGGGAAAGAACTGTCCGATCGATGGGGAACATCACTCGGTGTTCTGCCCAACGTGCTCGTCGCGTCTGACGGAGAAGCGGTGCAAGCTGGTGTGCCGGACTTGCGGGTACTTCCTGAGCTGCGCGGATTTCTACTAGCCCGGGGTACCCCTGGGGGTGTCTTCCGGCGATTTGTTGATGGCGTTGGGGTTAGCGGATGGGAGTCCCTTTCTAGTACACAGTTGATGTTGCAAGCATTGGGTTTAGGTGTGGGGAGTCACTTTCTGGTTAATGGAACAAGGCCCGGCTGGGTGCCGGGCCTTTTCTTCGATCCTTAAGTTAAGGATATCAGGCGGGACATAACTCGTGTCACATGGAAATCGGGCGGCGAAGTGCTTGTGTGGTGAGGAGTTGAGGCGTTTTCCACGGGTGCGGGGGTCTTGACAGGTTTCTAGCCGCTCGCGCTCTAGCTGCTGGGCTTTTAGCTTCTGGCCCCTAGCTGAGGCTTTTGCGCTGGGGCAGTCGGAGCGATGCGGAGGAGCGCGGGTGATACGAGCGGATTTGAAGTGCGTTCTAAGGGCGAGCCTTCGGCAGAGCGGTAGCCGCTTCGCGGCGGCTGGTTTATGGCACGGCTGAAGCCGTGCCCTTAAGCACTACGGTTGGTCGTGGTGGTCGTCCGGTGAGGATGGAGCCGGTACATCCCCACCCATGCGCAAGCGCATGAATGGGGCACCCAGGATGATGCGTGGGCCACCGCCGCTACGGTTAGTCGTTGGTGGTCGTCCCGCGAGGATGGAGGTGGCACGTCCCCACCCATGCGCAAGCGCATGAACGGGGCACCCAGAATGGTGCGTGGTGTGCGGTCGGCGAGCATATGGAGACACACAAGTTGGCTATTGCTATGTAGTCAAACGGCGAAAGCTTCGGATACCGCGTTGAATCATGCAGAACAACAGATAGTACGTGGCGGTATTAACAATCAGAAAGAGAGCACCGCCTATAACACTGGATCCGTGTGGGCCGGTCACCATAACCGTTGCCGTCAAACCAATGAATCCGACATATACAAGGGGCTTGCAAAGCGCTAAATAGCCCCAGCCGCTCAGGAGCGCTAGAAGAAAGGCGAAGGCCAAAGCGAGGAAATTTAGATTGCGGATCCTCTGTACGTGTTTGGCTCCAGCCATAAGGGATCTCCTCTGAGGCGTCTCCTGTTCCTTCGCTATCTTGAGTAACGGCACCCGCAGCAGTTTACAGTGGCGAGGGAGTAGGGTGGGCAGATTTCGTCGAGTCCTTACTTACGGACGAGGGTTGCATCCCCCCCCATGCGAAAGCTATGAATGGGGCACCCAGAATGATGCGTGGACCACCTGCCGTAGCATCAGAGTAGATACTGGGCTTTTCAAGCTGAGCTTCCCAAATTCCTCACAGGATGGTGAAGCGTGAAAAACAAGCTGTCGATCATTGGTAGTTTGGTTCTAGGATTCGCATCGCAAGTCGCTATCGCGCAGGCTCCTGCGGGTTCGACAGGGCAATGCAAAGACGGTACATACACAAACGCTCCGAAGAAAGCGGGTGCGTGCAGTGGCCACAAGGGCGTCCAAAGTTGGTTTGCGGCGGGATCTTCAGCGCCCGCAGCGGCGGCTCCCGCAGCACAGTCTGCACCGGCGAAAAGCGCCGCGCCTGCTATGAGCCAATCGAAGCCGGCTCCTGCGGCACAGTCTGCCCCGGCGAAAAGCACCGCTCCTGCTGTCAGCCAATCAAAGCCGGCTCCGCCAGCGATGACACCTGCTCCAACCCCGGCCCCGGCGCGCCCCTCGCCCGCGGCGGCCAGCATGCCATCGCAAGCACCAGCAGCGGGCGGCGGCCCAGGAATGGTGTGGGTCAACATCTCCACGAAGGTTTATCACTGCGCGGGAACGCGTTACTACGGGACCACAAAGAATGGCAAGTACATGACTGAGGCGGAAGCTACTTCCATGGGAGCGCACCCGGATCACGGCAAAGCCTGCACGAAGTGATAAGCCGTGATTGGGGAGACGCGACGATCCGCTTAGGCGTTGGGCACTGGATAAGGCGTCCTACGGGCGAGCCTGGAGGGTGGCACATCCCCACTCATGCGCCAGCGCATGAATGGGGCACCCAGCGCATGAATGGGGCACCCGGTGTGCCACCCGTCCCTGAGTGATGAGGATGAGACTGGCATTCCTGCGAACCCACATCTCAAAATCGAGATGTGGGGCACCCAAGGTGTAGGAGATGCGCTCAGATCTGGGCCACCCGCCAGCCGTCTCGTGATAGACCACATTTGCTTCACGATTGCCAGCTTGATAGGGACTCTGTGATTGGGCCTAGTCTTGGTCAAGTTTGAACTTATTTTGCGTGCTCCTGAATGATTGTCGCGATCTTTTTCGATGCGCGACTATCATCAATGTCGTTGTCGGGGGTGAGCCGGTATGTCTCGCTGATTTGGCCTACATACCAAGTGGCGGAGTGCGCCGCAAACCGCTTTTGGTTTGGCTCTGAGCTCCGGCAAGCTGTGTATCCCTCTACAAATCCTAGTCGTCCTGACGGCGTTATCTGTCTCCAATAATCACCATCAAATATTCCGTGCTTTTCACCATGGAGTTCTGGTCCTCGGTCTGCAGAATGACTGATAAGGCCTAGCCTGAGAACCAGCGAAGGAACCGTCTCATGATTAGATTCGGCTTGCGAAGCGTAGTAGGCCGTGATCTTTGGCTCAATCACGCTCCATCGAGCGTCAGCGAGCTTAGACTTTCCTAGATCGTAGGCAGCACAATCAAGGTAGCCCGCTATGAATTGGGTCCGTTCTTCTTGTGGTGTCGATCGCCACCAGACGGAATCATATTTGCCCTGAGGCACTGATCCCAGCATTGACATTGCACCTAAGATGGGCAACAAAAGAACCCAATACCTACCTTTGCTCATCGAAAATGACCTCTGCATTTTTCTGAATACTTGGCTGTAGTGCATAACGCCTACAGTTCTGCCGACATTGTTTAGAAGAGGACCTGTCCCTGGCCCTGGATTGTCGCCTTTGACGCCCTCTGGTCTAACGGTAACTAGATGACCGTCGCCATGAGAATTGATGTACGAGCCGACTACCAGAATGCCTTTATCTGCATCGCCCTGAACCTGATCAATGGAAACTGCTTTCCAGTCCGAGCATTCAGCTAGCTTTTCCCGACCGCATTTGCCCGCCCATCCCAGCCAAGGTAGCCGGAAAAGCGCCCCATATTAGCGTGCATAGCACCTTCGCGTAAGGTACAGGGTCTTCCTTCGCACTCCAGTCAGGCGACATGAACCTGCCCATGCTGCTGGCATAATATCTGGCTTCGAAGTAGTCGTTCCCGGACTCATCGTCTCTTTCTTTGCCGGTGAAATGGTGTTCTGTGGCATCCTCTGGGCACTGACTATACGTACTCACGGCAGCGGTCGCCGATCCATCACCAAACGGCAGATTGCTGTAAGCGGTCACGCACGGGTTGACGCCACTGCCGACCTCGACACGCTTGGTGCGTATCCGGTCCAAAGGACAACTAATTCAATCCGCTGGCGCGCTACTTGGGCGTGTGCGCGCGTCATAGCAGATCCAAACGGATGAAAGGGCTTGGCTGGTGGAAAGGGTGCGAGCGGTTGAGGTGGGACGGAGTCTCTGGGGGTCCTTCGACTGCGCAGCTCGCCAGCGAGCCGCTTCGCTCAGGATGACGAGATTTGGGGCTGGTGGGTTTACAGCGGCCATTGGGCGAGCGTGGGCGGTGGCACATTCCCATGCGCAAGCGCATGAATGGGGCAACTAGAGTGATGAGTGAGCGATCAAGCCGGACTAGTTCGCGGTGGGTTTTTCTAGGTGGTCGATGACGAAGGTGTCGACTTTGGCTTTGGTGTTCTCGAGTTTGAGGCCGAGCTGCTCCTGGATGGCGGTGGAGTGGCTGGGCGGGGCGTTGGGGTCTTCCTGCGCGGGAGCGTGGTAGCCGCCGAGGACGGCGAACTGGCTCTCGTCCGGGGTCCAGTTGAGGGTGAAGTCGTAGCGGCCGGTGAGGCCGGTCTGATCTACGACGGGCTTGTCCATGACGGCTCCCTGCATGCCGTCGCAGAAGTCGCGCATGGTGGCGTTGGTGACACGCAGGCGGCCGAGCGCGGTGAAGCCGAAGTTCTTGGGCGCGTTTGGAGCATCGCTGGTCGGGGTGAGTTTGGGGCCTCCTTTGGCGACGGACAACGCGTAGGCGGGGAGCTCACGCTGATCGCGATGGAACTTGAGGCCGAAGCGCGTGGCGAGAGCATCCTGCACGAGCAGGCGCATCTGGGGCGTGCTGGGCTGCCCTTCCACGTCCGGGACGCCGTCGAGGTCGTACTTTCCGTCGATCCATGCGGGGGCGTTCACGAGTTGTTTGGGGTGCAGTGCGTAGGCAAAGGTGATGAGGTCGCTGACGGAGGTGTTGATGGTGACTACGTGGCGTCCGCGGAGGGTGAAATTCTTGCCAGGGCGGCTGGGGTCGCTGGGCTTGATGGTGACGACGTCGAACTTCGGTTTGGCATCGTCCGGCATGGATTTGGGCTGCTCCGGGATAGCCCAGGCGGCGTCGTTCGATACGTGGTCCAGGTTCAAGGCGTGCGAGGAGCCGTCGCCCATCTTCACATTGCCGGCGATGGCCTTGCCGTCGGAGCTGAGCGTGCCGGTGAAGTTGCCGCCCAAGGCTGTGATGGCGAAGCTGACCTCCGAGCCGTGGACGGCGATGGCGGAGAGACCGGCGCGCGCGCCAGCGTCAACCGCGAAGAGCTGGCCCTTGTACTGGGATCCGTCTTTCTCCATCTTGATGAGGACGCGCTGCCCGTTGCCGAGGGCGAGGGTGCCCTGCCAGTTGCCGGTCAGGTCGCTGGAGGCGGCGGGCTGAGCCGCGGGGTTTTGCGCTGTCTGCGGGGATGCTGAGTTTTCCTGCGCCTGCGTGGCCGCGGCACCTGCCAGCAACACGAGAGTCGTAGCCCAGCGTATCGTTGTCTTCATTTGCAACGCTCCTCTTGTTCCTTGAGCGGCTTCGCCGCCGGGTGGGAACAGTGCATGCTACGCATGCGAGGGCGGGTTGGTTCCTTGGGTTCGCGGCAATCTCTGGATGGGGTCCATGGGCCGGGGACCGGCTGCATCTCAGTATGATCGAGGGTATGACTATGCGAGCTCGGATGGAAGTGCTGGGCGGGATGGTGCTGGTGGTGGCGGTGGCCACGGGGGGATGCCACTCGAAGTCGTCGGCGACGCCGGACAACTTTATCAAGGGCTTGAATGCGCATTTTGCCGAGCACCCGGATTGCCTGCTGCCGGATGCGCCGCGGTTTCCGTATGAGACAACCGATGCGGAGAAGACGAAACAGTTGAATGCGCTGGTGACGGTGCAACTGCTGAAGGTGAGCGTGGAGCGCGATATCCACGCGAGCCGGTATGTGACGACTCCGCTGGGCGAGCGGCTGGCGCCGCGGTTCTGCTACGGGCACCGGGTGGTGACGGCGATTGACAGCTTTACGCCGCCGGCGACCCGGAACGGCTTTCCTGAGACGGATGTGGTGTATCGCTACCACGTGGAAGATGTGCCGGTGTGGGCGCAGTCGCAGGTAGTTAAGGACGCGTTTCCGAAGATGGCGAAGCAGACCAGCGGCGACTCGACCGACAAGGCGACGCTGGCTGGCACAATTACCGGCTGGCAGGTTCCGGACTAAGAATTACTGCGGCGACTTGGTGTTGGCGGGTGAGCTGGGCGGCTCGGGAGCGTTGGAAGTCGGCTGGCCTTTGGCCTCGGGTGGCTTGTCCGAGTCGGGCTGCGGAAGGAAGGCTGTGTCCGGGTAGGCGGCGCGGGTGGAGATTCCTCTGAGGATGGGCAGATCGGCCTGGACCTGGGCGAGGCGAGAGCGGTCGCTCTGGATGTACTTCACGCGGTCGAGGTCCGCGAAGTAGGCCGTGAGGTCGCGCTTGATGCCAAAGGGCACGGGCTGCGAGGGGTCGCTGGTGACGCGGTGGAGCAGATCGACGTAGGTGAGGTCGGCGAGGGAGTAGGTGCCGGGCGCGATCTCACGGCCAGTGTCGAGATCGAGATTGGGCAGGCCGTCGGACCGAGTTGCGTTGGCCAGGGTCTTACGCATGACGGTGACGGTGTGCATCAGGGACGAGACGTAATCCTGTTCGGCGGAGGGTTTCGGCGGACGCAGCGAGAGATCG
>Ga0207667_10007845_pt1 | contig 12747 bp, 12 predicted proteins | sample KBSCornC52_FD_184301 | JGI IMG/M metagenome (GOLD analysis project Ga0207667, IMG submission 184301) | Corn rhizosphere microbial communities from Kellogg Biological Station, Michigan, USA - KBS Corn C5-2 (SPAdes) (version 2) | ecosystem: Host-associated > Plants > Roots > Rhizosphere > Soil ...
CGCGATGATCCTGAGCATTGCTGCTCTCGCCATCGTTTCCTTCGTTTAAACGCCGTTGTCGCCGATCAGCAATAGCCCGTTCGATGAAGAGGACCGGACGTCGATCGCCGACGTCGATCGGCTTCTGGCGGAAGTGGTCCGCAAACAAGGTGAGCTTTCTGGCCTCGTTGGGAAAGTCCTTCTTCAGTGGCCGCGGCCCGTTATGGCGGCGGCGGTGGGCTCCATGGCGCGACGGCCGCTGCCGGCGCGGCAGGTGCGACGGCAGATGCAGTTAACCTCTCCCTAACAGTTGATATGGAGTTCGCTGTCGGATTTGGGAATGGCTAGAATTATGTCTCCGGGGAACCGAAACTGCCGCATGCTGTGACCGAGCAGGCTATCGAGAATGCGGTGACCCGCCAGCTACTTCGTCACCTCGAACTGGGTCCACATGCCAGCCGCAAAGTGTCCGGCGACATTGCAGATCAGCAAATACTTGCCGGGCTTGAGTGCCACCGTCAGTGTGCCACTCGCACCAGGATCGAGTTCGGAGACCTCGCCTTTGTCGCCCGCCTTGTCTTCGTCGACCTTTTGATCGGCAGTGATGTATGGCAGCGGCTGGGTTGGGTCGGCGAGGTACATCACGATCATCTCGTGGATTGTGTCCTTCGACGAGTTCGTAACATGGAAAGTGACGACCCCCGCCTTGGCCGTGCTGGGTGTCGCCTTTACCCCCATTGTGGCCTTCGACATGTCCAGTCCGGGCGTGGCGTAGCTCATACCGACGCCCATCGCCGTTCCAGCTCCCTTGTCCCAGAGCGACACGTCAACGACGGTCGCGGCAAGAGCATTACCTGCCCAAAGGCCAAATGTGAGAATTGCCGCTACTTGGAGCGCGCGCGTTTGAAGGGCTTTCATCAGTGTCATCCTTGTTGGCTATTTTGAATGGGCAGCGTTCCAAACCATGGTCACGCCAAGACGGCGTTGCACTGATCTAGATCAACCGATCGCTGGTCATCAGAAGGGAGGCAGGCGATTTCGTTCTTGTCTTGCCTTGGCAGAGACAAACAAAAGTCGTGGAGCCTTTGCGGATTGCTGCACGATGAATAGGCAGGCAACGGTTAGGTTGCTCGTGCGCGGTCGAATTCGCTGACGCGATGCACTGAATCGTCCAGGGGTAAGGCAGGCGACCAGTTTAGCCGCAGCTTGGCCGATACTGTGCGAGCCAGAAACGGGCAGCAAGCCAGCTTGGGACGCCGGGCTCGATCCCAGGCGGCTTGGTCGGAACGTGCCGCCGCATCACTAGGCGCGAGAGCTGATGAAGCTGGGGTCCGAGGTCGGCTGATGGCACCGCGCTATACGTTCGGCCTCGCCTATCAGCGCTGCATCCCAGTGGGCGACGTCCTGTTGGCTCAAAGGCACAAACTCGCCCTGCTCATCGCGACGGGCGGCGCGCATGTGAATAGAACATCAGCGCAAGAAGGCCCATTGCCTCCGGCTCGCGAGGAAGCAAATCGACGACCAGCCGGCCCTAACCAGATGGCCTCTTCGGCAAGACTCCGTAAGCTGGCATCGGCACCGGCGGAGTCGCTCCAGCCGCTGGAATAGGCGCCGTAGATCGCCTCCAACACCGAAGCAAGACGGGCGCGAAGATCGGTTCGCTCTAGTGTCCGAAGCGGAATGCCGGCCGCCCTGATCTTGTTCTTCGCGCGGGACAGTCGAACACCCATCGGGGCCAGGGCGACCAGAAAAGCCAATCCTATTGCCTGAGCGTTGAAGCCGAGCACGACCTTCAAGATCAGTGGCGAACGAATAGCCGGATCGATAGCGGGATGCGCGCAGGCAAACATCAGTGCCAATCGCTGGTCTGGAATAGAAGAGGTTTCTGCCGCTGTATCACGCAACTCCTCGGTCAGCAGCCTCAGGCGGTCGGCGGCGGACGAGGCGACTTGCCTGTGGCGCACCCGTCGATCAGCTTGCGGCGCGCCGTGGCTAGTGCCAGGTCTCGGGGCGTTTCGGCAGGCCGTTGCGCGCCCAGTCCACAAGTGCCGAAGCAAACGCATCCGCAAGAGCATCTTTCGCGCCCGCCAAGTCGCCTGACCGCGAGGCGAGGATCGCCACCAGCTTCCCATAGCTTTGGCGAGCTATCGTCTCGGCGGTCGTCGCCGCATCTTTTCGCGGCGCCGACATCCCGAGCTCAGTAGGCCACAAGAGGTCGTATCTTGACGGCATAGCGCTGTGCTCCCGGGCTGCGCACTGCCCAGGCAATGGCGGCATCGAGATCGGCCTCCTCCTCATTGCGTTGGTGGCTTTACGGCGCGGCGGTATTCCGGCAAACTCTTAGGGGCGTGAGCCAGAGACACGGATACAGCCACCTGCTTCGCGTCCCTGCCGCTTCGCCATTGGACGACGATGAACGCGGCCAGTGCCGCTACTGTCACCAAGGCTACGATCCAGATTAGAACAAGCTGCCCGCGGCTCACGCCCCCGCTCCCCTTGCAGCTGCCCTCCAGGCGAAGGCAGCGACCTAAGACCCGAATACTACGTCCCGATGCCCGGAAAGTAGCTGCTCAATAGCCAGCCAACCTGACACGAGGCTGACCGCGCTACCCCCGACGGCACTATCAGCACCTGCGCTGGATGGTTTCGAGGCGATGCTCGGTGGGTCTGTTGGTCCGAGCGTCAAGATTGTCGCGCAGGGTATTTAGAGGCGCCGCTAGCCGTGGAAGTGCGGCAAACAACGAACTAGCCATAGTTGCAGTGCGGCCATTTCAATCCTGGCAACTTAGAGAGCAGCGATCCCAACCGCACTTACCGAGCCTTTATCACTGTAAGGCGGGCGCTCTGCTCGGTCGTCGCGGGCAATGGCCACGACAAGGAATCTCAGCCTGCAATGGCCGCAAAGCCTACTCATGACTTACATATTCGTAAGGTTCGCGACAGACTGGACTCTCATAATCTAGCCACGACAGGCTTTTTATGGGAGGCGCGAATGCACCGTCGCGAATTTATGGTTGGGAGTGCTGCCGCCGGCGCGATCGCCTTTTCGTCGCACAGTTGGGCGGCTATTCCGACGCCTTATGACTGGAACAGCGCTCCACCGATGGACGATCGTCAGACGTTCATCGACTGGATGGTCAAGACACGCGGCGAGGATCCGGTGTTCCTGGGAGAGCGGTTCGACCGCTTTGTGCTCATGGTCAGGAACCGCGACTTGCTCGACAGTCGGACAAAGCGTGCCTTTCTCATGACTCCACGCGAGGAGTTCTGCCTCAAGCCAAATCTGCCGCGAGCCTATGACAACAATTATCTGGACATCAACTTCGGTGTCACAATTTCCGGGCCTCACTTGGTCGGACGCATGACGCAGTCGCTCAATGTGCAAAAGGGCGACAAGATTCTCGAGATCGGCACCGGGTCTGGCTACCAGTCCGCTTTCCTGGCCAACCTCACCGACAACGTACATACCATCGAGATCATCCAGCCGCTCTTCGAGCGCACTGATGCGACCTACACGGCGCTCATCGCCAAGGGATACACCGAGTATTCCGCGATCACTCGACAAAATGCAGACGGCTACTATGGCTGGGCCGATGCTGCGCCTTTCGACAAGATCATCGTGACCTGCGGCATCGACCATATTCCGCCATCGTTGCTGCAGCAGCTGCAACCGAACGGCATCATGGTAATCCCGATCGGACCGCCCGGCGCCCAGCATGTGCTGAAAGTGGTCAAGCAACAGCTGGCCGATGGAACGTTCAACATCGCGCGCTCGGACATCTACAACGGTAAGATTGTGCCTTTTGTCCCCTTCACCAAACTCGAGGGAGACAAGATCGTGGGCAGCCACAACGGCTAGCCTGCAGGTCGTGGCCAGCTCCGCGCCCGACCGAGCCTGACGACTGGTAAGAGCGGGACCGCCGACCTTGACAGACTTCGCTTCCAGCAGTGCCTCGGAACACCAGCCAAGGCTGGCGTTTTTCTTATCCGTCGGCATGCTGGCGGGCTCCATCATCGCACTACAAATCGGCATCATGCGCATCTTTGCTGTGGGCAGTTGGGCCCATTTCGGCTCGTTGGTCGTCAGCCTAGCGATGCTGGGCTTCGGCATGGCAAGCGTTGTGATCTCCCTTTGGCGAAGCTGGTTCGAAGTGCACTGGCGCGCGTCCGCCAGCGTTGCACTGCTGCTTGTCGGGCCCTTAGCTTTGATCGCCAACCTGGTCGCGCAAATCCTTCCGTTTAACGCGATCTTCCTCATCTCGGATCCGGCTCAGAAGTGGCGGTTGCTGGCCAATTTCCTGCTTTACCTCATGCCTTTCCTGTCGGGGGCATTCTTCCTGGGCATCGTCTTCCTGAGGGCCGGGCAAGGTTTTGGTCGAGCCTATTTCGCGGACCTAGTGGGCTCGGGCCTCGCCAGTGTGGTGGTCCTGGCCGGCATGTACGTGTTGCCACCAGAACAGCTGCTTTTGGTACCGCTCGGCTTATGGGCCGTTGCGACGGCCAGCTGGTTGTGGGCGACCGGCGGTCGTCGTCTGCTGGTTCCTGCCGTGTTGTTCGGCGCCGTCACTCTGGCCGCTTACATCCTGTTGCCGGGACTTACTGGAATTCCGGACATCGCCATATCCCAATACAAGGGCGTGGCCTATGCGCGCAATTTCTCCGATGCCCAACGTTTGTATCGCAGCGTATCCCCGTTTGGAGACCTGCAAATTTATGCCAGCTCGTACATGCATTTTGCACCGGGACTGTCCGACAATGCCGCATTCAACATTCCGGAGCCGCCGCCCAACACCTATGTCGGTATGTACATTGATGGCGAAGGACCCGAGGGCATAATGCGCGGGCTGCCTGCGGCCGACGCAGCCTATTACAAATACCTGCCAATGGACTACCCCTACGTCATCAAGACCGCACCGAAGACATTTATCGTCCAATTCGGGGGGGGCATTTCGACAATCACTGCGCTCAACGCCGGCTCAAGGTCGGTAACCGTCGCCGAAAGCAATCCCGATGTGATCACGGCCTTTCGCGATCCAGCACTCAAGGACGTGACAGGTGGCGTGCTCGCGAATCCGCGTGTCAGTGTGATCGACTACGACGGCCGCCTATTTCTCGCCCACACGACGGAGCGCTACGACGTCATTGACCTGAGCCTTGCCGACTCTACCGGCCTGTCCAATCCCGGCGGATTCAGCATCACTGAAAAGTACGCATACACCACCGAAGCCATGCTTGGGTACATGCGCGCGCTTGCAGATGGCGGCATCTTGTCGATCACGTTGTGGAACAAGGAGGAGCCGCCAAAGTCCATTTTGAAACTCTATTCCACCATCGCAGCGGCAGCAAAGGCGTTCGATCCCACCAATGCTGCCAATTCGATTTTTGTCACCTCGACCTACCTGTCGACGACCACCGTCCTGTTCAAGCGGGGCGGATTTACCGCCGATGAAATAGCGGCGCTTCGCCGTCACAGCACGGCGATGTCGTTCGATGAAGTCTATTCTCCAGGCATTACCTACAATGAGGCCGATGGAGCGCAGCTCCTGGCGCAGTATCAGGACTCGATCTTCGGCAACGGCACCGATCCGAGCCTTGATGCGTCGCCGTCATCGTCTGCATCCGATACGGCGATTGCGTCTGCCGCCAATGACCCCACTCTGGACAATCTTGGGGGCCAATTTGGTGCGGCGGCCGATGCGGCACCTCAAGCGCTCCCGTCGACAACCCTCGAACGCATGTTCTGGCACAGCGAGTTCTTCGGGGGCATGGATCAGCTGGCTCGCCAATATGTCTTCGACACCCAGCCGCTCACCAACGACCGGCCCTACTTCGCCGCCTACGTGAAGACCCAGGATTTGCCCAAGACGCTGGACCGCCTCGATCTCTTTCAGGATGATTGGGGCTATCTACTCGTGTGGGCAACCCTGGCCATGGCCGGCGTTCTGGCGACCTCCCTGATTGTCGTCCCCGTCCTCTTCGGCTGGCGCAAGGGCTTCAGTGCCACGCCCGGCAAGTTTGGCACCGTTGTGTATTTCGCCTGCCTCGGAATGGGCTATATCATGGTTGAAGTCGGTCTCATCAGCCGCTTCAATCTGGCACTGACGAATCCGACCATTTCGGCATCCGTGCTGATCGGAGGCATGTTGGTGTTCAGTGGACTTGGCAGCCTCGTTGCCGACCGGATCTCGGACCGGGCCCGCCAGATATTACCGATGATCCTCGCCGCCATCGTGGCAATCTTGCTGGTCGGTGGTCTGGCACTCGATTCGCTCCTCGATGCGATCGGCACCTACCCTTACCTCGTTCGGCTGCTGTGTTGTTTTGCTCTCACAGCACCACCGGCGTTCCTCATGGGGTTTCCCATGGCCACGGGGATGACTTGGATCGCGCGGCTTGGGAAGGGGCACATGTTCGTGTGGGCTTGGGGAATCAACGGCTGCTTTTCGGTGGTCGGGGCGGCCGCCGTGCCCTTGATCTCCACGAACTTCGGGCTGGCTGCAGTGATTGAGCTGAGCGCCGCGGCTTATCTGTTGGCGATCCCCGCCTTCTTTGCGGTTGTCAAAGGATCATCGGGCCTATCGGGCGCTGTCAGTCCGTGAGCTATCGCCTGCGTCGCCGGCAACTTCTCGGTGCCGGATTGGGGCTGGCCGCGACGTTCTGGTCGCGCACCGAAATCGCGGCGGCCGCCTCCGACAAGGCCGTAACGGTTATCGTGCCGTTCCGAACGGCACCATTTCCCTATGACGGTGAGGTGCCCGATACGGGGCAGCCTTTTCTCGATGTGGAGCAGGCTGGCCGACGGGGCCATACATCGGCCCGTGGTGGCATCTACTGGCAGGACCAAACCTACAGCGACTCGAGCGTACTTCTGCATGTGCCAGCCCACTTTGATCCGCACCGACCAGCGGTTCTTGTGGTTTATTTCCACGGGAACAGCGCGGATCTGAGGAGAACCGTACTTGGCGACCAGCGGGTCGTCGAACAGTTCGATGCCGCGGGCATCAACGGCCTCTTGGTCGCGCCGCAACTCGCCGTTGACGCGCTCGATTCGAGCGCCGGACGGTTCTGGCTACCTGGGGCGTTCTCACAGTTCCTTTCCGAAGCGGCGAAACGTTTTGGTAGGTCGGCGAAGGTGAGTTCCCTTCCGGTCATCATCGTAGCCTACAGCGGAGGCTACGACGCGGCAGCCTACGCGCTCACAGTCGGAGGGGTTAGTGAGCGCGTAGCCGGCGTCGTTCTTCTCGACGCTCTCTTCGGAGAGGAGGAGCGGTTCATCGACTTCATCCGAGACCGGGGCCGATCGAGTTTCTTCTTCAGCGCGTTCGGGGAGGCGACAGCCGCAACAAACGAGCAAATGGCGACGACGCTGCGTCGCCTCAAGGTGAGGGTCGAATCGGATGCGCCGGATGCCCTCAGACGTGGCAGCGTGACTATCCTTGCCACCGACGCAGCCCACGAGACGTTCGTCACGTCCGCGTGGGTAGATGACCCCATTCGGTGGATACTGGAACGAATTCCGTTGTAGTCGGCGGTGGTCGGGAGCTTCCCCTTCGGGAACGTCACTCTCGTGATGTTGGAGCATAGCCTTTACGGAACAAGGGCTGTGATCGCGCCCGCATTACAGATTGATAAATACGAAGAGCTTGCCGGCCGGATCGCGCAAAATCGCAACGACGTCGCTCAGGAGGAAGCCCGCGCGACGAAGCTTTGCGGCCAAGGCCTTGTTCCGCCCGACCGCTGCACGGAGCCTTGTCAGGGCGTTGTTCTGCGCGGGCGCAAAGTCCAGAGCTTTGGGATCATACCCTTTGAGCAGGTGCAGCTCGAGAAACTGTACGTTCGTTGTCTTGGCGACACCGACGATTGTCGACAGCTCCGGGCTGGTATCGGCGATACTCCCTAGAACGTCGCTAAAGCTGAATTCATCAACGGCTGAGGTCGTGGGCGATACCGTTAATACGCCGGAATTGGCATTTGCCGACGCCGGAAGCGCTAGGAGCACCAGAACGATAGTCAGCAGCAGCAGGGCGCGTCTCACAAGCATGGGCCGTTACCAGATGCAAGGAGGTAGCCAAATAGCACCCTGGGCTGACGCGAGCCTTACAGATCCTAGCCGCAGAGGCTGCGGCCATCGAGCACACACTGATGTGCTGCTATTTCTACGCCGCTTGTAGCCTTAAGCGAAGCTAGGCGGACGGACTGAGCGCTGACGAGGCCGCTGCCCGCGGCAGGGTGGCGGCGGGCGATCACGTCAGTTGCTATCGGAAAGATGCCGCACCTAGCTATTGCCAACAACCTTCTGACGCGCCTCGCCGGGAACTGGCAGAAGCGAGAGCGGTCGCGTAACGATGCGCATTCTTCTCAAGCGTTTGGTCGACTCTTCGACCAACCGGATCACACGCTGAGGCATTTGAGTCCTATCCACGGCCGTCGTCCTGGCAGCAGCCCTCGCCTCGCCAACGCCAAGAATATCACCGGTCAGCTTACGAAGGCTCAGATCGACAGTACTGCTCAACGGACGCTGCGACGACCACGCAATGCAACGTTTGACCTCGGCGGCACGAGCGCCACCGGAACGGTTGATTGCTCGATTTCCGCCGGCACCCAACTCGCTGCAGCGAATGGAGCCGACGACTACGGCATGGAATGAACAAACCACTCTGACTCAACTCAAGAGGATTAGCACGGCATGCTGGGTCTGGAGCGGCACCAGCGCGGTGCCGCTCAACCCGACCTAGCATTGCTGTTATAGGCAGCCGCGCTCGAAGCAGGGAACTCAAGATTCGCCGCCGTGACCGCGTGAAGCTTTGACGTGCCGGTAAATCCACCACCCGATGGCCGCCACCAGCAAGAGCACAACCAGCCACTCGATGGTGCGAAATCCCGATCTGAATGTGGCGTCGGTCTGCCACTTGTCGCCGAGCTTTAGACCTATCCACGCCAGTGCAAAGCACCAGATCCATGAACCGATAAACGTGTAGATCTGGAACCTCCACATGTTCATACGGGCGAACCCGGCGGGTATCGCGACAAATGAGCGGACAACAGGAAGCAGTCGGCCGACGAACACGGTTTGCGAGCCAAACCTCTCAAAGAAGCGAGTCGCCCGATCCACGTCATCGGACGCGATGAGGAGATAGCGACCCCATTTGTCTACTACCGGGCGTCCTCCCCAGGCCGCGACGAAATATGCGACGGTGGAGCCCAGGCTGCAGCCCACAGCGCCGGCCGTTGCAGCGACTAGCAGCGACAGACTACCAACCGAGACGAGATAACCGGCAAAGGGCATGATCACCTCCGACGGCAGCGGCAGGCAGGCCGACTCCAGTGCCATGAGGAGCAAGATGCCCACATAACCGGTCGCGGAGATGACGGCGACAATACCTGACGCCAAGATGCTGAAGAGTTGGTCCATTAGTTCCGCGGTAAGCTGGGTGGGCGACCGGTCTTCGAGAGAAGGATGGGGCTGCCGATTCTCGGAGTCAAACGTCGATTGGCCAAAGGCGTCGCGGCGCTGTCGCCCGCAGAACGACAGTGCATCGCCCCGCCTCCTAGTGGTGTGACCTGGCGAGATGGGTGGTTCCGGAGAATTGCCCCTCGACGTCGCCAAGGTGATCGCTATCTTGGCCGCGAAGAGGGGTCGAATGGCATTATTATGGGATCGGCGAACGATCTCAGCAACTGCAGCTATGTGGATGACTGAGCTGTGTTTAGCGGTCGCAGAAGAGCGCTCTTCGCTGGCTCCGAAACGACGGGCAGTTAGGAGACCCAGCAAGCAGTGTTTGCCGAGTGCCGGGTTCGCACAGGTGTTCTAGCGGCGGCGGTGACATTTCGGAGGCGCCTGTCCGCGCTCAATTCGTCCGAAAGGCGGGCCGGCCAAAGCAGGAGACGCTTTGCTCAACCCGAGTGGCTGCCGACAATTTTGTTGCCCTCGAGCTTGGTGAACGGCACAAAATTAATGATCGATCCGCCGTAAATGTCCGAACGGGCCACCTTGATTGCGCCATCTGCGGCCGTGGTCTTGGTGATCTTGAGGACATGCTGAGCCCCGGGCGGCCCGATCGGAATCACCATGATCCCATTGGGCGTCAGCTGCTTGAGGAGCTCGGGCGGAATGTGATCGATGCCGCAAGTGACGATGATCTTGTCGAACGGTGCCGCCTCCGCCCATCCGTAGTAGCCGTCTGCATTCCTGCGCTGGACGACTGCGTACTCACTGTACCCCTCGCCAATGAGATCTGCGTACAGCTTGCCGGTCCGTTCGAAGAGCGGTTCGATGATTTCGATCGAATAGACTTGGTCGGTGAGGTTGGCGAGGTAGGCGGACTGGTAACCGGAACCGGTGCCGATCTCGAGCACGCGCTCACCCTTCTTCACGTCGATCGTGTTGGTCATGCGGGCCACGGTGTGTGGGCCGGTTATGGTGACGCCATAGCCGATGTCGAGATAGTGCCACTCATAACTGCGCAATACATTGGCAGCGGTGACGAAGCGCTCTCGCGGCACCATCAGGAAGGCGCGCTTGTTGCGATCGTCCCAGACGTCGTGATGCGAGATCAGCTGCAGGAACCGGTCGAAGCGTTCACCGAGAAACACCGGGTCCTCACCGCGGTTCTTGACCATCCATGCGATGAACGCCTGCCTGTCATCAAAAGGGGGGCTTGCGTTCCAGTCGTATGGAACCGGGACAGAAGCACGGGCACCTTCCGCGGCAAGACTTCCGATCGCCGAAGCGACTAGGCCAGCGATGACGGCACGACGCTCCATGTGCATTCTCCCAAGAAAAGGCAAATGCTAACTCGCAAATGGCTTACGCGAGCCTTATTACCCAGCCGCGCAGAGGCTTACAGAGTTGTCACCTGCCTGCTGACGGTCCGATGGTAGCGCGTTTCGAAAATCGGGGGTAGCGCCGGATGGGAGATCGAGTTGCCAAGACACACGCTCCTCTTCGTGGAACCAAGGTTCCGGACGTAGGGGTATGGTTCTGGGTCGTGAAGATCATGACCACGGGTCTTGGCGAGACGACATCGGACTATTTCGTAAGGCAATACGAGCCGGTGTTGATCGTCGCGCTGGCCGGCCTTGCACTCGCCGCAGCGTTCACTTGGCAGTGGCTGGCTCCCCGATACTCGAAGTGGCGTTACTGGCTCACGGTTACGCTCGTTGCGGTTTTTGGGACGATGGTTGCGGATGCCATCCACATCGTGATCGGAGTTCCCTACGCCGTCTCGACGGCAACGCTTGCTCTCCTGCTTATCGTGCTTTTCGTCACGTGGTACGCCACTCAGCGCACTCTCTCCATCCACAGCATCGCCACTCGCCGGCGAGAATTATTCTACTGGGCGGCGGTCGTGATCACCTTCGCGCTCGGCACGGCGGCCGGAGATCTGACCGCGACGAGTTTTGGCTTCGGCTATCTCCTTGCCGGAGTGCTTTTTCTGGTGCTGTTCACGCTGCCCTTTGTTGGACATGCCGTGCTCCGCTGGAGCGAGATAAGTTGCTTCTGGGCCGCCTATGTCTTGACGCGCCCACTTGGGGCGTCCTTTGCCGACTGGGTCGGTGTTTCACACGAGCGGGGCGGACTGGGAGTGGGAACCGGACCGATCAGTCTGACCCTGGTTGCGGGTGTGCTTGTTCTTGTCGCAGTTCTTAAATTTCCGCCGGTAGCCCTCAGCGAGGATCGTCAGTCCGCCACCTTGAGATAGCGTTGACGAACGGCTCTCGCACGGCGAAATACCATGATCGAGCCCTCATCCAATCGGGATCCGACGGGAACTCTGTCTGAAACAGCGACAGGATCGGACTGCTGATTGAGATGGCATCCGCCTGCCGCTCACCACGACATCGACGAGATCGGGGGTGGCCGCAAACATCTCTCGTACTCGTGCAAATCCTCGGCTGGCGTCCGACAACGCAAGTTGGCAACGGTGGGGTGCCCTTCGATCAGACAGTGCAATAGCCGCACAACGGGTGAGCGTGTTGGATCGGCCGGGTTGACAACACCAATAGTTGCCGTCGGCCGAAGAGACGTCGCCAGGAGCCAAATGCCAATCGACGTAGGCGCGATGGCCACAGTGAATGTCGAGTCGAACGAGCGGCTAGTGCAAACCGAGGAAGGGACCGGTTCCGCATTGATGCGTATGATCGCGCCGCGTAGTCAGTGTGGCTGCGATCGCTTCGACAAGCGCGGCGCTGACCCTTGGACTAGTGAGATGCATTCGTGCTTTCCATCTGCCCCCGCAAATTCTCGTTAGTCAGTTGTTGGCCGCTGGACACAAGAACGGTGACCAGAACAAGGCTCCGACAGCAAAGGCGGCATTGGCGAGCTCGATGGCGCGCATCGCATAGAATGCCAGAAAGCCGACGATACCGCAGACCGCCGCGCCGACTTCTGGCCTCGATCAGGCTGCCGAGGGTGGCTCCTGCAAGCTGAAGCCACCATGACGATACAGCCGTCGACACCGAGGTCGGCCATCGCTCGGCCTTTCTTCGGGCGGGCTGGCTGGAAGTGGCTAGGTGCGTGTGTTCAGCAGCGGTTCAGACTGACCACGATAGCGTCAAAGCCAGCCCGCAATTTTGAAGGGCAAACACTAAGGTGCGTGAAATGTCGAAGGTCCTTTCCCTTGTCGCTGGCGTCGGCCTGGCGGCTACTCTGATCGTCTCTGCAACCGCTCCGTCGCGAGCCGACGAATTCGGCGCCGGCTTATTCGGCGGCGTGCTCGGCTTCATGGCCGGGGCCGCGATTGCGAGCTCGGCGCCGCATGTTTCCGT
>Ga0207667_10007846_pt1 | contig 12746 bp, 10 predicted proteins | sample KBSCornC52_FD_184301 | JGI IMG/M metagenome (GOLD analysis project Ga0207667, IMG submission 184301) | Corn rhizosphere microbial communities from Kellogg Biological Station, Michigan, USA - KBS Corn C5-2 (SPAdes) (version 2) | ecosystem: Host-associated > Plants > Roots > Rhizosphere > Soil ...
CCCCATTGCCGATACCGCTGGAACCCCCGACTATCAGCGCCTGTTTGCCGGCCAGCGAAAGGATTTCAGCTCCGATTTCGGTCACGACGGATTGATCCGGTTCGCTCATTGTGCGTTGGTTGGATCAGGACCGACCATGTCAGGCCGCTCCGACAGATAGGGCATGCGCGTCAGCTGGTTGCCGCCGCTTACCGGCAAGTTCAGGCCGGTCACGTAGGACGGTCCGGCCAACCAGAGCGCCGCATCCGCATAGTCCTCCGGCTCGCCGATCCGACGGAGCGGCACTTCGCGGGCATAGACCTCTTCCATGCCTGGCACCTCCCAGAGGCCCGATGCCATGTCGCTGCGGATCGGACCCGGCTGCAGCGAGTTGACCTTGATTCCCTTGCGGCCATATTCCACCGCTGCGTAGCGGACCAGGCAGTCCGTCGCGGCCTTGGCGCAGCCGTAGGAGTAGACGTATTCCATTGGCTGCGCGGCCGCCATCGACGAGAACAAGACGATCGATCCACCCGATGTCATCGCCTTGGCGCTGTGGCGGATGAAATGCAGGCAACCGAAGTAATTGACCTCCATCGCCGCGCGCGCGTCCTCTAGCGGAGCTTGGGCGATCGTGCCGCCCATGGGCAGGCCCGCCGCGTTGACCGCCACATCGAGGCCGCCGTAGGTTTCCACCGCCTTGCCGACGAAGGCGACGACATCGCCTTCGCTGGCGACGTCGCAGCGCATGGCAACGCCGCCGGTCAGCCGCGCCAGATCCTGTAATGGACCCTCGCTGCGGGCGCCGACCACCAACCTGGCGCCTTCCTCCGCGAAACGCCGGGCAATCGCCCAGCCGCTGCCGCCGGGGGCAGATGCGCCCAGCACGATTGCTACCTTTCCGTCGAGAACACCCATTTTCCGCAACCTTTCAGATCGAAGCCCCGGCTAGATGGCCTTCGCGAATGGCGACCTGCAGGAAGCGCGGTGAATTGGCGTCGCCGATCACCCTCACGTCCGTGTTCCGGTCGCTAAGCGCCGTATACAGCTCACGACTGGGCTGGTTTGCCGAGACAAACACCACGGTATCAGCGGGCAGTCGCCGGACGTCCGCATCGTCGGTGAAGTGGGTGGGGCTGACCAGGACCTCATTGTCGGTGAACTCGACCGCACGGTGGCGGATCAGGTATTCGAACGGCTTGCCGCGCATCCGGGTGAGGAACGGTTCGACCATCAGCGGCGCCTGGGCAAGCTGGGCGAACATCCGCAGCCGGGTGACATAGGTCACCGACAGGCCCGCAGCGATGAGGTGCTCCGTCGCGGCAAGGCCTTCATAGTGGCCGACGTCGTCAATCACCACGGCAGTCCGGCCGAGATCCGCCGGAGGCGCCATGAACAGGTCGAAAGCGGAGATTACGTTGCGCCGTTCGAAATTGCGGATCGGCTGTCCCGGGTGGGAATGCTGGATGCCGTCCATGCGCGGCAGAGAGCCGGTGGCCACGATGACCGCTTCGGCGCCGGACGTGGTCACGTCGTCTGCCTCCATGTAGGTCGAGAGCTGCACGTCCACGCCAAGCCGGAATACCTCAGCCTCGAGCCAGGTGGCGATATCCATCATGCCATGCCGCGTCGGCGCCTTGGCTGCGGCCCTGAGTGCACCGCCAAGCACCTGGCTCGCTTCTGCGAGCGTGACCTTGTGGCCGCGTACAGCCGCGACGCGAGCCGCCTCAAGCCCGGCCGGCCCGCCGCCGACAACCAGAACCTTCTTCGGCTCCGGCGCAGGCGTGAGCACGGCGTCTCCGCGGTAAAGTTCATGGCCATTGCCCGGGTTAACCGTGCATTCGAGATGGCCGTATTCGGTTGACACCTGGGCGACGCAAGCCTGGTTGCAGCCGATGCAGGGCCGCACTTCCTCAGCTTTGCCGGCGAGACTTTTGGTAACCAGATCGGGATCGGCGATCATCGCGCGGACAAGGCCGACCATGTCCGCATCGCCGGCCCGGATGACCTGGTCGCATTCCTCCAGCGTGCGGAACCGGCCCACCACCATCGTCGGCAGCTTGACGTTGCGGGTGATCGGAACGCTCGTCGGCAATTCGTAGCCGACCGGCTCGTGCATCCCGCCGACCATTTTGGTGTAGCTGTTGTAGTTGCCGACCGAGACGTTGATGTAGTCGGTAAGGTCGCGCTCCTCCAGGATCCGGGCGACCGCCAGGTTCTGCTCCTCGTCGACCCCGCCCACGGTGAGATCGGGGGCAAGGCGCACTCCAACCACGAAATTCCGCGATGTGGCGCTGCGGACAGCTTCCATCAGCTCGATAACGAAGCGCGCGCGTTCGTGAATGGTGGCCCCGCCGTACTCGTCCTCGCGCAGGTTCGTGTTGGCGGAGAGGAACTGGCCTGGAAGGTAGCCGTGGGCGCAGTGGACGTCGACGCCGTCGATCCCCCAGGCTTCCATGCGGTGGGCGGCCGTGGCGTATGCCTCAATGATTTCGGCGATCATCGCCTTGGTCATCTCGACAGGGACGATCCCGACCTCGACGCTCGGCGTGGCGCTGACGCCCCATGGCGGGCCACCATCCCGAGGCGCACTGTGGTGCCCGGCGTGCCAGAGCTGCTGGAAGATCTTCATGTCGTACTTGCGACCCATGTCGCCGAGCTTGCGGTAGCCGGGCTCGAGCTCGGCCTTCCACAAGTCGATCGAAAGGGGACTCGTGGGGTGGACTGACCCCACCTCGACAATCGACAGGCCCGCGCCTCCCCGCGCCCGGGCCTCGTGATAGGCGATCAGGGCATCGCTGATGCCGCCCTTGCCGAGGATCGTGGCATGGGCCGGCCGAAAGATCCGGTTCTTGATCGTGGTCCGGCCGATCTGCAGTGGCGTGTGGACGTGGGTGTAGTTCATTGTCGTGCCTCTCCGGTATTTGGTGTCGGTCCGACTGTTCTCCGTCCGGACATCGGGCTGTGCCGTCACTTTCTCTTGAGTTTCTCCAGCGTCGCCGGCAGGTCGGGGCTGGCCATCGCCTCCATCTCGTACTCGAGACCGGGCGAAAGTGCCTGCTGCGCAAACAGTCCGGTAATGCGGGCGAAGGCGCGCTTCGTCCCGGTGATGCCACCGGGCGGCAGAGCTGCGATGCGGGCGGCGAGCTCACGCGCGCGGGGGCCGGCCTCCTCGGCATTGTCCACCAGTTCGGTGACGAGGCCCCACTCGTAGGCTTGTTCGCCTGTTATGACATCGCCGGTAAGCAGGTAGCGCTTGGCCCGGTTGACGCCGATAGACTGCGACCAGCTGATGATCCCGCCATCGCCAGCCGCCAAACCAACGTTCACGTGCGTATCCGCGATCTTGGCACCCTTCCACGCTACCACGATGTCCGACAGCGTGGCGATCGTCGCACCCAGCCCGATGGCGGCGCCATGGATGGCGGAGACTACGGGAATGCGCAGCTCGGCTACGCCATAGAATACCGCCTTGGCATATTTGACCATGTCGGCTCGCACGGACTGGCTTGCATGCGCTTCCAGCATCTCGTCGAAATCACCGCCAGCCGAGAAAGCGCGCCCCTCTGCTGTAAGGACGAGCGCCCGCGCTTCCGGGACGCGATTGGCAACTTCTTCGAGAGCTCGGACGAACTCGATATGTGCCGGCATGTCGAAGCGGTTCAGCAGGTCCGGGCGGATCAGGCGGATTTCGGCGACGCCGTCAGTGAAAGACAAGGACAGAGTATCGAATGACATCAGGCGTTCCTGCTGCAGCTGTGCGGAGAATGATAGCGGCAGCCCAGTCATGGCGACAGGCGGCTGCCTTGCCTCGGGATGCATTCGGCTGTGCGCAGGATTGATTCCTGCAAAGTGCGCCGCGACATTTGGCCATGGTCCGACAACTTGCCTCGACAGACACGGATTTCAAGACCGACCGGGAGTTATCGGGAATGCAGAGGCTTGCAGGAAAAGTCGCGCTTGTTACCGGCGGCGCCAAGGGGATTGGCTTTGCCATAGCACGAGCATTCGCCTCCGAGGGCGCAAAGGTCGCTTTGGCAGCAAGAACCCTCGACCAGGCAAGCGCTGCCGCCGCCATGATCGATGGCGACGTGTTTCCGGTTGCGCTTGATACCACCAGCAACACACAATGGCAGGCCGCAGTCGCTGCCGTCGATGGCCATTGGGGCCAACTCAACGTCCTGGTCAATTGTGCAGGCGTAACGATCGGGGCCAACCTCGCCGACACGGACGACGCTACCTGGAATTCACACATGGACGTGAACCTGCGCGGGCCGTTCATGGGCTGCCGTGCCGCGCTGCCCATCATGGCGCGAGGCGGGGCTCCGGGCAGCATCGTGAATATCTCGTCGGCCTTCGGCGTTCGCGAGACGCCGGGCTTCGCCGCCTACAGCATCAGCAAGGCGGCGCTGAACGCGTTGACGCGCGTGCTTGCGCTGGAATGCGCGGCGCAGAAGCTGCCCATTCGGGTGAATGCGGTCATCCCGGGCGGGACCGAAACCGAGATGTTTGAGGAGGAGCTTCGCCGCACCGGCCTTGAGCGAGACCAGGCCTACGCACTCTTCGCGCGCATCCACCCGCTCGGCCGCATCGGTAAGCCCGAGGAAGTGGCCGAAGCTGCCTTGTGGCTCGCCTCCGACGCATCCTCCTTCACCACCGGGGCCGAACTGAAGGTGGATGGCGGCAGCACCATCAGAGCTTGAGGAGAGGACCGTGACGTCTGTTCAAAACGGGTCTGCGATCGTGTTCGGCGGCGCTGGCGGGCTTGGCGAAGGCTGCGTCAGGGCGCTGGCGCGTGACTGGCCGGCGGTAGGAATTGCCTATCGCTCCAGCCGGGACCGGGCGGAGGCGATCGCCGCCGATCTTCCCCCCTCGTGCCGTGGATATCCTCTGCAGTGCGATGTTGGTGATGCCATTTCAGTCAAGGCCGCCATCGACGCGTTCTCGGCGGCCTGTGGCCCGATCAGGTGTGTGGTCTTTTCGGCCGGATGTTCGATCGACCAACCTTACATCAGCGAGATCGAGGAGGCCCAGTGGCGTGAGGTCTTCGAGACCGAAACGATGGGATTCATCAGGGTCACCTCTGCCCTGATCCCCTTGTTCCGCGAACAGGGCGGCGGCAGCATCGTGGCGGTTACCACCATGGCCAATCGCAGGGTGATCGTGGGTGATACCATCTCGGCCGCGCCCAAGGCCGCGATCGAAGCGCTGTGCCGCGGGATCGCCAAGGAAGAGGGCAGGTTCGGAATTCGCGCCAACACAGTTGGTCCCGGAGCGATGAACGCGGGCCTGGGCGAGCAGTACATTGCCGAGCGGATGAGCCCGGAATTCTGGGAAGGCTTCCGCAAGTCCATACCGCTACGGCGTTTCGGATTGGCTGAAGACATCGGCGAAGCGGCGGCCTTTTTTGCCTCCGATCGGGCAAGCTACCTTACCGGCCAGACCCTGATCGTTGATGGCGGCTACACCCTCTGACCGATTCGCTTTCCGACCCCGGCTCACGGCGGCAAGTGACCCGGGGGGAAAGGCTGGTCAGTCGTCCAGCTTGGTGATGTTGGTGTTGAGCCCCGCCGTCCAGGCGCCGTCAACTGCCACTTCCGATCCGCTCACGTACGAGGCGTCGTCGCTGGCGAGGAAGAGGCTCACGGCAGCGACCTCTGGGGATCTCCCGACACGCCCAAACGGAATGCCCATGGCAGTCGCGATGGGCGTGGTGTCGGCCATGCCCTCCGGGTTGAGCATGGGCGTATCGATCGCGCCGGGATGGACCGAATTGACTCGCACCCCATATGCGGCCGCCTCGAGTGCGACTGCCTTGGTGATGCCGCGAACGCCCCACTTGCAAGCGTCGTAGGCGCTTAGCCCGGTCGTCCCGCGCAGGCCGTCGACCGAGGAAATGTTCACGATGGATCCGCGGCGGGCCTGCTTCATCAACGGCAGGACCGCCTTGATGCCGAGAAACGGCCCGACAACGTTGACGTTTAGCAAGCGCTGTAGGTCGGCCTTGCCGGTCTCCTCGATCGGCGCGAAATGGGCGATCGCGGCATTGTTGACGAGTACGTCGATCTTGCCGAACCGGGCCAGCGCATGATCCACCACGCTGGCCCAATCGCCTTCGTCGCTGACGTCGTGACGCATGAAAGCCGCGCGTTCGCCGATGCTGCGCGCCACCGCCTCGCCTTCGGCCGAGAGAACGTCGGTCATGATCACGGAGCACCCTTCGGCGGCAAACAGGCGGGCGGTTGCCTCACCCTGACCGCGGGCCGCGCCAGTGATGATGGCGACCTTGTCATGCAAACGGCTCATTCTCTCTCCTTCATTGCGCATTGCGGGAAGTTCACCGGGAATTGTGCGTGAACTGCCCCAGTTCGCCCCGGGCCTCGGCAGCGACCATGTCGGCGGCGATGAAACCGAAGGTCATCGCCGGACCGATAGTGCCGCCGGCGCCGGGGTAGGCATTGCCAAAGGGAGAACCGGAGGCATTGCCTGCCGCATAGAGTCCCGGGATCGGCATATCCTCGCTATCGAGTACTCGCGCCTGCGCGTCGCACTTGAGACCGCCCTTGGTTCCGAGATCACCGAGATTGACGGGCATCGCGTAGAACGGGGCCTTCCCGATCGGGCCCAGGCAAGGATTGGGGGTCAGCTTCGGATCGCCGAAGTTGCGATCGTAGGCGTTGCCGCCACGGCCGAATTCGGGGTCCACGCCGGTGCGCGCGTAATCGTTCATGCGCTCGACTGTCGCTTCGAGCTTCGCGGCGTCGAGGTCGATCTTGGCGGCCAGCTCTCGCAAGGTCGGCGCGCGGAAGATGTAGTGATCCCACCATGCGAGCGGAATTTTGCCGTCGGGCATCAGTGCGGTCGGCATGATGCCCCCGGCCGTGAACTTGTAGCGGAAGGTCGCATCGAAGATCAGCCAACAGGGCGTGTTTGCGCCGGTCTTGAGTTGATCTTCCATCATCGCGTTGCCGAAGCGGTCGTAGCCGCAAGCCTCATCGACGAAGCGGTCGCCGTTGCGGTTAACGCAGACACTGTGAGGCCGGCCCACGTCGAACACGGCCTGGTGGATTTCCTCGAAGTTCGAAACCTCGTCCAGCGGCAGCGACATGGTGGGCACCCACCAGCCTGTTTCGGTGAACTCCGTGGCAGCCCCAAGCGCCATTCCCGCCACGAGCACTTCCCCGCGGTTCGCTTCCTCAGGCGTGCTGCTGAAGCGGGTGTCACCCGGCACCGTGAAGAAGCGATTGCGCAGTTCCTGGTTCCACTCGAACCCGCCGGCACAGACGATCACGCCGTGACGAGAGCGGAGCGTCTTTACCTTGCCGTAGCGCTCCACCGTTACGCCGCAGACACGGCCATCCTCAACGACGAGTTGCTTGACGCCCCAGCCGATCAGAAACTCTCCACCCTTGGCGACGTACTGCTCGACGATGGGGCCGATCAGGGCCGCACCTAAGCTGAACAGGCGGTCGCGCCGGCCCATTCGGCGGGTGCTGAAGTCGACCCAGTAGCGCCCGATCACCTTGAGCACTTCCCTGATCCACCCCGGCGAGCGGGTGGAAATGGTGTTCGCCTCCATGAAGTCGAGCGTGTAGCGGTTCATCAGCTTGAACCGGGTGAATTGCTCGCGGACGAGAGGGAACAGCGCTCCGAGGCGCCGCCCGTCATACTTGGGGAACACGACCGAGCGGTCCGCCCGGGCGCCGGGGGCCTCGGGGAAGTAGTCCGGCCAGGGCATGGACATCGGCTGCAGGCCCTGTTCCTTGAGGAACGCGATCATCTGCGGCCCGGCTTCGAGGAATGCATCGATCCGATCAGGCCGGACCGGTCCATTGGCCACGGCATGGATGTAGGTGATCGCCTGGTCGCGGGAGTCGTCCGTTCCAAGGCCATGATTGGGTATCCACGTCACCCCGCCCGAGGTTGCCGATGTGCCGCCAATCCGGTGGGCCTTTTCCACCACGAGGACTTTCAGCCCTTGGGCGACGGCGCGCAGAGCGGCTGTCATGCCGGCGGAGCCGGATCCCGCAATGATGACGTCGTATGCTTCAGCCATGTCCCTCTCCGCTAATTGCCGCTCGCTTACCGGTCCGATTTGGAAGTGCCGATAGGGGCTGTCCAATGTGCAATCTCTGGATCGTTTGAATGCACCTCAAGGCAAGTCCGCTTGGCGCCATGTTGCTATAGCCGCCGGGGGTGCAGTGGCGCACCCAAGGCCAGCGGCAAACTCAGGTGACAGGAACAGTTCTTTGGCAGCGATTGACCTCCCGCGTCCGGACTTCATGGACACTGAAGACACCCGCATGTTCGAGAACATGGTGGAGCGGTTCCTTGACGACCATGCCGGTCCGGAGGCGTTGAGCCGGTGGCGCGAGCAGGGCTTCGTCGAGCAGGATACTTGGCGCAAGGCGGGCGAGGCGGGCATTTTGGGGGCAACGATCCCGGAGGCCTATGGTGGTTCTGGACTGGACTTCCGCTATGACGCGATCGTCATGGAGCAGCAGGGCCGCAAGAACGCCCTGAACTTCGCATATTCGTTGCACACGACCGTCGTGGCCCCCTACATCTACCACTACGCCACGCCCGAACAGTGCCGCGCATGGCTGCCCGGCGCCTGCACAGGTGACACCCTGTTAGCAGTCGCCATGACCGAGCCCGGTGCCGGTTCGGACCTGCAGGGCATGCGCACGACAGCGCGGCGCGACGGCGATGACTACGTCATCAATGGCCAGAAGACCTTCATTTCGAACGGACACGGCTGTTCTCTGGTTGTCCTCGCCGCCAAGACTGATGCAAGCGCCGGGGCAAAGGGCATCTCGCTCTTCGCGGTCGAGGTCGACAAGGTCGAAGGATTCGAGCGCGGGCGACTGCTCGACAAGCTTGGTCAGGAAGGCCGTGATACTGCCGAACTGTTCTTCAACGACATGCGCGTTCCCGCCGCCAATCTGCTGGGTGGGGTCGAGGGCCAGGGTTTCAGGATGCTCATGGAGCAACTGCCCAAGGAACGGCTCGTCATCGCCTGGCAGGCCATGGGCATGATGGAGGCCGCGCTCGAGGTTACCGTAGAACATTGCAAATCCCGCAAGATGTTCTCGGGCACGCTGTTCGACCAGCAGAACACCAAGTTCAAACTTGCCGAATGCAAGACTCGGGCGACCGTCGCCAAGGCCTTCCTCTACAATTGCACGGAGCGCCTGCTCGCTGGGCAACTCGATGCGGCGACAGCCTCGATGGCCAAACTGTACGTCACCGAGGCGCAGGCCTTCGTCGTCGACGAGTGCCTGCAGCTGTTCGGCGGCTATGGCTATATGCTCGAGTACCCGATCGCGGAAATGTACAAGGATGCCCGCGCATTCCGCATCTACGGCGGCGCCAGCGAAATCATGAAGCTGCTGATCGCTCGGTCGATCTGACGGCGGCGGAATCCCATCTGGAGTACCCGATGTCTGTAGAGTTCAATATCGATGACGGCGTTGCCGTTATCACCATCAATCGGCCAGAAGCACGCAATGCCATCGACCGGGAGACTTCGCTGGCGGTCGAAGCGGCAGTGGAGCAGGTAAATGCCGATCCCGAAATCCGCTGCGCCGTGATCACCGGTTCCGGCGGCAATTTCTGCGCGGGCATGGATCTCAAAGCCTTCCTGCGCGGCGAAGTCATCCGGCTGCCGGAAACAGGCTTTGCCGGCGTGACCCAGGCCCAGCTGCTCAAGCCGTTCATCGCGGCCGTCGAAGGCTATGCGCTCGCGGGCGGCTTCGAGGTCGTTCTGGCCTGCGACATGGTGGTTGCCTCGGCCGGCGCGAAATTCGGGCTGACCGAGGTGAAGCGGGGACTCGTCGCCAACGCGGGCGGCCTGGTGCGGTTGCCGCGGCAGATTCCGGCGAAGCTGGCATCGGAGTTCATCCTGACCGGCGACATCTTCCCGGCCGAGCGACTTGCTGCTGCCGGGCTGGTCAATCGGGTCGTTGCCGAGGGTGAGGCCCTCGCGGAAGCGCTCAAGCTGGCGCAAACCATCGCAGCGAATGGACCGATGGCCGTGGCTGTCAGCCGCCGTGTCCTCAGGGAGAGTCTCGAGTGGCCCGAGGCAGAGCTGTTCGAGCGCCAGTTCGCGATCACCGCGCCGGTCTTTACCTCCGAGGACGGCCGCGAAGGCGCCGCAGCATTCGCCGAGAAGCGCAGGCCAGTGTGGAAGGGATGCTGAACAGGTGAGCAAGGCAGGCGGAATTGACCATGAGCGATTGACGACTCTGTGGTCGATCCTGTCCTATTATGCCGAAGAGGAACCCGACCAGGTCGCCACCTTGTTCGAGGGGCGCGAGACGACCTATGGCCAATTGCTCGACGCCGCTGGCGAACTCGCGGGAGCGCTTGCGGCAAAGCGCTGCGCGCCGGGCACGCGGGTCGGCTACATCGGCAAGAACAGTGACCGCTACTTCGCCCTGCTGTTCGCGGTGGCCCGGCTTGGCGCGGTGCTTGTCCCGCTGAACTGGCGGTTGGCCAGCGACGAGCTCGCCTTCGTCGTCGCGGACTCGGAGATGTCCTGCCTGTTCAGCGACGAGGAGTTCGCGCCTGTCGCCAAAGCCTTGGCTGCCGCATACGGCATTGAACATCTATTGCTCGACGATCTCGTGGAGTCCGGGGCCAAGGGAGCCACGATCTCGAGTGACCACAATCCAGTCGCGTCCGACGTCGTGTTCCAGGTCTATACCTCCGGAACCACCGGCCGGCCGAAGGGGGCCATGCTCACCAACCGCAATCTCATGGCATTGCGGGCGCCCGGCTATGCGGCCGGACTGGCGTGGTTTCCAAGGCGCGGGTGCACGGCGGGCCAGGTCCTCCCGGTCGCCCACATCGCCGGTACGGCCTATGCGCTCTTTGGCTTCTATGCTGGAGCGCGGGTGGTCATTGCCCGCGAGTTCGACCCAGCCGGGCTGATGGAGCTTATCGCCCGGGAGCGGATCAGCCACATCCTGCTGGCGCCCGCTGCCCTCCAGATGCTGCTGGAGCACCCCGGCGCGGCCGAGGCGGATCTCTCGCCGCTCGAATACATCACCTATGGTGCGGCCCCTATCCCGGAGGCGCTGTTGCGACAGGCGCTGGATCGGCTGACTTGCGGATTCGTGCAGATGTACGGGATGAGCGAGGCGGCGGGCGGGGTCGTGGCCCTGCAGCCGGAGGATCACCTGTCGCAGATTCCCGGGCGCCTGCGGTCGGCGGGTACGGCTATGCCCGGGGTCGATATCGCAGTGATCGGCGACGGTTGGACCGTCCTCCCTGCCGGCTCCACGGGAGAGGTCGTCGTGCGCTCACCCTCGGTCATGCCGGGCTACTGGAACCGCCCCGACGCCAACGCGGAGACCTTCGGGCCCGACGGGTGGATGCGGACCGGCGATATCGGGCGCATAGATGCCGATGGCTATCTGTTCGTGCTTGACCGGGCCAAGGACATGATCATCTCCGGGGGCGAGAACATCTATCCGGCGGAAGTGGAGAACGCCATTTTCGGACATCCCGCCGTTGCCGACGTCGCCGTGGTCGGCGCGCCGTCCGAGCGCTGGGGCGAAGAGGTCGTGGCGGTCATCGTGCCGCGCCCCGGAACCTCGCCAGACCTCGACGACATCCGCTCCTGGCTCGATGGGAAATTGGCCCGGTTCAAGCTGCCGAGGCGAATAGTCCTTGCGGAATCGCTGCCACGAAATGCCGGCAACAAGCTGCTCCGACGGGTTATCCGGGAACAGTTCTGGGCAGGGCTGGACCGAAGGGTCAACTGACTTGCCCTGAAACGCATTCGCAATTGCCTGACCACATACCGCGGTTGGCAGCCGAGCGATGCATCGCAAGGTGATTTCCCGCAGAAAGCAGGACAGTCGATGCCAGAAGGACGGGCCACAATGAGCGACCATACACTCGCCAGCCGCGAGGCGCTGTTCGAGCCGCTGCAGATTCGCGGCGTGACGCTGCGCAATCGCATCGTGATGTCGCCGATGACCCGCGGCTTCTCCCCGGGCGGCGTGCCTACCGACGCGGTGGCGGCATACTACGAGCGGCGTGCCAAGGGCGGGGCAGGGCTGATCGTGACGGAAGGCGTGGCGGTCGATCACCCTGCCGCACTGGGCGATGCTGGCCTCGGCGAAAACAACATCCCCGAACTTGGAACCGTTGAAGCGGTCGAGGGGTGGCGCAAGGTGGTCGAACGGGTCCATGCCCAAGGCGCCAAGATCGTGCCGCAGCTGTGGCACCAGGGCGTCATGCGTAAGCCTGGGACAGGTCCGCATCCTGAGGTCGTGAGCGTCAGTCCATCGGGAATCTGGGGGCCGCTGGGCAGGATGACTTCGATTGATGCCAAGTCGATCCCCTCCGATCCGCAGATCGGCGAACCCATGACGGAAGCCCAGATCGGGGAAGCGATTGATGCATTCGTGCGATGCGCGCGCAACGCCATGGCGGCGGGTTTCGATGGCATCGCTCTTCATGGCGGGCACGGTTACCTGATCGACAACTTCCTGTGGGAGGGCACCAACCAGCGCGAGGACCGATGGGGGGGCAGCCGGTCAAAACGGTCGGAGTTCGCGGCTGAGATCGTTCGCCGCATCCGGGCTGCGATCGGCGACGGCCTGCCGATCTTCTTCCGCTTCTCCCAGTGGAAACAGCAGGATTTCCGGGCAACCCTTGCCGACAACGCCGAAGAACTCGCCGAAGTCCTTTGCCCGTTGGCCGAAGCCGGAGTGGACGTGTTCGACGCCAGCGTCCGCTACTACAACCGGGCG
>Ga0207667_10007849_pt1 | contig 12743 bp, 11 predicted proteins | sample KBSCornC52_FD_184301 | JGI IMG/M metagenome (GOLD analysis project Ga0207667, IMG submission 184301) | Corn rhizosphere microbial communities from Kellogg Biological Station, Michigan, USA - KBS Corn C5-2 (SPAdes) (version 2) | ecosystem: Host-associated > Plants > Roots > Rhizosphere > Soil ...
CACTCCTTCAGCCAGTAGGTTTCGTGAATCGAGGCAAGGTAAATGCCTACGTAATGGGAATACAACACCAGCAGGGCTGCCGGTCCGCGCAACAGGTCGATGAATCCGAACTGGCCGCGCGGCACGACCGAATAGTCTCGCGTCGTCATGGGCAAAGCATTCGCGGGTCGATTGTGTTCACGCCGCCGATCGCCGCCGATGGATCTCCTGCAGTCGCGCGACCACGGCGGCGCCGCATGCGTCTTTCGAATTGGTACGGCGGATGCTGGCGGCGGCCGACGCGCCGATTCGTCGCGCACATTCGCGATCGTCGAACACTTGTCGCATCAAGCGTGCCGCATGAGTAACGTCCGCATCCGCCCACTGCTGGCCTTGCCAGTACGGATAGTCGCCGTCGCGCAACGGAACCATCTTGTAGTCGACCAGCAGGCTGTTGTCGCGGTCCATGAAATCGAGATTGCCGGAGTACGCCGTGGCGATCACGGGCTTGCCGAGGTACATGCACTCGGCCATGCCCAGTCCGAAACCCTCCGAGCGATGCAGCGACACGTAGCAGTCGACGCTGTTCTGCAGCCCGAACATCTCCTCGCGCGACAGGAATCCGTCGCGCACCTCGATGCGCGGATCACCCGCGACGCTCTGTTGCAACACGGACAATTTCTCGGGAAAGCGATCGCCATTGGTGGACTTCACCAGCAGCCGCACGCCCTTGACGCCATCGCCGAACGCGGCACGAAAGGCGGCAATGGTCGCCTCGGGATTCTTGCGCGAAGCGAAACTATTGAAGTCATAGCTGAAAAGGAACACGAATTCATCGCGAGGCAATCCGAAGTGCGCGCGATTCATGTTTTCCGGCACTTCGAATTCGATGGCCTTGGGCATGCGCACTACCGGCTTGTTGGTGGAGGCTGCGATGGCACTGCGCACGAATTCGGTCGGCACCCAGACTTCATCCACCAGGTCGAAGGCGCCATGCCAGTCGCGCGGAAACTTCTCCAGTTCCCAGACCCAGAATCCGATGTTGTGGTGGCCTGCAAAAGCCGCCCGCCCCAGCACGTCCCGCGCGATTTGCATCTGGTCGGCGTTGATGAAGAACACGTTGTCCGCGTAGCGCAACGTGTCGGAGAAATGCTTCTCCATCGAGTGGTCGCGCTGGCGGCTGGCGGTACCGACGTCGAAATTGAAAATCCGGAACGGATGGCCGGCGCGCTCCACGGCGCGAGCATATGAGCGCACGTTTTCCGCGATGCCGAATTCGCCACGCGCGTACCCCAGCAGATTGACGCCGGGGCTGACGGGCGGAACCTGTACACGCGTGGGCTTTGCGGCGCGGCGCTCGGTCGTAGGGAAAGGCAATGGCGGCATCGGCATACCCGCGGCCGCATGCACGCGCCGCCGCAGTGCGAGCCGCCACGAGAATGGAATGCGCGCATACAAGCGCGCGAGCCCGCTGTGCCGTTTGCCCCAGCTCAGCGTGCGCAATACCATCGTGCCCAACCGGCCAGCCAGATCTCCTCGCACCTTCCGCGTCGTTGGCTTGAAGCGCGCCTTGATCGGTGCGGTGTAACGCTCCCCCAGCCCCATTTCGGCAGCGGCGGTGGAGACGAACCATTGGATGAAGCCCTCTCGCCCATCAAGCGTGCGCAAGTTGAAGCCATCGCGCAGGTCGTCGCGCATCTTCCACGCTTCATACATCAGATGGCTGACCGGCAGATCCGGTATTTCGGGCAGCTCGGGACAGGGTTCGTTGAACCTGGACCGATCCATCTGCAACGGGTTGCGTTCGGACTGCTGGCAATTCACGTCAAAGCGGCGATGATAGGTGCGCCGTAGCGCCGGCACGATCTTCTCGCCGTCGGGGAAACGCCCGTAGGCATACGGTTTGGCTGCGTGCTGGGGTTGACCGTTGTCCCGCAGCTTGCCAAGATAGTCGTCGTAAAGCGGGCGCAGTCCACCGATGCCGAATGCATCGAACCGGTTCTGGTGCTTGGAGTAAATATCGGGCTGGCCAAGGTTCACGCCCGAGAAATGGGCAAACACCAGCGGCACCCCATTCGCCCGATAGCCTCCATCCGTATCACGCGTAACCGGGCGCGATACAAGATTCCAATAAGCGACGTTGTAGCCGTCGTGGCGCAGGATGGCGACATCCGGAAACAAAGCCGGCACCATGTCCATCCATTTCTGGTCGGTGAACAGGCCGGCTTCGAGATCGACGAAGCAATCGAATTCCAGTTTGCGCGACCACCAGTCGATCAGCGCGGCGCTTTGTGGATGCGCGGCATTGATCGTCACGAACCCGCAGTTGTACACCCCGGTGCGCATCAACGACAGTTCGGTCGGAAACTTCCCGTCGTCCGGCAGCGGTGCGTTTAGGTGCGGCGTTAACACGGCCAGCTTGCCGTCTTCGAATGCGCGCGCGACATCGTCCAACGGACGAAGCACGTAGATGTCCGGGTCCAGATACACCAGGCCAGCCTGCGGATGGCGCATGCGCAACCATTCGAACATGTACGGCTTGACCGCCGTGTTCAGCTCCATGATGTCGTAGCGGAACACGAACGCATCGAAGTGCGGCAGGCCGAGCTGGTCGATCGTTACCGTCGCGAACAAATCCGTATCCAGCGCAGGATCTTCCGCCCGTTCGTCGGCCAGACAGAGGTAACGCTTCGAATCAGGGTGCTGCGCCGCCACCGACTGCATCAGCGTCAGCGCGTAAGCGAGATAGTTGCGCGAGACGATGGTGAAAAATATTAACGGCTTCATTCAGGCGTCCGATTATGTGGCTTCTTCCCGGGCCACAACGGCTTCAATAGGCGAAAACGCCGCTGCAACGCGGCACATTGTGCACGAGCTTGCTCCAATTCGACCTGCAAATGCTCCAGCTCGGAGCGCAACGCGACATTGTACCGGTCGGCTTCCGCCTTGGCCTCGACAAGCCTTGCCCGTTCGCTGGCAGCACCTCTCGATTCCTCTGCCAAGCGCGCGCATAGCGCAGAGACATCTTTCAGTAGCGCAAAGTGCCGCCTGAACAAGGCTTCAGCGTGTTCGGCAAAAAAGTCGCGATTCTTGCGAAAAATTTTCGCATACGTGGCGACCACCTGCTCGCGATCTTCTTCGAACAGAGCCGTCCTGGAACGCTCGCGGATCCGACAATGAAAAAGTGTCTCATCAAGTCTCACCACCTTCCTTCCTACGTGCACCAACCTGATCCAGAAGTCGTAATCCTCCATTCCATGCCGCAAGGTCTCATCGAAGCCACCAACCAGATCCCAGTCAGCTTTACGAAACATCGCGCTGACAAAGATCACGTTCCCCAGGGCAAGTTCGTCTGGCGAGAACTCGGGCAACTCCCACGAGCCTTCCTCGGAGCCGAACTTTGCAGCTCGACAGTACACGATGCCCACATCCGATCGCTCCTCCAACACAGTCGCCGCCTTGGCGGCGTAGGTCGGCTCCAGCAAATCATCCGCATCAAGCGGCAGGATGTACTCGCCGGTCGCTTCGGCAATGCCGCGATTGCGCGCTGCCGCGGGGCCAGCATTGGCCTGGCAAATGATGCGGGTGCGCGGCCAGTCGGATTCTTTCAGTACCCGGAGGGTTTCGGCGCCCGTCGAGCCGTCGTCCACGACGATGATCTCGAGATCATCGTACGTCTGCTCAAGCGCCGACCGTACCGCTCCTTCAAGGCACGCTCTCGCATTCCAGCAAGGAACGACAATACTGACCTTGCTCACACGCCCGTCTCGTCCATCAACAGGAATTCAAAATTCTCTGAGCTTTCGCTTGTACTCATGTGTCCTGTAATTGACGCGGTCATAACTTCAATCACGCCAAAGGGCAAGGAACGCGCGCACCCACGGACGTGTACCTGAGCTATTCCTTCTTCTTTGTAAAGACCAGCCGTGAGAGAGCATACGTCAGTGGAATCGTGATCGCGATAGCGAGTAAGGGTGCCAAGCCCTTCGGAAGCCCCAAATGGTCGACCCATGCCCAAACGACGGCCAGACTCACCAAATATTGGGCCAGATAGATGAATGGGAAGAGCAGCACCGACGACCAGCCTCGGTGCATACGGAAGACGAACAGCCAGTTGATCACATAAGACAACAAAATTCCAACGGCATAGGCGATGGTGTACGCGACCCTGTAGTCGAGCGTCCGGAACAGCGCCAGATAGACGCCGTAAGTCGCAACCGTGTTGAACCCACCTGAGAGCAGGAATCTCAAAAATCGCCACCGCTCTATCAGTGACCGCAGGCGCGCGACCTGGGCGGCAATCATGCTTCGGCTTGCCGTACCAGTTCGAGGAACCTGTCGTAATCTCGTATATAGTCGGTAGCGTCGTAAAAGTCGGATGCGAATACAAGCAGCACCGCATCAGAGGAGTATTTGTACTGGATACCCCAAGTCATTGGTGGCAGGTACACACCTAGACTGGGCCTGTCCAGAACAATTTCCTCGCGGTTACGGCCATCGTCGGCGACGACGTGTACGCGGCCCCGCACGGCTATCAAAAACTGGTGGCATTTCAGATGGGCGTGTTCGCCGCGGACCTCTGCCGTTGGGACGTCATAGACGAAGAAGTAGCGCTTCACTGCAAAAGGAACATCGCGCTCAAACTCGCCGGCCGAAAGGTTGCCGCGCATATCCGTGACAGCGTTCATCGTGTACCGTCGCACGCCTTTGACGGCCGTGGCTTTGACCCGCTGGATAGAACTATCGATTGCCGGCGCGGCTGACGCTGACAGGTCGGACGAAGCTTGAGTACCTACATATCCGACGATCTTTGCGGGATTGCCTACGACCACCGCGTGCGGTGGCACCGCACGGACTACCACTGCTCCCGCGCCCACCATTGCACCACGTCCAATACGAATCCCCGGAAGAACGGTGGCATTGGCACCAATCGATGCCCCTTTTTCCACCACAGTGCGCAGGAAAGCATCTGGATAAACCTTGCTGCGGGGCCGCAGATCGTTCGTGAACGTTGCGTTTGGACCAACGAATACATCGTCCTCGAGCGTTATCCCGTCCCAGAGCTGGACTCCGCATTTGACGGTCACGTTGTCGCCCACCCTTACGTCGTTTTCAATGAACACGCCATCGCATATGTTGCAGTTTCGTCCGAGTCGCGCGCCTGGTAGCACGTGCGCGAACGCCCAGACACGGGTGCCCTCGCCGATTTGTTTCGACTCGCACAGTCCATTCGGATGCACAAAGTAGTTCATGGGTCCCTTTTCGGAAATTCGATGCATTCGGAAACGATGCTGAGCGGGCGTTGCTTCGTATTCTCGTAGGCGCGCCACGCGTAGCTTCCGACGATTCCAATACCGAGCGTATTCAGAGCGCCGAAGAACAGGATCAATAGGACAGTACCAGCATAGCCAGGGACAGTCTGCAGGCCAGACAATTTCGCAACCAGCTCGATGAGACCCAACAATACGGCCACACCCAATCCCACCAGGCCCAAAAACATCAGCGCGCGAACGGGCAGATCAGAAAAAGCGAACACACTATCCAGCAGATAAGTGAGCCTCTTGCGAAATGTCCATGCGCTTTTGCCGTGCGCCCGCGCGAGCCGCTGGTATCCAATGAACTCGCGCCGCCCGCCGAGCCAGAAGAGCAAGCCCAACAGACTGCTGTTGGCCTCACCGAGCGCAACGAGACGATCGCGAAACGCCGCAGTCACGGCGAAAACATCAACACCGCCCTCGGGGACATCGGGCTGTACCAATCGCCGGTACGTTGACCAAAATATGCTGGAGGCCAGCTTTGCTGGGCCCGGATCGACCCGGCTCAGACGTTTGCCGAATACGACGTCTAGCGGCTTGTCCCTCAGTGCGCGGAAAAACTCCAGCATCAGAGAAGGCGGCTCTTGAAGGTCCGCTGCCATTACGCCCACGTAGTTGCCGCAGGCTTCTTTCAGACCGCTGCGTATCGCAGCAAACGCACCGAAATTACGCGACAGTAGAATGAGTTTTGCCTGAAAATCCACGGACCGCAATTTCGTTTCGAGAATGCTGAAACTGGCATCCGGGCTGCCATCTACGACGAAAACCACTTCGAGTTGGCCGTCCAACGATTCGGTAAGACACTGCAAAGCCTGAAGCAAGCTCGGTATCGAGCCTTCGTTCTTGAAGACAGGGATGACAATGGAGTAAAGAGGCTTCAGCACCGGTTGCACGCTTCAATCACCCGGTCAACTTCTTGGTCGGTTAGTTCCGGAAAGCAAGGCAAAGTCAAGACATGCTCGCAGGCCGCCTCCGTTATCGGTAGAGCCGTGGAGACGAAACGATCTTTAAAAAGGGCTTGGCGATGATCGGCAACTGGGTAGTGAACATCACTGCCGATGCCCATGGTCTTCAAATGGCGCTGGAGGCCAAGGCGGTCCGCCGCTTCCACTACATACAGGTGGGCGACATATCCGTCTCCGCTTTCGGCCGGCACCCGGATCCGTTCATTACGGATTTCGCGGGAATATCTATTGGCAATCTGTCGCCGTCGCGCATTCCATCCATCGAGGCGCGGCAGCATGACACGCAAAAAGGCCGCCTGCAGTTCATCCAGGCGGCTATTGCGGCCGCCGGACAATTCGTTGCGATATTTCGCAGTCCACCCGTACTGGCGCAACTTTCGCAGCGTTGCGGCGATATGCGCGTCACCGGTGACAACCGCGCCACCATCCCCGATCGCCCCAAGATTCTTGGTTGGATAAAAGCTAAAGCTGGCGGCCTTGCCAAAACTGCCCGCGCGCCGCCCAAACGCGTCGCGTGCACCATGTGCCTGTGCGCAGTCCTCAAAGACGGCAAAACCATATCGGTCGGCTAAGTCCAAGATGGCACCCATGTCGGCCAGCCTGCCGTAGAGATGTGTCACGATCAAAGCATCGAGCGTACGGTTAGCCAGCAACGCTTCCAATGCTCGCGGATCAAGCGTATGAGTGATGGGATCAACATCGACGAATATGGGTTCCGCGTTGCAGGCCAGGACGGCCGTGGTCCCATACATGGCTGCGTTTGCCACCAAGCCTACGCGACTACCCTGTGCCACGCCTATACTGCGCAACCCGAGTTCTAGCGCCTCGGTTCCGTTGGCTACCCCAACACAATCGGAAACGCCGCAATAAGCCGCAAACTCCTGCTCGAACGCCTGCGCGCTCGGTCCCAAAACATACCATCCGCTTTGCACTGTTGCACGGAACACCACCTCCAGTTCGTCCCGCAACGGGCTTACATGGCGCTTAAGCGAATTAATGGGAATCTCTGTCATCCTCTCTCACCCTCGTCCGATTGGGACATGGCGCACAGCTCACATGAGTACTAAACAGCAATGGTACGCAAACCATCCGAAAGAACAAAATAGTAATCAAGCAAAGAGCATGCAAGTATCTTTTTTCTCAACCTAGAACGCGCATCGATGTCGTTCCGTAAAAAAACTTGCATACCAAACCTGTTACATTAATTGTGCGATAGTTATCCTTAATATATTCCAAAATTAGGAGGTAGGTAGAGCTCGTACAGTAAGCGTAACTGCCAACCCAGCGAATAGAGCTTATAAAAACCAATTTTGTGGAACTCCATTTCAGACGCTCTAGCCTAGTCCTTTCGAACGCGCGGACTGGGACCTCGCCGCCGAGCACTTGCTGCACGCCCTACAAAAGATACCCTCGGTCCCCTAGGATGAACCAGGTGTCCCTACGACAAGAAATTGACCGCTCCAACAGCAGTCGCTGTAGACACCAATATAAGTTCGGTACCGAGCCGTTTCGCCAACAGGTGATGGCCCACCGCAACACTATTCACACCCATTTCGCCTCACCGGCGACGGCCATTTCAGCGGGTAAGCTCATTCGCGTCGAGGCGAACAGATCTCAAGTGGTAATAGTCCGCTACGCACTGGTTGATCCAATTTGACGCATCATCTGTAATATCAGCACCTTCTAATATATGCCATGGATCGTGCCCTTTGCTGAGAGCGACGACGGATGGGGTAGGGGACCTCGTGCTTTCAAGAAACGTATTGCGCTGAATCTGTTCGGAGCGCCATGTAGGACCAAAGTTGCGCGCCACACTAGCTAAGGTGACCATCGGGGTACTAGAAACGCAAGCAATACCAAGAAATAGCAGCGCCGCTGCGCCAATAGCGGGTCGGCGCTCGACGTCACCTATACGTCCGATCGCGCTGCCCACTAATGTACTTAACAGACACGCTCCTACGATCGCCATTGGATAGACTTGGTTGAACACCCTTCCCGGTGCGCTTTCTCCCGTGAGGAATGCATATATAAATAAATGGATCGGGAAACTTAGGATAAGTGTCACGGGGAGCGCCAATGCGCGCCGACTACCTTCCCTTACGCGTCCGCCGAAGCTGTACCCGATTATGGCACACGTCACGAACGCTCCAATTAGTATCGGGACATGTGGCAGTACACGTAACGACACGAATTCGTGTACACCATGCATGGTGAGCACCATAGATTGCGGAATATTATGGCGAGCTACGGCCAGCTCGGCGTTGCGGTGAAAGTTACCTGGAGAGAGAAGTGATAACCCAAGTGATCCAAAGTAGCTCACCAACACGGTAAAGATGCGTTTACGAGCCGACTTATTATGAAATATGGTAATGCAATACCACACCATCCAAATGCCGAGAGTAACTGCAACGAATTCATTGAATCCGACACAAACTAATATAGCAAAGCTTGTGAACACAAGCTGCTTAGTGAAGATTTTCTTTGTATTTTCCGCTAATTCATTCGTTACAAGACAAACCGTTATCAGCAGCACACTCGTACTTGCGAAATATACAACAGACCCCGTAAGCCAATATAAGCCCTCTACCTTGGACGGCATTAATAGTAAGCATAGCACGTACATGACTGGCGCTGCATTGATGCTGCTCGTCGTATTTGCTTGAACGGCTCGAACGGCTGCATTGCATGCCACATAAAAAAGTAGTATGAGGCAAGCTAGCGAAATGGAATATGTAACGTAAAGCTGCCACGGAGAAACACTTGCTAGCCACCCCACCGTAGCCGTAAAGAAACTGGCGCTATATCTTCCAGTCCAGTTCAGATACAGGTACCATGCCTCAATAAATGGGTTTCCATCGTGTACATTGAAAAGTCGACCGAACGTGCAAAAGTCGTCGGTCTGTGGAAATGCGAAAAAGCATACATATGTAAACAGGAACGTTATCCATAAGTATGGCAGACGCGCTGCAACACCGAGCATACCCGCTCCGCGTTTAGTAAGGTATCGCGCACTATTCACTGGGGTGTTTGACATTCTTTATGACCCAAGTCAGCGGAATAATCCTGCTAAAGCAGGCACGTGAATTCACTGAGCGATGATCATCGACTTTTTTGTATCACACCAGTAGGCATTTCCATCTGTCCGCATAAGAAGCCGGACGGTGTAGTCGCCGGACGGCAATGAATCTAGGTTCACCGATACGTTGAACCCTGAATTCGCAAGCGCGGGATTCTTCAGGGCGGTCGCGACGTCCGGCCGCGGCACCGCTGTCTCGGCCGGAAAGGCGAAATTCCGGGCGCCGACCATGACGATACGAAATGCTCCCGCCGGCTTGTGTTGGTTAGTTTCCAACCAGCCACGGAACACATGAGGCTTGCCTTTGTCCAACGAGACCTGGGCCGCGTAGTCACCATCGACGGCGTCCAACGAGCAAGCCTGTCCCGACAGCGCTGCCGAATTCACGTCGCCAGCCGAAACAGGCTGCACACTACCAGCGGGTACGAGAGTCGTGGTTTCGGCCGAAGATGGTGCCTGTACTGTTGAATTCGCTGGCTGTTGACCGGATTGTCCACACGCCGTCAGTACGAGCGCGGCAAATGGCGTAAACAACGCCCACTTCTTATTCATTTTCTGCTCTCTTGTGTTTTTGTCAAAGAATTGCGTTGCGTCGGCTTTAGAAGCCGCTTGACAAGCCGCGCCACCTTCCGCAGTACTGGGTGACGGTTCGCGAACTCATCCAACTCACCGTATCGTCCTTGCCAGTACGCACGAAATTCGGCTAGCGCAGCTTCGAGTTCGTTGCAGCGAGAAACCAACTCGCGATCCCGTGCCTCCTTCATTGTTTTCAAGTCCTCGTACCGTTGCTGCCAATCGGCGATCTGTGCATACAGCCCGAATCGGTGCTGGAAGATGAACTCGGCATGTTTGGCGAAAAAATCACTGTTGTTTCGAAAAATGTTGGCGTAAGTCGCCACCTTCCCGCCCAAACCCTTCTGGAACTTGGTAGTACGTGACTTCTCCTGTACTCGGTAGTTGAACAGGTATTCATCCAACTGCACCACGTCCTTGCCCGAAGCAATCATTTTGACCCAGAAGTCGTAGTCTTCTACCCCATGGCGCAGGTCTTGGTCAAACCCGCCGATTTTCCGCCAGTCGTCTTTGCGGAACAACGCAGTGACGAAGATGACGTTGTCGACCGCCAACTCTGCGAGCCGGTATGGGGGCAGGTCCCACGGCCCCTCTTCCGCTCCGAACTTCATGGCTTTGCAGTACACGCAACCCACATCCGGCCGCGAATCCAATACCCCAACAGCCTTTTCCACGTATCTCGGCTCAATGGTGTCGTCTGCATCCAGCGGCAAGATGTATTCGCCGCGAGCCTCTTCTATCGCCCGATTGCGCGCAGCGGCAGGTCCTGCATTGGATTGGTGGAATATCCGTGTGCGTGGCCAATGCACGGTTTCCAACAGACGCAGAGTATCGGCGTCGGTCGACCCATCGTCGACGATGACTACTTCGAGATCAGTCCACGTCTGCCCCAGCGCGGACTGCACCGCCTCATTCAGGTACTGTCCCGCGTTGAAACACGGGATGACAACCGATACCAATTTCATCCTTTCTCCCCTTGAATCATTCCCTCACAGTCTGGTGCGTGCACGTCTCCCCACGACCCGTCGCGCCGCCTTTCGCATTGTAGTTCCGACCCCAAACGTACGCACGGAATACACCACCTGATCCAGAATGGTAGGCGGCGGAGGGGGTATTTCGGAAACGATGAGGGCGGCGCCCGTCGTTGCGACCTCGGCCGAAGCCGATGGCACGGGCTTCGCCGCCCCCAGAATTTCCTGATCGGATGCCATGAAGGGCTCCGATATCTGATCCCAGATCTCCCGATTGCGATAAGCGACCCGTGCGTCATTGCCGATCTTGCGTCCATCCGCGTAATTGGCGTAGCTCCATGGCAACTTTCCAAGGGCCGCTTGCCCATGGGCGTCAAGCAGCTGCCTGTACTCGCCGTAGAGCTTCACGAACGCACCCCGATTGCGGTCGTTCAACCACCAGCCGATGGCCTTGTCGATGGTGCCGGAATCCAGGCCCGAAAAGTGGATGAAGCGCAGCGGATCGCCATTGATGACGTAGCGGCCATCGACTTCCCGCAGATCGCTGTTCAGCAGCGACCAAGTTGCGAAATCGTAACCGTGATGTTTCAACACCCTGGTGTCGAAGAAGCACGGCGCCAGGTCAATCCATCTCTGGTCAGTGAAAATGCCACGGCTGATATCGTCATAGCAGAACTGGAACAGACGCTCAGCCCACCAGCGCAGGAAATCCAGCGCATTCTGCGATCGGCGTACGGCAAGGAAACCGAGGTTGTAGCAACCGTGTGCAAGTGAGCTGATTTCCATGTCGATGTTGCCGGGGCGCAGCAGATGCGGACAAAGGACGATGGTGTCCGTATCCAGCAGCTTCTCCAGCTCAACGAACTCGCTGTACACCAGTACATCGGGATCGAGGTAAACGAACTTACTCTCATCGGGGTGGTGCTCGACAAGATTCAGCATAAACTGCGCCTTCACGGCGGTCGAGGCTTCGACGATCGCATGCCGGAACATGAAACGATCGAAGTGATCCCAGCCGGCGTCCTTGGCCAGCACGATTTCGTCAAAATGCGGGAAATCGGCGGCGACATCCGGCACTTCCCGCTCGACCAAACACAGCACGAAATGTGCATCCTTGCAATGCTGCTTGACCGATTCGGCAAGCGCCATCGCCTTGGGCAGGTAATTGGAGCAGATGGAGGTAAAGAAGATCATTCAGCATCCCGCTTGTCATTCGTTTTCCGCACGACTTTTTCTCCGAAGGCGCCGGCCACGCTATTAAGAAACTTGGTCACTCTCCAAGGCCAAGAAGCATAGACCACGCACAGCTCGTCCGCCAGCGCGGTCTTCTCCTGAAGCGCCGAAGCAAGCATGTTGGAGAGCTTCTCGCGCTCATCGTGACTGAGCTGCAACTGAGCACCCAGATCCGAACGCAAGCGATCGGCATCGCCGATCGCTTGCTGCAACTGCGACGCAAGATCACGCCGCGCACATTCTGAACCGTCAAGCTCCGCCTCAAGAACGGACAGCCTGCGCGCCTGCTCCGAAGACGTCAACGACAAGTCTGCGAATTCAGCTCGCAGACTCTCGCGTTGGCTCGCCGCCCGGTCTGACAACGCGACTTGAGCCGCCAATTTCGACGACAGCTCTGCATTCTCTGCCTGCAAGGCTATGTATTCAGCCCGCAAGCTCCCAAGTTTGCTCGTCGCAAGTTCGAGCGATTCGACTTGAACCGCCAGCTCCGACGACAGTTTGGCATTCTCGGCCTGCAACGCTTCGTTCCTTTTCTGTGCCTCGTCCGACCAGCGTATCTGTGCCGCCAGCTTTGACGACAGTTCGCTGTCACTCGCTTGCAACGCTTCTAGTCGCTGCTGTGCTTCCTCCG
>Ga0207667_10007852_pt1 | contig 12742 bp, 13 predicted proteins | sample KBSCornC52_FD_184301 | JGI IMG/M metagenome (GOLD analysis project Ga0207667, IMG submission 184301) | Corn rhizosphere microbial communities from Kellogg Biological Station, Michigan, USA - KBS Corn C5-2 (SPAdes) (version 2) | ecosystem: Host-associated > Plants > Roots > Rhizosphere > Soil ...
TGCCGTGCAGCCCTTGATACTTGCGGCCCAGAGGGCACAACCTAAAAACCAGAGAGTTCAGTTTCACTATGAAAAATACAAAGATACACAAGGTAAAGTTCACAATGGTCTATTAGAAGACATTCAGGCGATTAAGACAGGAATCAATCAAAAGCTGGATCAGGTTTCGCTGGAACCCAGAAAAGTCACCAAAATCAAAGGCGATTATCAATGATTGCAGTTTCTTCTGCCTTATCCGCCTTTGAAACAGCAGCTGGCATCTCTGCGCATAAATTGAGTCTTTTAATTCGAACATTTATTTTTAGCGGTACGTTAATTTGGGGCTGTTGGTGTGTAATAGGTCTTATTCATCATGTAAGACATCATGATATTAATGAAAGTGAGTTCTCATCGAAATTATTTCGGATATTAGTCATTGTCACGATTATTTGGGGTTTGGTTTTTGTTGCATGAATTTCTCGCAGCGCTGTCATCCTGTCATGGATGACAGGAACCAGATTTCATGGACGAGAGTATTAAATATACATCCCTGTAAACTGGGTTCCGGCAATCCATGCCGGAATGACAGAGTTTGTGGAGTTCGGAGATATTGGAATATGCATTTTATGACAATAAAAAATAAAATTGCGATGTTATTTTTCACTTTTATTTCACATCCCGTTTTTGCAGATCTACCAAAACCTCCTGACAAAGATATTGCAAATAGTACTAACGATTGGACTGACGTTGGTGGAGCATTAATTATTAAAGCATTAACCATGCTATGTTATGCCTTAGCCGCAGGTATTTTAATTGGTACAGCTGCAACAGTGATTAAAGCCTTTTATGTCGCACAAGAAAAACAAGACTTAGGACACTTCTTTAAAATATTAATTGTTGGAGTTATCGCAGCTGCGATTGGCTTAGGCTTAATCTTTGCGGCTTACACTGTTCTTCAACAAAATCAAAGTAATTAACATTTATTATGTTATTGAATAATATCAACCACAAAATGCCTATCTACAAAGATTGTACGCTAGGCGAATTGCTTGCAGTGGGTTTGATGGCTTTTATTGTTTTATTTACTTCGCTTACTTTAATTGCCTGGTTGATAATAGGCTATTGGTATATCGGATTATTACTGTCTGTATTCTCATTAGTGCATGTCACCCGATTTTTATTGAGTAAACTTCAAAAAATGAAATCAGGTAAACCGTATGGATATTATCAGCAGTATATTTTAAAAAAATTATCTCAACATTCATTATTTAAACATCTCATTCAATTGCCTTATATTCAACGTATCGGTAAATGGTCAGTCAGGCGAGTTTAATATGATGAATTTAAAATTTAATATCAATCAATTATTTGGTGCATGGAAAAAAGAAGATCAAGACATGGCTGTGATAAATATTCAAAAAAAATTTATTTGGATTTTAATTTTTTTCTGTTTAATTTGTTTGAGTGGATGGATAACTTCTCCTTCACGATTAACCGTCTATATTCCACCAGAGATTGAAAACGGCGCAACAATGAAAGCAGGAGAAATCCCCAAACCCTTGATTTACAGCTTTGCCTATCAAATCTGGCAAGAGATTAATTTATGGTCATCTGATGGATCAAAAGATTACGTGAATAATATTCATACGTATTGGTCTTATCTTACACCGAGTTTTAAATCTGATTTATTGCAAGACGCAGAAAATTTAAAAATCAGCGGCCAATTAAACCGTCAACGATTTTTAAATGGATTAACAGGTTCAGCATATGATCCTGTAAATATCAAAAAAATTAATGCTGAGTCTTGGGAAGTCGATTTAAAAATGCATCTGATGGAATATAACAATAATCAGCCTGTCAAAGATGTTGAGATTCTATATCCAATTAAAGTGACACGAATGAATATTTCCCAGACAAATAATCCTTATGGACTGGTGTTAGCTGGGTTTGTCAGTAATCCTGTTCGTTTGAAGACAACTATTTGATGGGTTTAAAATAAATGAAAACAATGCTGGGTTTTACATTGTCATTATTGATATGCAGCAATGTGTATGCCGATGATAGTGGAAATAATAAAAGTGATTCAGCAGTATTATCTCAAAATGACTTACAAAAACTAGAAAAGCTTTTTGTTGCACCGCAAAAAACAGTCACTACAAGTTCTAACTATAAATCTGAAAACTTATCATCAGATATAAAATCAAATACTGTGATGAATAATGAAACTAAAACTGTTGAGTTAACCGGTAATGATCTAGCGGTCACTTTGATTCGTTATGCTTGGCAGCAGCTTTTTGCCCCTAAAAGACTGTTAGTAAATTCAGATAATATTGTGAGAACACCGATGCACACACAGTATTTTGTCCAAAATTTAGTTTATGGTGATAAAGTCTATTCACATCCAATAGCATCTTGGGAAATGAATAACACTTATGTCACTGCGATTGAAATAAGAAATAAATATCCGCACGATACTGTTATCCACATTAATCATGATATTTGCGGACATTGGTTATCATCGAGTATTTATCCCAGCGATTATTTAAAATCGGCTGGAGAGGAAAAAAACAAAGACAGCGCTGTTTTATTTTTGCTTTCAGAAAAGCCCTTTAATGAATCGATGGAAATGTGCAATGGCATCGCATAAGGTCAATGGATTATTAAAATATGGATTGCCTGTTGTATTGAGTTTTTTATTGATTACTGCTGTGATAGGTAAATTGCATTATTCAGATAGTACAAAAGCACAAGATAACAGCGTAAAAAAAACAGCGTCAGAAGACAGCGCAGCAGAATCTTTAGATACTCTCACAGCAAGTTTGTCCGAAACAAAAAAACAGATTCAGCAAATCACTGATGACAATGAAAAGTTAAACACTCAAAACAAAGATTTACTTCAAAAATTACAAATCTCAGATAATCTGAACAAACAAAATATCAATCAAGAAATTGAATCATTAAAAAAACAAATTTTATCTTTTGGACAGAAAGAGAGTTCAATGAATCCTGTACCTGACTCATCAGCAAATCAAACCCCAGATAATCAAACTATTATTCATGGTATAGACACCAGAAAAAGAGAAATAAGAGAAACAAGTGAAAATAATAACTTAGATGAAAAACCCAAACTAATTCCGTATTACACGATTCCTGCGAATTCAACTGCTGTCGATGATAAATTAATGACATCACTTGTTGGGAGAATTCCCGTCAAAGGTGTTGTCACAGATCCATACCCATTTAAAATAGTGTTTTCAGATGACACCTTAGCAGCATCTGGTTGGAGAGTACCGCACCTTCGACAAATGATTGTGGCAGGATTTACGGAAGGTGATTTGAATTTATTAAGTGTTCGAGGCTGGGTAACCTCATTAAGTTTTATCTTTGATGATGGCAGAGTATTTAATACCACCTCAAACAATAATGATATCGGGCATTTTGATAAATCCAATGCATTAGGCTATTTATCTGATGAGCATGGTAATCCTTTCTTTCAAGGAAAATTGATCACTAATGCGCCAACCTATTTAGGCGGTAATGTATTATTAGGAGCAACACAAGGGTTCGCCGATGCTTATGCTAAAAAAGAAACAACTGATCAAACATCGCCGTTAGGTTCAACGATAACCAGTGTAACAGGTTCGCCCACAAAATTTGTATTAGGCAAAGCAGGTACAGATGCAGCGAGTGAAGCTCAACAATGGTGGCATGATCGGCAAGAAAATTCATTCGATGCGATTTATGTTCCATCGGGTGAAAAAATTGTCGTGAACTTTGCTAAAGAAATTGATATTGATTACAACCCTGTCGGGAGAAAAATTGATTATGCGCAATCACAAAATGCCAACATGCAATCTCATTTGGATTAGTTTTTTTACTCTATTATCTTTAAATGCGTGTAGTACAGTTTCAGGGAATGTCGTGCCAAAGTCTGGGCCGAAAATGGAACAGGTTTATGATAGTATGCAAAAAGATAAATCTGATACTTCATTGAACAATCAAGATACTAAAAAACTCAGTGATATGCGAACAGAAGTCAGCAAACAAGTACCAAAGCCATCAGAGTATGGTTTGCAAAAATACCAAAAATCCAGTTTAAAAGGCTTTAAAAAGTTACCAAATCCTGAATTATCTCTGTATGTCTACCCACATTTTGCGGGGAAAGACCAAGTGGCCGTGCCGGGGTATTTTACGGGGTTTAGCGCATACCAAATGGATTTTTATGAAATAAAAAGTTAAAATTAGCCAAAAACTGTACGAAATTATTCAAAAATTAATAATTCCTTAAGGATTTTTATTTAGTATTTACCTACCCAATTGTTTGAGAATTTAACTATGTCATACGAGCACGAAGAACAACTTGTTTTTAACGATGAAGACTATCAACAATTATTCAAAATTGTACTTTTGGGCGATAATAATGTCGGGAAAACGAATTTAATAACTCGTTATTGTTCTGATACTTTTAGGGAAGAAAAACGGTCTACAAGTGGTGGAGAGCTTAGTTGCAAAATTGTATCTAGTAACTTTAGCAACGCTTCAAGAGTGAAACTACATATCTATGATACCCCTGGGCAACAAAGATTTTTTTCTGCAAATGCTTCTGGGCATGTAATGGGTGCTTTGGGGTACATTCTCGTCTGTGATCTTACAAATCGAAAATCATTCGAGAACCTCACAGAATGGGCACAGAAAATACAATCAGAGGAAGCTAGTATCTTGATTGTAGGAACTCATTCTGATCAAGAAAGTTTACGTGAAGTAACAACCCAAGAATTGAATGATTTTAAAGACACTCTTAATAAGTCTATGAAAGCAGAAGGTGAAAAACATGTGTGCATTGGAGCAGTAGAAGTTAGCAGTAAAGATAGCACAAATGTTGCAGAGGCTTTTATAAAGATTACTACTTCTATTTTAAAACGCCTTAATCCCCCTACTGAAAATCCTCAACCACAGAATCTACAATCATTGACGGAAATAGAGGCCTTAAAAGCTGAAATTCAAAAGCATTTTGGCGTAAAAGGAAGTTATACAAGCAAATGGTTTAAGGATGCACAAAGAGGAACGCAGTTAATCAAAGTCGCAAACCTTATTAATGATAGTAATGACGTAGTTCAAATTCTAAATGGATTAAAAAAAATTGCACAGGAAGCCCAAACAAACCATGAGTTTATTTCAGGTTGGAGAAATCCAATTACGGGGGAGTTAATTAATCCCACTTGTAGATTTAAAAATTCTGTGGATGAAATTGTAAAGAAATATTCTGATAAAAAACCTTCAAACGAAAAAAGCCCTTTATTAAACACTAGTTATCAAAACCACTAATTGATAATTTATATTTAAAAACCCGCCTTGTGCGGGTTTTTTTATGCCAACAACTTTTGCAAATATTTTTATGATAAAAAATAAACTAAAAAAAGAAGATATCAAAAAAACCTACGCCCAAAATCCAACTCTCAGCAAAAGACTTCCATGGTGTGATTACAATGACGAACATCAATTATATTTATTAGAAGACAAAAAAACATTAGCTGTCGGTTTTCACTTAACGCCAATTGCTTGTGAAGCGAAACCCACAGAAATGATGCAGGCTATTTCAAAATCATTAAGTGAAGCACTGAAAAATTCTATTCCTTGTGAAAAAGCCAATCCTTGGATTTTACAATTATTTTCTCAACGAAATTCTGAATTATTTGATGTATATCAAAAGATAGAAAAATCCTGTGATAAATTTAAAAATACTGAATTTACAAAAGCTTATTTGAAAACAATTAAAAGTCATTTTAGCTATGTCTCCAATCCCGAAGGATTATTTTATGATCAAACAGTCACACAACAAAACTTTAAAGGCGGACAATTAGAGGTTAAAGCTTTTTTATATAAAAGAATTCAAGAGGATAAAAATGTTTCTGATAGAAAAAATTTATTGGATGAAATATTAAAAATCTCACAAAAATTTTCTGATCAATTAACGTCTTGCGGTTTAAAAGTAAATATTCTGACGGGTTCTGATTTTTATGATTGGATGGTTCAGTGGTTTAATCCTAAACTTGATAAAATTCCAAATGAGTTTAATCAAAACAAAAAACCTTATTGCTGGGATTTAGCGGAAAACCTATTTTTTAAAACACCAAAGTCATTTGAAGAAGGTTGGGTGTTTGATGGTGTTTTACATAAGGTCATTACGGTTCAACATCTGACTGTAACTCCTGAAATTGGACATGTCAGCGCAGAGAGAAAAAGGGCCGTTTCAGATAAAGTCTTTAATTTAATTGATCATTTACCTGAAGGCAGTATTTTAAGTCAGTCAGTTGTTTTTCAATCACCGAGCGAAGTCGAGCTGCATTTGAAAACAATTCATGACAGCGCAGTCGGACATCATGCACTTGCAATGAAAATAAAAACAGAAGTGGATACGGCATATGATGAAATGGCAAACGGCAATTATTTATTTCCTTTTGTCATGGCAGTTTACATTCAAGGTAAAAATATCGCTGAATTAAAATCAACAGAATCTAGCATTGAAGTATTATTTAACAGCAATGGGTTTAAAGTCATTGGAGATTGTGAATTATTTCCCATTGATGCTTATCTCAGATATTTACCGATGTGCTATGACTTTCATTTTGACCGAAAAAACATGTATCGATCAAACTATATGCTGTTATCTGATATTGTAAATTTACTTCCTTTTTATGGCAGAAGTAAAGGCACAGAAAATCCCGGATTTATTGGATTTAACCGAGGCGGTGAGCCATGGTTTTATGAGTTCTACAAAGACCGAAGCAAAAATGCTCACATGTTATTGTTAGGCGAAACAGGGACAGGGAAATCAAATTTATTAGTTTTTTTGATGTGTTATTTACTAGCCATGTATCGACCCAAATTATTTATCATCGAAGCTGGCGGCTCTTTTGATTTATTTGGAGAGTATTGTAAGAGCTTAGGCTTAACCGTTAATCACATCAAAATTAATCCAGCCAAACCCATTTCATTAAATCCTTTTGCGCATGGGTTAAAAGTCATTGAGCAGATTGAAAAGCTCGATAAAAACTCCCAGAAAAATTACCTTGAAAAAAAGCTTAACAAAATTGAAGAAGAAAATGAGGATGAGAGTCGGGATATTTTAGGCGAAATGCTTATCTCAGCATTATTAATGATTACAGGCGGTGAAGAAAAAGAAGAGCTAAGAATTCGAAGAGCAGATCGTATGCTCATCATGGATGCCATTATCGATGCTGCTTATTTTGTGAAGAATGCTGACGGTAAACAAATGATTGCATCAGATATTATTGAAGCTTTTGATAGAATTATTAAAAAACTAAATCCTAAACAAGATACAGATAAAATCAAACGCGCCAGAGGAATGGCAGATAGTTTAAGATATTTTACGAATGATCCATTATCGAGTAAATTTTTTAATACAGTAGGTAATCCTTGGACTGATGCTGATATTACAATAATCGATATGGGAAAATTTGCGCAAGAAGGATATGAAACACAAAGGTCAGTTGCTTTTGCTGGATGTGTGAGTGAAGTCTTGGAATTTGCTGAAAAGAATCAAGCTAGCGACAGACCAATCTATTTTATGGCCGATGAAAATCATTTATTCACGAAAATTCCACTGTTGGCCTCCATGGAAACTCGAATTGCAAAGATGGGCAGAAAACTTGGTTTATGGTTATGGCTTGCAACGCAAAACTTAAAAGACTTTGCTGAAGAATCACGAAAGATGTTGTCATTATTGGAAACATGGGTGTGTTTAGCATTACCGCCAGATGAATTGGATCAGATAGAAAAATTTAAAACGCTCACCCCAGAACAACGAGCATTATTTTTATCAGCCAGAAAATCCAAAGGCCAATATACTGAAGGGGTTTTGTTAAGCCAGAAAATGCAAGGGCTATTTCGTAATGTGCCACCGAGATTGTATCTAGCAATGGCTGCAACGGAACAAGAGGAGAAGAATCAGCGTAAAATTCTAATGGAAACATTAAACATTCCCGAATTAGACGTTGTAAAATATTTAGCTGAGAAAATGATGGAGAAATAAACAATGAATATTGCCATTCGCAAAGCAACTGAAAGTGATCTGCATTCAATATTAAATTTATACGCGCAACCTGAAATGGATAATGGGAAAGTATTATCTATTGAGCAAGCTAAAAATTTATTTACAAAAATAATGTTTTATCCTGATTATAATCTTTATGTTGCTATTGATGAATACAACAATATAGTGGGAACTTATGCTTTGTTAATTATGATCAATTTGGGGCATTTAGGTGCACCTTCAGGAATAGTAGAAGATGTTGTGGTAGATCCAAACTATCAAGGTAAAGGCATTGGTAAGAAGATGATGAAACATGCTATGGAAATTTGCAAACAAAAGAAATGTTATAAATTAGTATTATCTTCAAATTTAAAAAGAAAAAATGCACATCAATTTTATGAATCATTAGGATTTAAGCAACACGGTATCAGTTTTGAAATTAATTTATAATTTTATTTTATTAGTGTCATTGACTCCGAGTGTTTCTTTGGCCGATGTTAATTCTGCATCGATTACAGCGTCTACTTTAAAAGCCTTTTCAAACTGTGTTCATTACAAAATCAAAGGAGTCTGCTATTGGGTAGGTAAAACAGGAATAAATACAACGCCGTATGTCGAACATAATTTACCTGATGTTGTAATCACTGTATTTAATAAAGCAGGCGATAATCCTTGGACTGAGGCAAGCATTGCTTTTGACCAAGCAGGAAAAGTTGCGCAAGAAAATATTGTCTCAAGCTTAACAAGCTTAGAATCTGGGTCAGGTCAACATAGCTTTTCAGACAATCATGAACAAAATGTATTTTTTAAAGAAGTTGATGTAATTGGTAATCCAGCATTAGCAGTGTTACCTGATAATGGATATATTCTATTGCCATCGACCGCAACGCCATTTAAACCATATTATCAATCAATGTTAGATAGTGCGATGTGGAAAGGTTTGCCACAATTTCCACCATCTGTGATTGAAGAAGGTTATGCAATGGAAGCAGATATTGTTCATCATATAGGAACTGGCTTAATTAACTGGGGCGGCATCTATCCACATGAGGGTAAAATTGCTACCAGCAATGATGCCAAAGCAGCTGCGGTGATAGCACTGCGCGCAGGTGATTTAATTACATCTTCAGAGATGGAACATTTAAATGGACATGTTTTCTTTCAATTTTCAAATAAATGCGGCGAACAATGCAAAGCTTATCCTATACAAGAAAATTCAGATAAAACTTTATTTCAAATGATTTATCCCGTTGTAGAAGATAAATGTGATTATTTTGGAAAGACTATTGATTATGGCAATGATTTAGAGCCTAAAGGCCAAGGTAATTACATCTTTGTCGTTTGGCGATTTTATCAGGGGTGTGGGGATGGGGATGGGAAATATATTGGGAAAACGGTATATTAAATAAAAAAAGTGTCTTTCCGAGGAGAGGTATTATGGTAAATAGAGTGTTATTAACAGGCGCAGGATTTACACATAATTTTGGCACGCCTTTAGCTGATGGTATGTGGAGCTGGATTTTCAATGATGGTGAAGTTCAAAAAAATAAAAAAATACGTAATTTATTTGCCAATAGCTTTGATTTTGAGCGCATTTATCAAAACGCACACACTGATAAGTATTCTGAGGAAGATAAAAATATTATTCATCTGGCAACATTAAATGCTTATAGAAAAATAGACACGATTTTGAAAAATAATACAAATCAAGGTGAAATGAAACGTAATTTTTTTAAACAATTGTTAATAAATAATTTTATAGAAAAAAATGATTCTCCAGTTTCATTCTTTACTTTAAATCAAGATTTATTTTTTGAACGCAGTCGGGATTATTTAGTTGAATTGGGTTCTCGTGTTAAGTGTCCATGTGTTGAAAAAATGCCAGCTATCAACAATATTAATGACTTAGGTATTGATATTGGTTCAATTGATATTTGCGATAAGTCTTTCAAACAAAATAAAATCGAGTATGAAAACACCCTTGCAAAGGGAAAGGACAAAATTGCTATTTCATATATAAAATTACATGGTTCTCAAAATTGGCTTGAGAATAAAGGAAATAATCAAGTTATGGTGATCGGTTCTGGAAAACAAGAGAAAATTCAAAATAATTTTTTGTTAAAGTATTATTTTGAACTTTTTGAAAAAGAAATAAACAAAGAGCATACAAGAATATTAATTATCGGTTACGGCTTTAGAGATAATCATATTAATAAAACGTTAATTAACGCGGTTCAAAAAAATGATCTTAAGATTCACGTCATCTCACCTGAGGCACCTATTAACTTTAAAAATAAGTTGTTAACTATTAAAAACGGAAAATTATTGTTTGAGGCTCTAAGTGGTTACTACGAAAATAAGTTCGCTGAAATATTTTCTGAAAACCGAGCAGCATGTAAAACTCCTGCTTGGGAACAGATAGAGCAAAATTTCTTCAACGAGTAACATTCACTCTTTAACGAAGCAAAATTAATGGCAAAAACAATCTTAAAATTATTTGGATGCATTTTTATTTTATGTTCACCTTTTTCTATTTTCGCCCTCGACATCATCCCCACAGGCAAAGACAACAACATGCTGTATTACAAGATGGGTGGCGGCAGCGACTTTGATTTACCTGCAGTGAATGATACTCGAACAATTGATTTAGGTGCTGATGCAGATTTAAGCGCTGGTATGACATGCGGTGCTTTTAATCCATTGGTATCTATCACGAATACGTTTAATGACTTACAAAACAATATCGATAATATCACGCAAGGATTATTGACCAATGCAACAGGAAGCTTGGCCGAAATGCCGATGTACTTTTTAGCACAAGCCAATCCTTCTGCTTATAATATGATTAACAATGCGCTGATTCACGCACATGAATTGATTTCCATTTCCACAAAATCTTGTCAGGAAGTTAAAAACCAAATAGCGCACGGACAAAATCCTTACCAAGATTGGGCAACGATTTCTGTCGGGAACTCTTGGAAAAAACATTTGTCTTTAACGTCATCAGGACAAGAGGATATTAACGATGCTAAGAAAGATATCGATGCACATGCTGGTAATGATGGGGTACCTTGGATTAATGGTAATAAATCAGATTCAGGATTTTTAGCAGGTGGATTAAATCAACCGCCGATTCATGTTGTTTCTGACACCGTTAAAGCTGGATATAACGCAATCTTAATGCGAAACTTAAATGATGATTCACCTGCATCAGTCGATGGTGAATTAGCCAAACAATTCCCTAATCCCAAAGATGCTCAACAATGGATTACGAATGTTGTGGGTGATCAGGTTATTACGACTTGTAATGATAAAAGCTGTCAAAAAAATCAAGGCGGAATTTCAGGCAGAGGATTATTGCCATGGATTACCAATTGTAATAATGATAATCAATCGTATTGCGCGGATAATATTCAAAAAAATATCAATGGACTTATATCAGGTCAATTAGAAGTCAATAAAAAAAATATTGAATCAGTTTCAGCAAATGGATTAGTGATGAGTCCGCAAGTGATTTCAGCAATTAGAAATATGGATTCAACTCAGCAAAACATTATCACTTCTAAATTAGCACAAGAAGTGGCAACACAAAAAGTGGTGGACAGAGCTTTGATTGCTCGAAATATTTTACAAACAGGCAGCCAAGTGCCTGTAATCGCATCCAATCAACCTGCACAGAAAAATATTCAGCATTCCATTGAAATATTAGATAAAGATATTCAATCTATTGCCTTTGAATCTCAAATTAGAAAGCAAATGATGTCAAATACCATTAATACTATTTTAAATGCGCAAAATTTAGATCAACAAAAAGCTGTGAATGTTCCTGCTGTAATTAACAATACTGATTTAATCCAAAATAGTGCGTTGCCAAATCATAAATAAAGTGAAATTGAAATGAACATCGATGTCCAATCCTTCCCAGAATTATATACAACATTAATGGGCTGGCATTTGTATGATCAACTCTGGGAGTTAATCACACAAACAGGATTAGCCTTTTTACCTTTTCTTGGAATGATTTTAAAAAATATTGCAGAGCCTTATGCATCTCAAGAAACAAAAGATGCAGCCAGTACTTCTTTACGAAGAATGGAATTAAATACCGTTGGAATGTTAGCATTAATCTTTTTTGGCGTTTCCCCAATATTACAACTTAACCCTGCTTTGTTATCCTATACCCCTGTTTGTCAGTTAACAGGGCAAAATAGTACTTATCATCCATGCGATACAAACACCACTTGGGATAAAGCCTTTGCAATACCTACAGAGGACGTTCGTGTACCTTTGTGGTGGGCAGCAGTTATTTCTGTCAGTGAAGGATTCTCCTCAGCTGCAAATACCATGGTGAGCTGTGTACCAGATTTAAGGAAAATGGTCACACAAGTAAATACCGCACAAATAACCAATCCAGCATTAAAACAAGAATTACAGCAGTTTGAAACCAATTGTTACATTCCAGCAAGAACTCAGTATTTACAAGATTCACATACTAATTCAGACAATATAAACACCATTAATCAACAAAGACAAAAGTATGGGGATGATGATACTGACTGGTTTGGCTCTCACGGATTTCAAGATACTTATTATCAAAACTTAAAAGCCCAAGAGCAAGTGAAAGGATTTGCCTATAACCCCAATGAGGATATCAACTCAGATATTCATAAAGACAATCCACCTGCTTATGGAAACCCTAACTGTAATGAC
>Ga0207667_10007857_pt1 | contig 12739 bp, 17 predicted proteins | sample KBSCornC52_FD_184301 | JGI IMG/M metagenome (GOLD analysis project Ga0207667, IMG submission 184301) | Corn rhizosphere microbial communities from Kellogg Biological Station, Michigan, USA - KBS Corn C5-2 (SPAdes) (version 2) | ecosystem: Host-associated > Plants > Roots > Rhizosphere > Soil ...
GCCGCTGCGATAGGCGCGATCGAGCAGCAGGAAATACGCCATGTGGATGACGCCGCTGCCGAGCATCAGCACCAGGTGGAACGGCTGGAACGCGTAGCCCTGGATCCACACGGCGGCCGCGACGACGGGAATGTAGAGCACCACCGAGGTCGCGCTCGCGGCGGTGACGAGCCCCGCGCCGCCGCCGCTCTTCTTCAGCAGGAAGTTCCAGGTCGCGTGGACGAGTGCGGAGAAGAGGACGAGGCTTAGGGCGAGCGACGTCACGCGCTCAGGGCTTGAGGAGCCGCAGGATGTCGAGGTACTGCGCATCCTCCGGCATCACCGCGCCCAGGCGCAGCAGCCCGTCGATCATCACCGCGCCCGCGTCGAGCGTGAAATCGCCCGCGAGCATGTCGCGGATCACCTCCTCGACCGGATGGAGCCGGATCTCGCTCACCTCGCCGTCCTGGTTGGCGGGCTTGAAGTCCTGCGGCAGCCACAGGTCGTGCACGAAGAGGATCTCGCGGTGCAGCCCTTCCGGAACGGAATACTCGACGCGCACCGCGCCGAGGCAGTTCACGCCCTCGAGCAGCGCGGGCGCGATGCCCGCTTCCTCCCACGCTTCCTTGCGCAGCGTCTCGTCGACGGTGAGGCCGGCGGAAATGCGTCCGCCCACGAGGTTGTCCATCTTGTCGGGATCGACGTGCTTGTCGGGACTCCTGCGCGCGATCCACACATGCACGAGGCCGCCCACGCGCGTGAAGCCGTTCACGTGCGCGCCGTAGCCCATGATCCCGAAGTGGCGCGAGGCCGCGCGCTCGATGCGCAGCAGCTCCGGCATGGCATAGTGGTGCGAGACGCTCACCAGCTCGTCGCGCCAGCCGCGGATCACCCCCTCGCGCGCGAGCTCGCGCGTGACCTCGGCCATCGCGTCGCTGCGCCCGGCCACGGTATCCGGCTTGGCGCGCAGCGTGACGTACGCCGGGTTCACCTCGAAGACGTGGGGCCAGCGGCGCAGCTGGTCGGCGAAGGACGGGCGCAGCCACCCCACCACGTGCTCCTTCACGTAGAAGGGCAGCACCGGAAGCTCGCGCTCGGCCTGCGAGGCGTGCGTGCAGGCGGCGCGGACGAAGCCCAGGAGGTCGGCGTAGAGGCGCGGTCTCACGGTCGGGAAAGCAGGGAATGCGCGGGCGACAACGAATTCCGCGTTGACAAGTCTAAGCCAATTCTCCAGACTCCGCCCGCCATGAAAGCCCTCGTCCTCGGCGCCGGCGTCGTCGGCACCGCGACCGCGTGGTATCTCGCCGCGCGTGGCCACGAGGTGACGGTGATCGACCGGCGCGAAGCCCCCGGCCTCGAGACCTCGTTCGCGAACGGCGGCCAGATCTCCGCCTGCCACGCGGAGCCGTGGGCGAATCCGGAGGCGCCCGCGCAGATCCTCAAGTGGCTCTGGCGCGACGACGCGCCGCTGCTCTTCCGCCTGCGCATGGATCCGCGCCAGTGGACGTGGGGCGCGAGCTTCCTCCTCGAGTGCCTGCCCGCGCGCACGCGGCGCAACATCGGCGACATCGTGAAGCTCGCGCTCTACAGCCGCGCTTCGCTCGCCGAGCTGCGCTCGGAAACGCGCATCGAGTACGACCGGCTCGACCTCGGGATCCTGCACTACTACACGGACCCGCGCGTCTTCGAGGGCGCGGTGCGCGCCGCGTCGGTGATGCGCGAATACGGCCTGGACCGCGAGGTGAAGACGGTGGACGAGGCGATCTCCATCGAGCCCGCGCTCGCGATGGCGCGCGCGCGCATCGTGGGCGCCACCTACACGGCGACCGACGAATCGGGCGACGCGCACCTTTTCACCGTCCGGCTCGCGAAGCTCGCCGAGGCGCGCGGGGCGACGTTCGCGATGGGGCGCACGGTCGAGGCGATCCGCGCCGAGGGCGGCCGCGTGAGCGGCGTCGTGGTGCGCGATGCCGCGGGCCGCGAGGAGGCGCTCGCGGCCGATGCGTACGTGATCGCGCTCGGGAGCTACTCGCCGCTCCTCGCGCGCCACTTGGGACTCGCCTTGCCGGTCTATCCGGCGAAAGGGTACTCGGCGACGGTCCCGGTGACCGATCCCGCGCGCGCTCCGCGCGTGAGCCTCACCGACGACGAGGCGAAGATCGTGCTCTCGCGGCTCGGCGAGCGCCTGCGCATCGCCGGGACGGCGGAGCTCTCGGGCTACTCGACCGAGCTCAACCTCGTGCGCTGCGATGCGCTGATCCGGCGCGCGCGGGAGATCTTTCCCGGCGTCGCCGACTACGAGCGCGCGAGCTTCTGGACCGGGCTGCGCCCGTCCACGCCGTCGAACGTGCCGCTCGTGGGGGCGACGCGCTATCCGAACCTCTTCCTCAACACCGGCCACGGCACGCTCGGCTGGACGCTCGCCTGCGGGAGCGGCCGCGCGCTTGCGGATATCATCTCGGGACGGCCTCCCGAGGTCGATTTCCGCTTTACCCACTAAAGACGTTCCCTCGCACATGGCAGTGACGCTCAAAGACATCGAGGCGGCGGCGAAGGTGATCGAGGGCCAGGTGGTCCGCACGCCGTGCCTGCATTCGCGCACGCTCTCCGAGATCACCGGCGCGCAGATCTACCTCAAGTTCGAGAACCACCAGTTCACGGCGTCCTTCAAGGAGCGTGGCGCGCTCAACAAGCTCACCTCGCTCGACGCGGCGCAGCGCGCGAAGGGCGTGATCGCCTGCTCCGCCGGAAACCACGCGCAGGGGGTGGCCTATCACGCGCACCGCCTGGGCATCCCGGCGGTGATCGTCATGCCGCGCCACACGCCGTGGGTGAAGGTGGAGCACACGCAGCGCCACGGCGCCGAGGTGATCCTCGAGGGCGAGAACTTCGATGGCGCCAAGTCCCGGGCGCTGGAGCTCGCCGTCGAGCGCGGACTCACCATGGTCCACCCCTACGACGACGAGAAGATCATCGCCGGGCAGGGCACGTGCGGCCTCGAGATGATGCGCGAGCACCCCGGGCTCGATGCGATCGTGGTCGCGATCGGCGGCGGCGGGCTCATCTCCGGCATCTCGATCGCGGCCAAGGCGTTGAAGTCCTCGGTCGAGGTGCTCGGCGTCGAGATGGTGCGCTTCCCCGCGATGTACCACGCGATGAAGGGGACGCAGCCGACCTTCGCCGCATCGACGATCGCCGAGGGCATCGCGGTGAAGGAGCCGGGCAAGCTCACGCGCGAGATCATCGCGAGGAACGTCTCGGAGATCTTCCTGGTCGACGAGGGCGACATCGAGGAGTCCATCGTGCTGCTCCTCGAGATCGAGAAGACGGTGGTGGAGGGAGCGGGCGGCGCGCCGCTGGCCGCCGTGCTCGCCAACCGCGAGCGCTTCCGCGGCCGCAACGTGGCGCTGGTGCTGGGCGGCGGCAACATCGACCCGCTGGTCCTCGCCGAGATCATCGAGCGCGGCATGGTGCGCGCGGGCCGCCTCGCACGCGTGCTGGTGGAGGTGCGCGACCTGCCGGGCGCGCTCGCCCGCGTCACCGCCTGCGTCGCCGAGCAGAACGCCAACATCGAGCAGGTCCATCACCAGCGCGCGTTCACCTCGCTCGCCGTGCAGAACGCGGAGGTGGACCTGGTGCTCAAGACCCGCAGCCACGACCACGTGAAGCGCATCGTGGAGGCGCTGCAGCGCGCCGGCTTCAAGGCGCGCGCGCACCCGGTAGACTGATCAAAGCCGGAACGGAGCAGCGAAGCGAAAGGGAAGCGAACATGACCATCCAAAGGCACAACGTCGGAAAGAGGCTCTCGGAGATCGTGGTGCACAACGGCACGGTGTACCTCGCGGGCGAGGTGCCCGACGACACGTCGAAGGACATCACCGGGCAGACGCGCGAGGTGCTCGCGAAGATCGACCGCCTGCTCGCGCAGGTGGGAAGCGACCGCACCAGGATCCTCTCCGCGCAGGTGTTCATCGCCGACATGGGCGAGTTCGGCGGCATGAACGCGGCCTGGGATGCATGGGTCGCTCCGGGCAACGCGCCGGCGCGCGCCACCATCGAGGCGAAGCTCGCGAACCCGGCCTACAAGGTCGAGATCATGTGCGTCGCGGCGCTGTGAGGGCGCGGCCGTGAGCATGAAAGTCCTCATCACCGGCGGCGGCGGATTCATCGGCTCGCGGCTCGCGGCCGCGCTTCGCGCGCAGCACCCCGACGCGCGCATCCGGCTCCTCGACGTGGGATTCCCCGCCGCGCTCGCGAAATCGTTCGAATGCATCACCGGCGACCTCTCCGCGCCCGTCGTGGTCGCGGGCGCGCTGGGCAACGACACGGACACGGTGTTCCACCTCGCCGCGGTGGTGAGCGGCGGCGCCGAGGCGGACTTCGACCTGGGCTATCGCGTGAACCTCGACGGCACCCGCGCGCTCCTCGAGGCGTGCCGCAAGCTCCCGAAGCCGCCGAAGCTCGTGTTCGCGAGCTCGGTCGCGGCGTTCGGCGGAAAGCTTCCCGACGTGCTGGACGATTCGACCACGCCCGCGCCGCAAACCTCCTACGGCACGCAGAAGGTGATCGGCGAGTACCTGGTCGCGGATTTCACGCGCAAGGGCATGCTCGACGGCCGCTCGCTCCGGTTGCCGACGATCGTCGTGCGCCCCGGCAAGCCCAACCTCGCCGCCTCGTCCTTCGCGAGCGGCATCATCCGCGAGCCGCTCGCCGGGGTGGTCGCCGAGTGCCCCGTGCCCGAGGACACCGGCGTGTGGATCCTCTCGCCGAAACGCGTGGTGGAGGCCTTCATCCACGCGCTCGAGCTGCCATCGTCGGCGTGGCCGTCGACGCGGGTGGTGAACCTGCCCGGCATCACGCTGACCGTGCGCGAGATGATCGAGGCGATGGGCCGCGTCGCCGGCCCACACACCGTGGATCTCGTGAAGTACAAGCCCGATGCGCGCATCCAGGCGATCGTGAAGACGTGGCCGGTGCGCTTCCGCACCGAGCGCGCGGATGCGATGGGCTTCCGCGCGGACGCGGACTTCGAGTCGATCGTGGCCGATCACGTCGCCGATTCATCGCACTGATCGCCGGCAAGAAGATCTTCGCCATGCAGCTCGGCAAGTTGAAGGGGTTTTCCGGCACCATCAAGCCGGGCGACAACGCCTGCTGCAATTACAAGAACAACGACTGCAACAAGGGCGGCAAGCGCGAGAGGATGCTGCAGGCCGGCGGCTACTGGGTGTTCCGCGACAACCCGAAGTTCGACCGCACTTCGAAGAAGTACGGCTGGCGGAATCCGCCGTACATCCTCGAGTCGTACAGCTGGGACCACAAGCTGCTCAGGACCTACAACTGCCCGCCGCAGCAGAAGGGGAAACCCGGCCTCATGGATTTCGTCGGCTGAGGCAGCCTTGATCTCGTTCGTCGTCCCCGCCTACAACGAGGAAAGCTACCTGCCCTCGACGCTGGAAGCGATCCACGCCTCGGCGCGGGCGCTGGGCGAGCCGTACGAGATCGTCGTCGCCGACGACGCGTCCACCGATTCCACCGCCGACGTCGCGCGCGAGATGGGCGCGCGCGTCGTGCGCGTGGAAAGGCGCCAGATCGCGGCGGCGCGAAACGCGGGCGCCCGCGCGGCGCGCGGCGAGCTTCTCGTGTTCGTCGATGCGGACACGCGCGTGAGCGCGCCGCTCGTCGCCGAGGCGGTGGCGGCGCTGCGCGCTGGCGCCGTAGGCGGCGGCGCGCCGGTGCGCATCGAGCCCGCGCCCGCATGGGTGCACGCGTTCATGAAATTCTGCTTCACGCCGTTCTATTTCCGCCTTGCGCGCTGGGCGGCGGGATGCTTCCTCTTCTGCACGCGCGCGGCGTTCGAGGCGGCGGGCGGCTTCGACGAGCGCTACTACGCGAGCGAGGAGATCGGGTTCTCGCGCGCGCTGAAGCGCCTCGGCCGTTTCACCATCGTGCGCAACGCCGTGTCGAGCTCCTCGCGCAAGCTCGCGGGCCGCACGCCGGGAAGCCTCGCCTGGATGCTGGTTCGCCTGGCCGCGGCCGGTCCCGCCGGATTGCGCCGGCGCACGGGTGCCACCGCCTTCTGGTATCCCGAGCGCCGTTGAGGCTTCAGCCGCCGGTGCGCGGCACGCGCCCCCGGATCGGATACGAGGGATCGTTGTACCCGGGTGTCGACGGATGGCCCGTCTTCACCAGCGTGTCGACGAAGGCCTCGTCTTCGGCGTCGAAGGGCTTGCCGATGGCGGCGATGTAGTCGTTCCACTGCTCGAGCGTTCGCGGACCGCCGATCGCGCTCGTCACGATGCGGTTGTTGAGCACCCAGTTGATCGCGAAATGGCCGGGGGAGAGTCCCTTCTTGCGCGCGTGCGCCGCCACTTTCTGCGCGATCTCGAGCGATTCGGCGCGGAATTCCGTCTCCATCATGCGCTTGTCCTTGCGGCCCGCGCGCGTCGTCGCGTCGGGCTCCACGCCCGGCTTGTACTTGCCGGTGAGGACACCCCGCGCGAGCGGGCTGTAGGGCACGACGCCCACGCCGTAGTGCTCGCAAGCGGCGAGGATCTCGTTCTCCGCGAGCCGGTTCATCATGTTGTAGTACGGCTGCGAGGCGATCGGCTTCGGAAGCCCGAGGCGCAGGCACGCGTTCACCACTTCGGCCGTGCGCCAGCCGCGGAAATTCGAAACGCCGAAGTAGCGCACCTTGCCCGCGCGGATGAGGTCTCCCATCGCCCGCACGGTTTCCTCGAGCGGGATCGACTCGAAATCGCGGTGCAGGTAATAGAGGTCGACATAGTCGGTCTTCAGGCGCGCGAGGCTCGCATCGATCGCGGCCATGATCCACTTGCGTCCGGTGCCGCGCTGGTTGGGATCGTCGCCCATCGCGTTGCCGACCTTGGTCGCGAGCACCCAGCGCTCGCGATCCTTCGCGATGAGCGGGCCCACCATCTTCTCGCTCTCGCCCTTCGTGTACACGTCGGCCGTGTCGATGAAGTTCACGCCCGCATCGCGCGCCGCGGCGACGATGCGTCCCGCCTCCTGCGCGTCCGTGCGATCCCCGAACATCATCGTGCCGAGGCAAAGCGTCGAGACCTTCACGCCGCTGTTTCCGAGATAGCGATATTCCATGATGGGCTTCGTGAAAATCGGGGACAGTCCCCTATTTCCGGGCAGCGCGTCCGCTCGCTCGGCCGGCGGAAACAGGGGTGTGTTCCCGATTTTCGCCCAGCGCTTCGATGAGGTGCAATCCCGAACGGATGCCCGCGAGATAGAGCGACACCTTGGTGCTCTCGTTGGGCGCGTGGTTGTTCTCGTCGTAGGGCGCGAGCGGCACGACGATCGAGGGAAGGCCGAGGAGCTTCGTGAACACGAAGTCGGGCGTCGTGCCGCCGAGCGAGGGCACCACCAGCGGCTCGCGGCCGAAGCCCTTCGCGACCGACTCCTTCACCGCGGCGACGAAGCGATGGTCGAGCGGCGTGCGCGACGGCGGCGTCGACTTGATGCAGCGGATCTCGATGTTCGAGTACCCGCGATCGGCGGCGAAGCGGCGGATCGCTTCGTACACGGCTTGCGGATCCTGGCCGCCCACGAGGCGCACGTCCGCCTTCGCGAGCGCCTCCTTGTAGATGATCGTCTTCTGTCCCGGGCCCGTATAGCCGGAAGCGAATCCGGACACGTTGAACGCGGGCCGCAGCATCAGCCGCTCGTGGAAGAGCGCGTCGTCGTCCCCGGTGGTGGGCTCCACGCCCACGCTGTCGCGGAATCCCGCGTGGTCGACCTTCAGCGCACGCACCGCCTCGAGGTCCGCGGGTGCCACCTGCATGTCCGCGTAGCGCGCGCCCGCAACCTGCAGGCGGCCATCGCGATCGACCATCTCCGAAAGCAGGTGGATGAGATCGAGCGTCGGATTGGGCGCCACGCCGCCGAAATTGCCCGAGTGCAAATTCCTCTTCGCGCCCTTCGCGACGAATTCCAGCCCGAGGTTGCCGCGCACGCCCATGAGGAGCACCGGCTGGTCGTTCGGGAACATCGGGCCGTCCGAGTAGCAGCAGAGGTCCGCGCCGAGCCGCTCGCGGTTGGCTTCCACGAACGCCGGCAGCGGCACGCTCCCCGTCTCCTCGTCGCCCTCGAGGATCACCTTGACGCGGATCGGAAGCTCGCCGTGCAGCTCGCGCCACAACGCGACCGCGTGGAGCATCGCGAGGTGCTGGCCCTTGTTGTCGCCGGTGCCACGGCCCCACACGCGATCGCCTTCCACCACGGGCTCGAAGGGCTTCGTGCGCCAGCCTTCCTGCTTCTCGTCCGCGGGATAGACGTCGTAGTGCCCGTACAGGAGCCAGGTGAAGCGCGCGTCCTTCGGTCCCGCCTCGGCGTAGACGATGGGATGGCTCGAGGTCGGATGCACCTCGACCGCGAAGCCCCAGCCGGCGAGGCGTTTGCGCAGGAACTCGACCTGGTCGGCGATCCCCTCGCCGGTGAGGCTCACGGAGGCGATGCGCACGGATTCGAGCAGCGTGCGCACGAGCGACTCGGAGCGCTCGCGGACGGCGGATTCGAACATCGGGGTGCCTCGACGCAAGACCGGGCGCCCATTCTACGTGGAGCGGCTATTCGAGCGCGAACTGGAACGTGCTCACGACGCGGATCTCCTTCCTCGGCGTGCTGGTGGGCGAGTAGGGCGCGGATTCGTCGTGGCCGTCGGAGCCGAAGATCTGGATCGCGCCCTGGTTCGCCGAGACGATGCGTCCGACGCGCGCGCCCGAATCGGCGGCGAACTGGCGCGCCGTGGCGCGGGCATTCTTCGTGGCATCGGCGAGAAGCTGCGGGCGCAGCGCGTTGAAGCCCGAGACGATGAAGCGCGGATTGGCGCTTCCCGTGTCGCCCGTGTCGAGCACGACGCCCGAGCGCACCAGCGCGTCGGTCGCCGCGAGCGCGGCCTGCACGGCGGCGACGTTTTTCGTGCGCACGACGATGGCGCCGGAGACGACGTAGCGCAGCCGAATGCCGCGGCCATCGCCGTAATCCTGCGCGAGCTTGTCGACGGCGCGGGTGGGCTGCACCTCGAGCTCGTCCGGACGGAAGCCGTGCTCGTGCAGGAACGTGGCCACCGCGTCGCGATCGGAGCGCACGCCGGCATAGAGCTCCGGAAGCGCGTTGCCCGCGCGGCGGAAGCCGAGTCGCCATTCCGCTTCGTCGGACTGCACCTCGCGCTCGACGAGCCCCTTCACGGTGACGGTCCGCACCTCGGACTTGAAGCGCGCCATCCCGCGGGCCACGGCGAGCCCGCCCACCGCGAGCCCCGCCGCGAGCGTCATCGCCGCGAGCACCGCCGCCGTCGCCTGCATCCTGTCCATTCGCCGCTCCTTCCCATGTGGTTGCCCGTATTGCGCGGTGGCGGCGCGGCATGGGAAGGGACGCGGCATGCGCGAGTGCGGGCGGATTCTGGCGAACCGATGACGGCACGAACGCCGTACGCGCCGGTCCAAACCCGATTTCGCGACAGGAGAGGGCGATGCGCTTCGACGGCAAGGTGGTGATCGTGACGGGGGCGGGCTCGGGCATCGGCGCGGCGGCGGCGCGGCGCTTCTCCGAGGAAGGCGCGGCGGTGGTGCTCGTGGGCGACCATCGGAAGAACATCGCCTCGGTGGCCTCCGACCTGCCGCGCGAGCGCACCACCGTGCGCGTGGCGAACGTGGCCCGCTACGGCGACATCGAGGCCGTGGTCCAGGCCACCGTTCGCGATTTCGGCCAGCTCGACGTGATGGTGAACAACGCCGGCATCTTCGCGGGCAGCACGGTGACCAGGACCAAGGTCGCGGAGTGGGAGCGCGTGATGGCGGTGAACGCCGGCGGCGTCTTCAACGGCTCGCGCGCGGCGCTGCCGTACCTGCTCAAGACCCAGGGGTGCATCGTGAACACCGCCTCGGTCTCGGGGCTCGGCGGCGACTGGGCGATGGCCGCCTACGACGCCTCGAAGGGCGCCATCGTGAACCTCACGCGCGCGATGGCGATGGACTACGGACGCGAGGGCGTGCGGGTGAACTCCGTGTGCCCGAGCTTCACGCTCACCAACATGACGCGCGGCATGGCGAAGAGCCGCAAGCTCGTGAAGAAATTCATGGAGCGCATGCCGCTGGGGCGGATCGCGATGCCCGAGGACATCGCGCCGGTGATCGCCTTCCTCGCGAGCGACGACGCGCGCTTCGTCACCGGCGTGAACCTGCCGGTAGACGGCGGCGTCACCGCGTCGAACGGGCAGCCGAACATGGGCTAGCTCGCGCGCCCCGGCGAAAGTTCGAGCAACGCCCACGCGAGCAGCGCCACGATCGGCACGGTGAGGACGATCGGCGCGGCGAAGAAATAGAGCGGCTCGAGAATCGCCATTCCCCCGAACGCGCCGAGCGAGGTCGCGATGATCGGCCGCGCCGACTCGGGCGCGCGCGCGGCCATCCGCGCCGCCTGCCAGAGCAATACCGTGAACGCCAGCAGGAAGACCGACACGGTGAGGCCGAATCCCTCGTAGAAATCCCAGTAGCCGCGCTCGAAGCCCATGACCGGGAAGCGCAGCGCCTTCATGTCGGCCACGAGCGTCGCACCGCGCGCCGACCGGTCGGGAGTCCACGGCATGCCGAGCGTGTGGCCGACGAACAACAGGCCGCTCACGACCGAGGCGGCTTTCAGGAGCGGGGAAGCTCTCATCGGGCGGCCTTCCAGCTGCGCTCGGCCGCCTGCGCCATCGCCGCCAGCGTTGCGACCCAGGCGCCGTCAGATTCGAACATCGCTTTCATCATCTGCGCGCGGTCGCCGTAGCGCTCGAGCTTGCGGTGCTCGAGGATCACGCGCGTGGCCTCGGCGCCCTGCGCGACGAACTGGATCTCCACCTCCGTGCCGAGATCCTCCTGGTATTTCCAGTCCGCGTTGATGTCCCATTCGAGGACCAGGCGCTTCGGCGGCTCCCATGCGAGCACCTTGCCCCAGTTGCATTCGCTCCCGTCGGCGGCGCGCTCGAACCATCGGCCTCCCACCCGCGGCTCGAGGATCGCGGTGAACGGTTCCTTGCCGCCGATGTGATGCGGCCGGGGCCACCACGAATCGATGTGCTCGGTGAAGGTGCGGAACGCGTGGTCCTGCGGAACGTTCACGAGAAGGTTCTTGCGCACGAGGATGTTGCGCACGTCGACGCTCATGTTCGGTCCTTTCCGGCTCGGTGATAGGAGGCCTCCGCCGCGGCCTTGAAGTCTCCCAGCGCGCGAGTCCAGAGGTTGTCCAGGTAACGGCGAAGCGCGGCGATGCCCTCGGGATTCACCCGATAGATGTTGCGCGTGCCCTGCGTCTCGTGGACGACCAGCTTCGCCGCCCGGAGCACGCGCAGGTGCTGCGAAACGGCGGGCCTCGACACCGGGAAGGCCGACGCCAGCTCGCCCACGGCCATGGGCCGCTTCGCGAGCCTCTCGAAGATCGCCCGGCGGGTGGGATCCGCCAGGGCGGCCAGCTGCGGTTTGGCGGGGAGCATCGGATAGCGGTAAGAATAAACTTACCGTAAGCCTAGCCTTACTAACAGGCGCCGTCAAGCCTTCGCCGGGCCCGCGGCCTGCCGCTCGCCGGCCGGCGGCGTGGGCTACAACCGAAACCGGGATCGTGACGGCGATCACATCCCCCGGGACGCCTCCGGTTCGACAATCGCAACCTGGTGATACCACCGGGAGTCCGGCATGGCCGCGAGGAGCGACGTCGTCTTGGCGCGGAATCCGCACGCGCACGTGTCGATACGGGCCCTGCGCGGCGAGGATTCGATCGAGGAGCTGACGAAGCTCCTCCACCGCGCCCATGCGAGCCTCGCCCGCATCGGTCTCAATTTCACCGCCGCGGACCAGACCGTCGAGACGACGCGCCGCCGCGTCGAGCACGGGCAGTGCTTCGTCGCCGCGCAGGACGGGCAGCTCGTGGGCACCATCCTCGTGAACTCGGTCGTTCCCAATCCGCTCGGGGAGCTGTTCGACCGTCCGAGGACCGCGAGCATCCACCAGTTCGGCGTCGCGCCCCATTGCCGCGACCGGGGTGTCGGCTCGCTGCTGCTCGCCCATGCCGAAGCCTGGGTGAAGAAGCTGGGATTCTCCGAGGTGGCGCTCGATACCGCCGCATCCGCCCCGCAGCTGGTGGCGTTCTACGTGCGCCGCGGATACCGATCCGTCTCGTCGGTCCAGTGGAGCGGCAAGAATTATCGCAGCATCATCATGAGCAAGGACCTGCGCGCGCAGGCGTGAGCCTCGCCGGTTCGCATCGTGGCAAAGTACGCGCTTCGCCACCGGACGGAGCTCGTCATGTCGAACACGGACACCGCGCTCGCGATCGTCGCGAGCCTCCGGCTTCTCTTCTTGAACCGGCCCGCGTTGGCGCCGGCGGGCCCGCTGCTGATCGGCGCGGCCTCGCACGCCGCTCGCGGCCGATGATCTACGCGATCAAGGCGCGCGTCGCCGATACCGGCGCGAAGACGTGGGAGTTCCGCGCGCAGAAGACCATGTACGGAGGCCGGAGGATCGCCGAGGGCGACATCGTCTTCGTGTTCGCGAGCGAGAACGAAGGCGGCCAGGGGCTCGTGGCGCGCGGCGTGGTCGCTTCGTCGCGGGCGACGCCGCGCAAGCCCGCGCCGGCCCGGCAGACGCCGCGCGTGAGCATCGTGGTGAAGCGCACCGCCGCCGCGAAGCGCCGCCTCGGCCGGGCGGAGCTCAAGCGTTTCGAAACGCCCGCTACACGAACTGCTTGTTGAGCT
>Ga0207667_10007858_pt1 | contig 12738 bp, 12 predicted proteins | sample KBSCornC52_FD_184301 | JGI IMG/M metagenome (GOLD analysis project Ga0207667, IMG submission 184301) | Corn rhizosphere microbial communities from Kellogg Biological Station, Michigan, USA - KBS Corn C5-2 (SPAdes) (version 2) | ecosystem: Host-associated > Plants > Roots > Rhizosphere > Soil ...
TGGTGGCTTCGCCGCTTACAGCAACATCCGCCGCAGACGGGTCATTAAAAAAAAAACCTGATACCTCAACAGTAACAACACCGGTACAAACTAATAAGATCAATAATGAGGCAGCCGTATTGAGTGATACGCCGCTAACTTATAATACATCAAAGTCGCAAACCGTTGAAAATAAGCAGGTAGCGGAAGTAAAAGAGCAAGCACCTGCAGAAAAGCCTAAGATATTTATACCCTCGCCAAGCCTGGGTTCGTTATCCATAAAAATACCCTCGCTTACAGATACTGGTAAAACCGCAGAAGAAGTAGCAGCAGAAGAGGAAGACCCCTATTTAAAAGGAGATGACCGTGATGATTTTACCATGGACAATTTTTTGCAATGTTGGAGTGATTTTGCTGCTAAGATTAAGGCAGACGGTAAAAAGAACCTGGTAACTATTTTTATAGCCAACGCCCCACGGATGATTAAACCTTACGAGTTTGAGATAGTGGTGGGTACCAAATTACAGGAAAACTTATTTAAAGAAGAAAGACCTGCCTTGCACAATTACCTCAGGGGGCGCTTAAAAAACTTTACTATTGAAGTAAATGCGCGTGTAGATGAACAGGAGGTAGTGAGAAAACCATATACGGCCATAGAAAAGTTTCAGTACCTGGCCGCCCGTAACCCCCAACTGGTTGATTTGCGCAACCGCTTTAATCTTGATTTTGATTAAGTGCTTTGGTCATGCCGAACTTGTTTCGGCATCTCATATACAAAGTTGCAGCATGCAGGTTAATTGTCCGGAGAGATCCTGAAACAAGTTCAGAATGACTGTCGGGTTCTACTCAAAGCTGAGAACTATTTTAAAAATTTCGTATCATTTTTGGGGTAACCTTCATCGTCAAGATCGTCACGATCATCTTCAGGAGTGTGTGCTAATGCAGAATCTGCGGGGTCAACTTCTACAATTTCGCCCTCGTCAATGTGCATGCCAAGATCATCAACGTCCGTTTCAAGCGATCTTTTACCTGCATATTCCTCATCTGTATTATCGTATGGGTTGGCTTCGTCATAAGTTGAATTCATATCGTTGCCGTTTTTAACGGAAGTATTATAGGGGTCGGGATGATCATAATCCGGATCATCACTTTTTACATCATATTCAAAGCTGTTGTCGTCAGGATTGTATTTAAGATCCTCCTTGTCAATGGTTTTGCCTAATTCGTCTTTTAATGTTCTGTCCCGATCGGCGCTGTTATCATTTAAAGCGTCATCGTCTTCATAATCATCATCAAATCCGGGGTTTATATTTTGATTGTTCATCGGTTTTTGCTTTGATTAAATATACCAAAAAACCTTGCCAAAACCAAAGCAGGGGCAATTAATAATAATGCGAATCAAGAGCCAAGAACCAAGAGTCAAGAAAACAGCCAAATATGGAATAACAACCTACAAATTAGAGGATGTTTAGTCCTACCAATAATAATCGAGCAGTTTTTCTTCTTGATTCTAATAATATATTTGTTTGCGGTAAGATGTTACACCGCCAATACCCACTTTTACGCCCAGGGTAAACTGTGTAAATATATCATTATGAAGCCCTGCCTTGTATCCGTCAAGGTTATCATCCATTACCCTGTTATACTGATAACCCAGGTCTATTTTAATGCCGGGATTGTTATATTGGTTAAATAGCTTGATCTCATAACCTATTCTTATGGGTATAAAAGGTACCTGGCTGTTGTTGTCACCGGGTGGTTGAACACCAGCCGGCAGACCATTTTGTCCGCCTTTTTTTACATGATTTACCAGGTAGCCGATGCCGGTTGAAAGGTAAAAGCCTTTAAATGCATTAGCCATCGGGCTTTTAGAGTAATCCATCAGTTCGCCGGCCTGTAGCTGCACCCTTAAGGCAAAGGTCCAGAAATGGTTTTCAAATATACGGCCATATCCCAAACTCGGATCACCGGCTTTAAGCGTACCATATTGCCCTTCAAAAACATAGTTTATAAATGGACCATGGTTATAATTGAAGTTAAGTTGAGCCGAAGGGGTGTACTTTAAAGCTTTGGTTACATCTGTACTAATGGGATAGTTAAGACCAAGGCCGATGCCTACATCGTATTGAGCATAATCGTAACCTAACTGGGCTTTCGCAAAAAATGCGCTGGTGCATAGAATAATTGTAAGGACTGTTCTTAATATCAGTTTTGTCATAGATAGACATTAGGGGGCTACTAATTGGCAATCTGTTAATTTATTTAACTAACGTTTAATTTTGGAAAAATAGTATCCGCGCCTGCAAACACAATAAACTTGCCACAATAATAGTCAGGCCCAGGTAAATCAATAAATTTCATCTATTATTAATGAAAATGGTAAAGTCTATTTAATATATTTGAAGCCATTAAAATAAAAAAACAACATCAGGTATGTCAAAAATTAAAGTAGAAAATCCGGTAGTTGAACTGGATGGCGATGAAATGACCCGAATTATCTGGAAATTTATCAAAGACAGGTTGATAATTCCTTATCTGGATCTTGATATCAAATATTATGATCTGGGTATCGAGTATCGTGATGAAACTAATGATCAGGTGACCATTGATGCCGCTAATGCTATCTTAAAATATGGTGTAGGTATCAAATGCGCCACTATTACACCTGATGAGGCCCGTGTAGAGGAGTTTGGCTTAAAACAAATGTGGAAATCGCCAAACGGAACTATCCGTAACATTTTGGATGGTACCGTTTTTCGTGAACCCATTGTAATGGCCAACGTACCACGTTTGGTTCCTAACTGGACTGCTCCTATATGCATTGGCCGTCATGCTTTTGGCGATCAGTACCGTGCTACCGATTTTTTAACCAAAGGGAAAGGTAAATTAACTGTGACCTTTACTCCCGAAGATGGTAGCGCAGAGCAATCATACGAAGTGTATAATTTTAAGGGCGATGGTGTAGCCTTAACTATGTATAATACCGATGAATCTATTAAAGGATTTGCACATGCTTGCTTTAATCAGGCATTAATGAAAGGCTGGCCCTTATATTTATCAACCAAAAATACCATCCTGAAAAAATATGATGGTCGTTTTAAAGATATTTTTGAAGCGATATATCAACAGGATTACAAACAAAAGTTTGCTGAAGCAGGCATTACTTATGAACACCGTTTGATTGATGACATGGTTGCATCTGCATTAAAGTGGAATGGTAACTTTGTATGGGCTTGTAAAAATTATGATGGCGACGTACAGTCAGATACGGTAGCACAAGGTTTTGGTTCATTAGGTTTAATGACCTCTACTTTAGTTACCCCGGACGGCACCGTTATGGAAGCCGAAGCTGCGCATGGTACCGTTACCCGCCACTACCGCGATCACCAGGCTGGTAAACCAACTTCAACTAACCCTATTGCTTCTATTTTTGCGTGGACAAGAGGATTGGAGTTCCGTGGTTTGCTTGATAATAACCAGGAGCTGGTAAACTTCTGCAAAACTTTAGAGCAGGTTTGTATCGAAACTGTAGAAAGTGGTAAAATGACCAAGGATTTGGCCATCACCATTAAACCAAAGGTTGAACATGGTACAGATTACCTGTATACCGAAGAGTTTTTGGCTGCTATTGACGAAAACCTGAAAGTTAAATTAGGTAAATAAGCGATAACTTAATCCATACAAAAAGCCCGCTCATTAGAGTGGGCTTTTTTTGTGGTCATCAATTTTTGACAAAAAAAGCTGAATCGGTTTATCTGTTTCTTTTTTAACTACTAACTTAGCGCTATAAAAACAAAACAGATGTCAGCATTATATCCGTTAAAATTTAAAACTATTTATAAAGACAAAATATGGGGCGGTCAAAAGATCGAAACCTATTTACATAAAGATTTTGGTGCTTTGCCTAACTGCGGCGAAACCTGGGAAATATCAGGTGTAAAATCTGATGTATCTGTAGTTGCCGATGGTGAACTGGCTGGTGAATCACTGGCCGATTTGCTGGAGAAGTATCAGAGTGAATTGGTAGGTAAAAAGGTTTACGCCCATTTTGGCAATATATTTCCTTTGCTGGTAAAGTTTATTGATGCTAATGAGGATCTGTCTATCCAGGTGCACCCGAATGATGAACTGGCTAAAAAACGCCATAATTCATTTGGTAAAACCGAGATGTGGTATGTAATTGAAGCCGACCCGGGTTCAACCCTGATAGCTGGCTTTAACCAGGAGCTTACCGAGCAGATCTATCTTGATAAATTTAACAGTGGGCATCTTACCGACATTTTGAATAAGGAGGATGTAACAGCGGGCGATGTATTCTTTTTACCAGCCGGCAGGGTACACACCATTGGTAAAGGTTTATTGATTGCCGAAATTCAGCAAACATCTGATATTACTTATCGCATATACGATTTTGACCGGGTTGACGATAAAGGAAACAAACGCGAACTGCATACCCAGGAGGCGCTTGCGGCGATCGACTACAAACACTACCCGGAATATAAAACCAACTATCAGCCTAAAAAGGATGAAACCGTAAAACTGGTTACTTGTCCTTATTTTACAACTAACCTGCTCGATTTTACACATAGCACTTCTAAGGATTACTCAACCCTTGATTCATTTGTGATTCATGTGTGTGTGGAGGGGGCTTACTCTATAAAATACAACGGGGAAGTATACTCAGTAAAAATGGGTGAATGTATCTTGCTACCTAAAAGCATCGATCATGTTGAATTGGAAACAACCAGCGGCTTTAAAATATTAGAAAGCTATATTGAATAATATAACTAATTAGTACAGGTACTATTGCAAGGCCTGTACTAATTTCTTCTATTGTCTGGCTATCCCCCGCAAATCTTTGAAGATCTCCTCAAGCCGCTGAACATCCACCGGTTTAAAGATATAATCAGAAATGGAAGGAATATTTTTCGCGCGGTCAATATCGTGTGAGTCAATAGATGAGCTGAGGATATAAACGGAGATTTTTTTCCCCAGTTGCGATTTTATTTCCTCAAATTCTTTCATAAATTCCCAACCATCCATTACAGGCATACTGAGGTCAAGAAATATAATATCAGGCAAATTCTGAGCGTTATCAGGATCTCTTAAATGGGCAATTGCTTCACTACCATTGTTGAAGTGAGTAACCTGGTTGCTTAGGTCTTTTATGCTGAGGAGTTTTTTAAATCCGTACACATAAATTTTGTTGTTATCAATAATATAGGCATTAACAGCGGGAGCGGGAATAATCATTTACGAGTACTATTTATACCAGCTTAATGGTAAATTTAGTGCCAATATTTACAGTGCTTTCAATTTTAATGGTGCCACCAAGCGCTTCTATCTGGTTACGGGTAATAAACAGGCCTATGCCTTTGGCATCAGGATTTTGATGAAATGTTTTGTACATGCCAAATACCTTGTCGCCATAACGATCAAGGTCAATACCTATCCCATTATCTTCAAATATCAGGTAAATGTGATTTCGCTCTTTCATGGTATAACACCTGATGAGAGGTTGCCTGTCCAAATGGCTGTATTTCAAAGCGTTAGTAAGCAGGTTTTGTAAAATACTCTCCATATAAGCTGGTATATAGCTTATTTGCGGGCACTGACTAAAATCATATTCTATACGGGCATTAAGTGCTTCTATATTGCTTTTTATAGCTGACTGGATATTGTTAAAGATGGCTTCAAAACTGATGATACTCCGTTCGTTCGTAATTTCAGTCTGTATTTTAACAATTTCGTTCAGGTGTTCAATAGTGGCGTTTAAGCTACTGCTGATCGATTTAATATGCGCGAAGATCTCAGTGCGATCTTCCGCCAATTCTGTCTCTTCGTATAAGTTCACCATGAATTGCAGGTTACCAGTATGCGAACGCAGATTGTGTGATACGATATACGCAAAATTTTGCAGGCGCCTGTTTTGATCGGTCAGCAAATTGAGTGACGATTCCAGGCTAAGCCCCTTGCGTTTGTTGCTGTCAATATCCTGTAAAATGCCCCGTATAGTAACACACCGGCCATATTCGTTAATAATGGGAACACCCTTGGCCCGTACCCAGATCACATGATTTTTGGCGGTTCTGAACAACAGTTCCAGGTCATACGGCTGGCAAAACTCCAGCGCGTTATTAATAGCATTTTGTATAACCGGGCGATAGGGTGGTTCAAAAAAACTTACAGTCTCTTCAATGCTGAGCTTTATTTCGGCTTGTAACTCAAAAATATCGTATATCTGTTTGGATAATGTTAAATTGAGGGTAGCGGCATCAATTTCCCAACTGCCCAATTTGGCAATCCTGATAGTATCGCCGTAATGTTGGTCATTGCGGCTAGCCTGTAGTTCGGCTTGTTTATACTGGTTAATATTGATAATGGAGCCATAAATGATCTGCCCGCTTGTATCATACTGCCTTTTGATAGTGCTTTCAAACCAATGGTATCCGGATGATTTGGTGAGTAACCTTATTTGAATCGGTTTAGCAGGGTTTGTATTTTGATCATTTAGAGCGTACAGAAAAACAGCCTTGTCCTGGTGATATAAAAGATGTTCAAAAAATATGTGATTGGAGCATTCAATTTCATTGGTATCATACCCCAGGATACTGTAAAAACCTGCCGACCATTTAATAGCCCTGGTATTAATATTATATTCCCAGATACCTGCATTAATGTTATCAATTATTTGAGCAAGATGCAGCCTGCTGTCATCAGAAAACTTATCCTCAGAAAAACTCATATAAATTAATACCTACTCATTTATTTGATAACAACACCTCTCTATAAGAAAATTATGTGCCATAATTTAAAATCATGAAAATTACAACCATACGTTGTGTATGTTTTTTCTGATCGGCGGTATTAAAATCTAAATCACCAGACTTCAAATATAGTATTTGAAATTATATAAACAACTCTAATACTGATGATTACCAAATAAAATTTATTGTATTAAAATATAACCATTTGGATAGATTCATAACTCAAAATAATTAATTTGGCTATAGTTTGTATATAATTTGTCTGCATTTGATTATAAAAGGATATTACAATCATGATTTGAGCGGCGATTTTTTTTGAAAAGAGGTAATAATCGCGCTACAAAAGAAAAAAGACCACTAAAAAGTAATATTTTTAAAGGGAATGTCCTGTTTTTAATCCGGTTTTACGCCGACGCAAGATTATAATTATCTGGCTGTTAATTCGGCAAGAGCGTTTGAGGCTATCCATTTGGCTGCTTTATGCTCTTGTTTTAAAATATTTTGGGCTGTTTGTATAGCTATTGCCTTTAAAACATCATTTCTTTTCCCGATCTGCCGGAGAGCCCAGTTCACCGCTTTTTTTACAAAATTCCGGTTATCCCAGGCCTCACGCTCAATAACCGGCATTAACACAATAAATGATTCGTTACCGGCTTTTTTATTATGTACCGCGTATTCGGCCATGAGCACAAAGCCTGCCCGTTTTATAAATTCTGCTTCATGTGCGCTAAATTCAAGGGCTTTTTTCATGGCAAAAGGGGTGCGGTCAAATAAATTGCCGCATACCTGGTCGCATATATCCCATGAATAAAAATCCTTTGTCCAGTTATCGATCTGTTCTTCCGTAACCAGCGCTGGGTCGTCAATTAACGATGCCAACAGCCGGGCCTCATGCAGGCCGGTATCCCAAAGGTCAAGCGCCAGTTGGTGATCTTTTTTGATGGTTTTGGCCAGCTTTCGTAATTCAGGAAGGCGAACACCTATAGCATTTGCATTGTCGATGCCATAGCGTTGCATGCCAGCCAGGTAACTGGCGTCAGTCTTATCTTTTAAAAAATCAATGATCTCATGAACAGCCATGTATCAATCTGTTATGCTTTTGCTTTGCAGCCTGCTGTGTATATCCACGACTTCCATTAATGCCGCCGAACAGTAAAACGGATGCAATTCCATAACCAAACTGCCTGCCTTTATAGCGGGGTCGGTTTCGGTCAGTTTTTTGGCTTCGTCAAGGGTCTCTACATTAAAAATAAATATCCCCCGGATAGGCTGATCATCCAGGAACGGGCCTGCAACTACCAGTTTGCCTTCGGCTGCTAAACGGGTAATATTTTTTAAATGGGCCATTTGCAACTGCATCCGTGCTACTGAATCTTTGAGTTGGGTTGGACCTTCTTTTAAAAAGGCAAGCACATATTTTTTCATACCATACTTGTCGGCACCCAGTTTTTTAGCCAGTGCGGCATCATAAACAGGTTTGGCGGTATCCTGTGCAAAACAGCTGATGCTAAAAGTGATCATTGCGAAGAGGAGGATGAGCGTTTTCATTTACGTATGAATTTAGGTTATATCAAATATAAAAAATCACGAGGCAAAAAAGCCGGGCAATTTTGCCCGGCTCAAATTAAAACATCGCTAATAGTTAATAGAATATTTTAGATGCGTATTACCTTTAATTAAAGGTTCCCTCTTATTTCCTGTTCGCGTTCAATGGCCTCAAATAAGGCTTTAAAATTACCGGCCCCAAATGATTTGGCTCCTTTACGCTGTATGATCTCGAAGAACAGGGTTGGTCTGTCTTCAATTGGCTTGGTGAATATTTGCAATAAATAACCCTCATCGTCACGGTCAACCAGGATACCCAGCTTTTTCAAGGGCTCCAGATCCTCATCAATATGGCCCACACGATCCGTTAATTCATCATAGTAGGTGGTAGGTACGGTCAGGAACTCTACACCGCGGCTCTGCAGGTCGGTTACGGTTGCCACAATATTGTCTGTAGCCAGGGCAAGGTGTTGTACGCCCTCATCCTCATAAAATTCCAGGTATTCCTCAATCTGCGATTTCTTTTTACCCTCAGCAGGTTCATTGATCGGAAACTTTACGTAGCCATTGCCGTTACTCATTACCTTACTCATCAGGGCAGAGTATTCGGTGCTGATCATTTTATCATCAAAGGTTAAAATGTTTTTGAAACCCATGATGTCTTCATAAAAATTCACCCATTCGTCCATCTTGTGCCAGCCTACGTTGCCCACACAATGATCGATATATAGAAGGCCGGCGGTAGGTGGATTATAATTGTTCTCGTGCTTTTGATAGCCGGGTAAAAACAAACCATTATAGTTTTTGCGTTCGATGAACATATGGACGGTTTCGCCATAAAGTTTGATGCCGCTGGTGCGTACCTCGCCATGTTCATCGGTAAGGGTTTGCGGTTGTTGATAAGGTACAGCGCCGCGTTTGGTGGTTTGTTCAAAGGCGTCGTAAGCATCATCAACCCAAAGGGCCAGCACTTTTACACCATCACCATGTTTTTTAATATGCTCAGCAATAGGATGATCAGAGTGCAGGGGAGTGGTTAATACGATCCTGATCTTGCCTTGTTGTAATACGTATGATGCCCTGTCGCGTACACCGGTTTCAGGACCAGAGTAAGCCAGATTTTGAAAGCCGAAGGCCGTTTTATAATAATGGGCAGCCTGTTTGGCGTTACCCACATAAAACTCCACATGATCGGTACCGTTAAGTGGTAAAAAATCTGTCACCCCCTCTAGATCTCCCCCGGTAGGGGAGACTTTTTTATCTATTATTTCCATTGTTTTTAATTTAGTTACTTGTTCTGTTTAATGAAAGAACAAAGCGTTTTGGTTTTAATTGGACATCGTAATTCCCAAATCCCTCTCCTTTGGGGAGGTTAGGAGGGGTCTGCCCAGCTCTTGTAATAATTTTCGTCTTCAATTTTTATAGCGTCTTCGGTCAGCATCAGCGGACGGAAGGGGTCTATCATTACCGCCAGTTCATCTGTTGATTCTTTACCGATCGATTTTTCGACCGAACCCGGGTGCGGGCCGTGCGGTATGCCACCAGGATGCAGGGTGATCTGTCCTTTTACTACACTTTTGCGGCTCATGAAATCGCCATCTACATAGTATAAAACTTCATCGCTATCTACATTACTATGATTGTACGGCGCCGGGATCGACAGCGGATGGTAGTCAAATTTGCGGGGTACAAAGGAACATATCACAAAGTTGTTGCCCTCAAAGGTTTGGTGTACCGGCGGCGGCTGGTGCAGGCGGCCGGTTATCGGCTCAAAATCATGTATAGAGAGTGCCCATGGATAATGAAAACCGTCCCAGCCAATAAAATCAAAAGGGTGGGTGCCATAGATATACGGATAGATCAGACCCTGTTTTTTGATCAGGATTTTAAAGTCACCTTTTTCATCATGTGTCTCCAGATCGGTAGGGCGCTTGATATCACGTTCGCAATAAGGCGAATGCTCCATCAGTTGCCCATATTGGTTACGGTAACGCTTAGGGGGTCTTATGGGGCTAAAACTTTCTACAATGAACAACCGGTTATCGGGTGTATCAAATTCCAGCTGATAGATGGTACCACGGGGTATCACCAGGTAGTCGCCATATACAAATTTGATATTGCCAAAACCTGTTTTAAGCGTACCGGAGCCCTCATGTATGAATACCACCTCATCGGCCTGGCTGTTCTTGTAAAAGTAATCCGTCATGGATTTCCGTGGTGCGGCCAGTGAAATATGCAGATCGCTGTTTACCAGAACCGGTTTACGGCTTTGCAGGTAATCATCCTCGGGTTTTACATTAAAACCGATCAGGCTGGTATGTTTCAGGTGCTTTTCGCGCGCTATTTTAGGCTCAACACTGTATGGCTCGCCCAGAGTCTTTACAATAGTGGGCGGATAGGCATGATATACCAGCGAATAAAGGCTCGAAAAGCCTTCTGTTGATACCAACTCTTCGGCATATAACGAACCATCGGGTTTGCGGAACTGTGTGTGCCGCTTATGCGGGATAGCTCCTAATGTATGATATAAAGGCATGATGTTTTAATTGGTTAACAATAAAACGTTTAAAATATCAGGATAGTTTTTTGGAGAGCAAGGAATAAGGATTTGGGGACTATTGGATTGTGCGAAAAGCAGGAACCGGCCTTACTTAACCTTACTCCCATAGTCTTTATTCCAAAAAACTTTTTAGTATTGAGCCAGCACAATTTTGGCAAGCATAGCATCCCTGAACGATGATGCATCGCTCATGCTGGTGAGGCCCAGTGAAAACAGAAAATGTTTTTGTATGCTTAACATGGTTAGTACGAAATTAGAAGTAATATTTTTAATATGCAAGCATAGTTTTGGTGAATGGTTGATGAAGTTGACAGGTGAGTGGTTGAATGAGCTAAAAGAAAACCATTATCTAACACAATCAACTTAATAAACCACTTAACCAATCAACTAAAATTGTTTAGTTTTGGCTCAACCAATTCCGCCATTTATGAAATTAGTATCCTATAAAACCGAAGACCGCGAGCATTTAGGTATTTTTATAAACAAGCATATTTATAACCTAAACTCCTGCGATAAACTGATCCCCGACAATATGAACGAGTTTTTGTGGGGAGGCGATGAGCTGATGGATCATGCCCGGCGTGTTCATGAGGCCATTAGTTCGGGAAAAATGGAGGCTAAAGAGGAATTGTTTTTTGAGCTGATAGCTCCTGTGCCTCACCCAACCTCATGCCGCGATGGTTATGCCTTCAGGCAGCATGTGGCCGCTGCGCGTCGCAATCGCAAGGTGGATATGATACCCGAATTTGACCAATATCCCATATTTTATTTCACCAACCATAACGCCATACAGGGCCCCGGCGAAATTGAGTGCATGCCCGATCATTTTAACAAGCTTGATTTTGAGCTGGAAGTAGCCGTAGTACTCAACAAAAAAGGCCGCAACATTAAAGCAGCCGACGCTGATAGCTTTATTGCCGGTTATATGATCATGAACGATATGAGTGCCCGCACCCTGCAAATGGAGGAGATGCTGCTGAACCTCGGTCCGGCAAAAGGCAAGGATTTCTCGACTGTTATTGGCCCATGGTTGGTAACTCCCGACGAGCTGGAACCTTATAAGGTGGCCGCCAAACCTGGCCATACTGGCAACAACTACAACCTGCAAATGAAGTGCGTAGTGAACGGCAAACAGGTATCTGCCGGCAATATGGCTGATATGGACTGGACCTTTGCCGAGATCATTGAACGTTGCGCCTACGGCTGCGATGTGCTGCCTGGCGATGTAATAGGCTCGGGTACGGTAGGTACAGGCTGCTTCCTGGAACTGAACGGTACCGGTTTGCTGAATGATGCTAACTATAAACCCCAATGGCTGCAACCCGGCGATCTGGTTGAAATGGAGATCACCGGTTTAGGAATGCTGGGTAATATCATTAAAAAAGCCAACAGTGATTTTTCGATATTGGGATTGAAGAAATAAGCTAAATACCGATGCTATCACTAAAAGTCAGCGAGCTTTCTATTTTTCAACTACAGAACTATCTTAACCACGCTATAGCACCGCGGCCGATTTGCCTGGCCAGTACGGTAGATAAGGATGGTAATGTTAACCTGAGCCCTTTCAGTTTTTTTAACGTATTCAGCACCAATCCACCGGTTTGTGTGTTTTCCCCGTCGCGCAGTGTACGGGATAATATCACTAAGCATACGCTGCAGAATATTTTGGAGGTTCCGGAATGCGTGATCAATATTGTTGATTATGATATGGTTCAGCAGGTTTCCCTCTCCAGCGTGATGTATCCTAAAGGGGTAAACGAGTTTGTAAAATCGGGTTTAACCCCTGTTGCCTCTGAACTGGTTAAACCACCCCGTGTGGCCGAAGCCCCGGTGCAACTGGAATGTGTGGTGACCCAGGTGATTTCTCTTGGCGATACCCCAGGCGCC
>Ga0207667_10007860_pt1 | contig 12738 bp, 11 predicted proteins | sample KBSCornC52_FD_184301 | JGI IMG/M metagenome (GOLD analysis project Ga0207667, IMG submission 184301) | Corn rhizosphere microbial communities from Kellogg Biological Station, Michigan, USA - KBS Corn C5-2 (SPAdes) (version 2) | ecosystem: Host-associated > Plants > Roots > Rhizosphere > Soil ...
GGATCCGACGGCTGGCCATGAGATGTTTCCATGGACGATCACATTTAAGCACTGGGACGCAAAAGTACACGCCTTTATCCAGAAGACCCAAACCAACCGGCACCACTTTCAATCACACCCCGATTCTGGAGCCTGCTCTATTTATGCTTGCGGCGCTGAGGCGCGGTTCGTGATAGTGCCGTAAAATGCCCAGCAAAGTTCACACGCTGTTTGCGGAGGTCCTTGGAGTTCCGCTAGATCGAATTTCCGACGAGACTTCGCCGGAAAATACGCCCGAGTGGGATAGTCTTCGCGCAATGAATCTTGTGCTCGCTTTGGAAGAGACGTTCGATATCCGCCTCTCTACCAAGGAGATCGTGTCGATGCGCTCCATCGCCATCGTGCGGAAAGTGCTCGTTGGGAAAGGCGTCGCCGACGCCTGAACGGCGCTCCCTTCATGAAGGAGGCGGCTCAAAAGTCCAGTATTACCCAAGCTCGAGCCGTCTGGCGCGCTTATAGTGAAAAATGCACCCGCCAGGAAATATCTCCTGATCTGCGGTTGGGCGTGGCGGCGAGTTTTACCGTCGATACGTTGATCCCGCATCTTGGTGCGTATCTCGTAAGCGCCGGTTTGCACCCCGAAATCAAGATCGGTCCCTTCAACCAGATTTTTCAGATCTGTTTGGATCATCGCAGACACTTTGGAGACAGCCGCGATGCCATCGTGCTACTCTGGCGCATCGAGGACATAATGCTCGACGAAATCGGCGCTTTTTTACGCGGCGCACCGCAAGCGGTGGAGCATGCCCAGGCGAAAGTGGGATTACTTGGTCAAGCGATCATGAATTTGCGCGCCACCTATGCGGGGTCCATCGTGGTTAATATCCCGCCCTTTCCCAGTGCGCTTCCTGCGCATGCGCTGGACCTGACGAATCCGCTCGGGCTGGGCTCACTGTATCGTATCGTGACAAGCGCCTTTGTCGAACTGACGGCGCGCCTGGAAGGGGTAAGGCTCATGGATCTGGATGGTCTGCAGCGGGAGTTTGGCCTGGCGGCATCGTTCGACTCCCGCCAGTGGTATCTTTACCGCCAGCCCTTCACGGAGCGCTTCCTTTTTGAAATGGGCACGCTGCTCGGACGCATTCTCGCCGCCCTGCGCCGAAGCCCGCGAAAGTGTATTGTCCTCGATTGTGATAATACGCTGTGGGGTGGCATCATCGGTGAAGACGGCATCGAGGAAGTTCAGATTGGCGATGAATTTCCCGGTTCGGCTTACCGCGATTTCCAGAAACTGCTGTTGCATTGGCGTCAGCAAGGCGTGCTGCTGGCCTTGGCCAGCAAGAATAACGAGACGGACGTCTGGGAAGTCTTCGACAAACACACCGGCATGGTACTCAAGCGCGAACACATTTCCGCGTGGCAGATCAATTGGAATCCGAAGTCCGATAACATCGAGGCCATTGCCCAAAGGCTGAATATCGGCTTGGATAGTTTGGTCTTCGTGGATGACAATCCGATGGAGATCGACCAAATGCGGGTCGCCCGGCCGGAGGTGCACAGCGTGCTCCTCCCCGAGGAGCCGGCAGACATTGCCGGTACCCTGCGTAGCCTGGCGCACTTCGATCGCCTGGACATCACCGAAGAGGATCGCCAGCGCGCCGATATGATGCGCGCCGAGCAGCATCGCGCTTCCTTCGCCGGCCAGCTCGATAAGGCGGAATTCCAGCGCTCGCTCGGTCTACGGGTGCACCTCTTCGCTGCCCAAGGACAAGATCTCGGGCGCATCGCTCAGCTAATCAATAAGACCAACCAATTCAACCTGAGCACATTGCGGCGCACGGTGGATGAAGTGCGGACACTGGCCGCCTCATCGAAGCATCGAGTGTATGGGCTGCATGTCGCGGACAAATTTGGCGAATACGGGCTGACCGGCGTCGTGGTAGTCGAGCGGGTGCCAGAAAAAAGGCGCTGGCTCATCGATACACTGCTGCTGAGTTGCCGAGTGCTGGGGCGGGGAGTGGAAACGGTCCTGCTGGCTGCACTCGCCCAGGAGGCCACTGAGGATGGTGCCGAGGAATTCTTTGCGGCCTTTATCCCCACTGCCAAAAATGCGCCGGCCGCCGCCTTTTTGCCCGACCACGGCTTTCAAGTCGCCGAGGAGCACTGGTGGCGAATCGAAATCCCGCGGGTGCCAGAGACGCCGTCACACGTGACACTCCAGCGAACTTCAACCCTCGGTGCCGTTCAAGGCGCACCCGCTGCAGACTAATCCGTCCCATGTCTTTGAGCGACCCCGTTTACATCGGGTTACTTCTCCTCTGTGTCGTCTTGTTTTACCTGCTGCGGGTGGGCCAGCCGCGGCGCGTGCTGTTGCTGGCGAGCAGTTACCTGTTCTATTTCCAGCTTTCCCACTACTACATCGCAGTCCTGCTGGCGATCACGGCCATCTCCTATTTCGGCGCGCGCTGGCTGCGGGCGCCGGCGATCGGGTCTCGCGGGCCGATCCTCTTTACCCTGCTGTGCGCGATCGTCCTGACGCCGCTGCTGCTCCTGAAGTATCTGAGCCCGGTGCTTTTGGCGGTCGGGGGGGGCACGGCCTTCGGCCACCTCGGGCATGAACTGGTGACGCTCGCGTTGCCGGTGGGCATCTCCTTTTTCACCTTCGTCGCGCTGGGCTATCTCGTTGACGTCTATCTGGAAGTGGTCGATCCGGAGATGGACGCTTCCCGGCTCGCTTTGTTCCTGGCTTTTTTTCCACTGATCTCCGCCGGGCCCATCGAGCGAGCCAGCAGTTTCCTTCCACAGCTCGATCTGCAACAGCGCTTCTCGGCCGAGCGCGCCTTCGCCGCTCTTCGTCTCATCCTCATCGGCTTGGTCTTGAAGCTGTGCTTCGCCAGCGCGCTCTTTGTACCGATCAAACAGATATACGCTGCGCCCCAGAATTTCTCCGCATTCGAGCAGCTCTGCGGCACAATTTATTGCGCCTTTTACCTCTACTCCGATTTTGCCGGCTATTCCTTGATTGCTATTGGCAGCGCCAAGCTTTTCGGCCTCGAAGTGCGACCGAACTTCTGCCAGCCCTTTCTCAGCGCGAGCGTGCCGGAATTCTGGCGGAACTGGCATATGTCGCTTTCCTCCTGGGTGCGCGATTATCTGTTTTCGCCCCTGCGCATGACTTGGCGGCGTTCCGGTAATCTGGGCCTGTCTGCTGCGCTATTCATTTCCTTCGTCGTCATCGGCGTGTGGCACGGCCCGCAATGGGGCTGGGTCGTCTTCGGAGTTGTTCACGGTGTGCTCTGCATCGGCTCCGCATTCACTCTGCCGCGCCGCGACGCGTGGCTGAAGGCGTCGCCTATCCCGGGCTGGCTCGTCTATGGCTGGCGCGTCGTCGTCACCTTTCTCATCGTGGAGCTGACCTTCGTTCTAGCTTGGGCGAAAAGCGTCCCCGATGCGTTGCATATGTATCGCTCCATTTTCTCGCCAGAGCTTTTCCGGAACATCGCCGCGGCTCCCGGCTGGTATCTTTACCACAAGGGCGGCTACCCGGTGCTTGTCACTGGCGAAAGATGGTGGGTGCTCATTGGCCTGCTCGTGGCTGGCGACATTCTCGCGCGGCGTAAATTCAAATGGGAAAGGGTCCCGCTTGCGCTTCAACTTTGCCTTTACAACATTGCCCTCCTGCTTGTGCTTTTGAAATGGCTCAACGGCCTCGGAAATGAACCTTTCGCCTATTATAAGTTTTGACACGTTTCGCAGCGAGCGAGGCGATTGGATGCGATTCTGCCGCGGGCTGCTACTCGGCGTCGGGCTGCCTATGTTGGTGTTGTTGGGCGGTCTGGAATGGATCGCTTTCGGCGTCGGAGAGGTGATTCCTTCGGCGATCGCCGCGCAGGAGCAGGCGCAGCATCCCGACCAGCTGTGGGCGACGGTACGACAGGACGATTACGTCCGGTACAAGTTTGCCCGATTGGCGATGGATCGACCGACCGTGTTGGTCATCGGCCACTCCAGCATGAACCAATTCCGGGCCGGGATGTTTCGCCCATACAGCTTTTACAATCTCTCCCGCATCATCTGGCCGCTCGAGACCTATGCGGATCTGGTGCGCCATTTTCCTGAGGGTTATGCACCCAAGGTCATGATTTTTGACCTCAACTTTTACATGTTCAACGAGCATTTTGGAGCCCACTACCCTCAAGGGCTGCCAGACTTGCATCCGTCGGCCGCTTCCGCGCACCTTCTCTCGCTTGGCGACATGCTGTCCGAGTTGCTTATGCATCCCCAGCTCGCCTGGAAGCGAACCGCTCCCCTCTATGGTCAGCCGGCGCGCGGCGCGCATGCGATCTCCACGGGAAATGGCTTTCGCCTCGATGGCGCCGAAACCTGGCCTCCCGGCATGATGAAGACGGCGGGTTCGGACCCTAAGCTGAAGGAAAACAACCGCTGGGATGATGATCTGACTCGGGACGGCAACGTAATGGCACCGCATCTGAAGAAGGCCTTCGAGGAATTTGTCGCGGTGGCTCACCAGAGAGGGATCACCCTCATCGGCGTGCAGATGCCGGTCTATGGGGAGGCCGTCGACATCCTCGAGCAGCATCCCCAGGAAAATGTGCTAGCCGATTTTCGAGCGCACGCAGCCCAAGGGTACTTTAAACGACTGGGCATCGTATTTTTCGATTTCCTAAAATTCCCGCGTTTCGGGAACGACTATCGCTACTTCGTCGATCCACGGCACCCGGGCGAACCACTCGATGCAGCCGTGGTCATGGCCATGGCGGCCGACCCGCGGGTGCAAGCCCTGCTGCCTGACCTCGATGTGAGAAATCTGCAGAGCCTTCTCGATGCCGACGCTCACGCCGATCAGCACATTTATCTTTTTGGCGCCAACCCTCAACGCCACTCTCCTTAATCCTCCCTCTATCCGCAGCGTCCACCCTGCCGGCCTTTTATGTCCCCGACCGATCTCTACCTGGACCTTCTGAAGAAGTCCCTCACCAACACTTTTTTTCGCCGTGAACCCAATGCCGACGAAGACCAGGAACGTTTCATCCCGGACTTCGTCAAACACTACATTAAGGGCACGGCCATCACCATGCTACCGCTCTCGCGCCTCGACAATCTGCAGTTCTGCGTGCAGAGCGTACTCGCGGATGGTGTCTCCGGCGACCTCATCGAGACGGGTGTCTGGCGTGGCGGAGCCACCATGTTTATGCAAGCCATTCTGAAGGCCCACGGCGTGACCGACCGAATGGTGTGGGTGGCTGATAGTTTCGAAGGCCTGCCCGAGCCCGATCCCTTGGAGCGCCCATTGGAAGCCAAAGCACACGCGGGCCCAATCATGAGCCAGCTTTTCAACCATCTCGCGGTCGGTCTGGAAGACGTGCGGCGCAACTTCGAAGCCTACGGCTTGCTCGATGACAACGTGCGCTTTCTAAAAGGGTGGTTCAAGGACACCTTACCCATGGCCCCTATCGAAAAGCTCGCCGTCATGCGTCTTGACGGCGATTATTATGAATCCACCCGGGACGCCTTGCAGAACCTTTACCACCGTTTATCCGTCGGCGGCTATGCCGTCATCGACGACTACGGTGAGGAAACCTGGACTTACTGTCGCAAAGCCGTGGATGAATTCCGCGAAACGCACGCCATTACCGACCCGCTCATCCGCGTTGACTCCAAATGTTACTACTGGCGTCGCTCAAAATAGGATGACCTTGGCAGTTTTGTAACAACCTACATGAACTGGTAGGGGTGGTGGCGAGGATATGGATCGCTCGATAATCGCCGACTCGCGCCGTCCAATCCTCGGCGATCACAGACCCCCGCCACAAAAGCGCGATTGCCTAGCTAGCGGCGCTTGGAACGAGGGGTGGGCGTCGGACCCGACTCGGCAACGGCTGCCGGGCGATCTTTATAGAAAAGCACCCCGGAGCGTCGCAGATTGGCGATCAGGACCCGGAGGTTCTCCGCCGTTTGCTTATCGGCGAGCAGCATGCCGAGGGTGCCGTCCCCGGCGTTGGCCTTGTTCAGCAGGCTGTGCGCGGAATCAGCTACCTTGCGGAAATCACCGATCCCCAGTCGTAGATCGCCGGCCGCGCCGTCGACTGTCTTCAGCGTGAGCTTGGCCGAGTCCACTGCTTCCTGCGATTTCGTCACGACGAGATCCAGGTCCTTCGAAGCCTTCGAGAAATCCGCGGTCGCCGATTTCAGATTTGCCAGGGTGTCCTGGAGATTGTTGAGGTTTTGCTTGCTCAGCAGCTGCTGGTTGATGCTCGCGGTGGCCTGCTTGATCTCATCGAGTTCGTCGCTCAGCTTGCGCAGGATTTCGGTATTCAGCATGTCGATCATCTGGCTGCCCTTGGTGGTCAGCTCGTCGAGGCCGCCGGTGCGCTTGCCGGTGATGAGTTCTCCGGGTTCCGCGAAATCGTTCGGTTCGAAATTGGGCGGCACGATCACGTCGACGTAAGAATCGCCGAGCATGCCGTTGCTGCGGATTTGAAACTGCGCCTTGCGTGGAATGCGGACGGTTTCGCGAATGCTCAGCTCCACCTCCACTTCGTAATTCTGGCCGACCAGCGTCGGCGCGCTTTTCGTCATGCCGATGCGTGCGCCGGAAAGCAGGACGTCGGCATTTTTGACGAGGCCGCTGGCGTTCGGAAAGCGCACGCGGATGGCGTAAAAATTTTCTAATCCCTGGCCGGCGCGGCCAAAGGTGACGACCAACCCGGCGACCACGCCGAGGCCGATTAGCAGGAATAGTCCGACAAAAAATTCGACGCCTTTACGCTCAGTGCTCATGGGAAAATGGGGTTAGCTGGACTCGCCCGAACGGCCCTCGATGAAGTTGACGATCGCTTCATCCTGCGACGCGCGCAGGTCCTCCGCCCGGCCGTGAAAATAGATGCGGCCTTCGTGCAAAAAGGCGATGTGATCGGCGGTGTGAAACGCGGTCTTCATGTCGTGAGTGACGACCACGGATGTCACCGATAACCGCTTTTGCAAGCGACGGATCAGGTGGTTGATAGAGTCGGAGGCGATGGGATCGAGGCCGGTGGTCGGCTCATCGTAAAGGATGCACGCGGGGCGGCCGACGATGGTGCGGGCCAGGCCCACGCGCTTGCGCATGCCGCCGCTCAAGTTCTCCGGCATCTTCTTTTGCTCGCCCGCGAGATCGACCATTTCCAAGGCTTCCGCGACCCGATCGCGGATTTCCTTTTGCTTGCGAATGCCCGCTTCGCGCAGGGGAAAAGCGATGTTGTCCTCGACATTCATCGAGTCGAAAAGCGCGCCGCTCTGGAAGAGCATGCCGATCTTTTTGCGAATGGCGCCGAGCTTCCGCTCGGGCAGAGGAGTGATGTCCTCGCCATCCACCCACACGCCGCCGGAGGTGGGTTTGAAGAGGCCGACGAAATGCTTGAGGAGGACACTTTTCCCGCAACCGGAACGGCCCATGATCACGCACGTCTCGCCGTTGGCGATCTCTAGATCGACGCCGCGCAGCACTTCCTGCGAGCCGAGATTCTTTTTCAATTGGCGGACGGAAATCATGAGCTCAAATGCCGCCGGGGAAGACCATGTTCAGGGCGAAGGTGAGGAAGAAATTGAGGATCAGCACGGCGAGCGAACCATTGACCACGGCCTCGGTCGGAGCGCGGCCGACGCCGACGGCGCCGTTGCTGGTTTTCAGGCCCTGATGACAGGCGACGAAGACGATGACGATGCCGAAGACCAGCCCCTTCGTGAGCGCCATCTTCAAGTCGCGCGGGCCCGCGTAGAGGAGCATATTGCGCACGTAGTAGGCGGCCGAAATATCGAGCACCTGTACCCCGAGAACGTAGCCGGCGAGCACGGAGACAGCGCAGCATTCTGCGACGAGCAGGGGCATGGAAAAGAGCAGCGCGAGCACCCGCGGCACGACGAGGTAATCCGTGGGATGCACGCCGAGCGAGCGCAGGGCATCGATCTGCTCGGTCACTTTCATCGTGCCGATTTCCGCGGCGATGGCGGCCCCGACGCGCCCGGAGACCATGAGCCCGGTGAGCACTGGGGCGAGTTCACGGAACATTGAGACCGCGACCATCGAGCCGACGGCGGATTTCATGCCGAGTCGCGAGAATTGAAAATAGGCCTGGGCGGCGAGCACGGCGCCGGTGAAGCCGCCGGTGACCATTACGACCATCTGCGAGCGCCAGCCCACTTCCACGATCTGCCGCAACACGAGTCGCCAGCGGATTGGCGCTACCACGAGCGAGAGACAGGTCTCGTAGACGAGCATGGCCAGTTCGCCGAGATATTGCAGTAGCGAAAGCGCGATGCGCCCGATCGTGGTAACCATGGGGAGCCGCGACGCTAAGCGGGCCTGCCCCACTTGTCCACCGCCAGCTCAGCTCGTCTAACGGCGGGGGTATTTAGAGCGCAGAGGTCGCGGAGGATTCGAAGCGCATCGATATTTGCGGCGAGCTGGCTCGCAACGCGTCGGAGGAAAGATTGCAGGCGACCCTTTTGGCCACTGTTTGTCCACGCAGACGGCCACAAAATAGCCCGTGGCGACGCTTCCTTTGAAACGCCATTCTGTCGACTAGTGACCGTGCCCCTACGAAGGTAGATGCAGCGGCTGCGTCTTGCTCTTGGGATTCAGTTCGTCCGGGACCGCTCCGACGATGCGAGGGTCGAGACCGATTTTGCGGAAAATCGCCCGGATCTCCTGAATGCGAAGCGTCGGCTCGTCGAAATCGAGGTAAACGATATCGTGGTTGCTATCGACTTTATAGCGCAGGCCCGGCACGGCTTCGAGCTCGTGATCGAGCTCGAGAATCTTCTCCAGGTTTCGAACTCCAGCGGCGTAGATTTCGATTTCGATCATAGCTTTACTTTGTCAAGACACGGCCATGCTAATCCCTCTTTGGATGTGGTCGCAACGACTATTTTCCAAAGCGTTGAAAAAACTTGCTTTGGGCCACCTAGGGGCACCGAGGGAATACGTAGAATAGGAGAAGCAGGCATTGGGCCCGGATTTGGCGGCCTATTCATTATTTTAACGTCGCCAAAGAACGAAAATTTACTGGCTATTTTGAGCGACGTTTTTCTCTGAAATCCGCATCTCCGAGACCGCGCCCGCTCCGCCGCGGGAGAACACTCCCAGTGGTCAATGGAGTCTTCCCGTGTAAAAGTCTGGTGACGCGTCCCTTTCACCACGTCGGCGATTGCCACCTGCCGGGTTCGCGTCTATAGGAACCCGCCCCCTTACCGTCTCTTCATGAACATTGATCGTTTTGCTCACCCGAATCTCAAGATTCCCAGCGCGATAGGCTGTGCCCTTGGCATGGCCGTTGGCTTGGGTATGTGGGCCGGGAGTGGTGATTTCGATAAGCTGAAATACGTGGCGGCGGCTGCAGTAGTGGCTGTTTTCATCCTCTTCTTTCTGCGGTTTACGTGGGTGGTCGGTATCTTGATTTGCTTCCTCGGCTTCATGCAGATCGGCTTCGGATTCACCATGGGCGAGTTGGAAATCTCTCTCGCCTTGGCCGCTTTGGTGTTTGCCGTGACTTGGTGGCGCAAGGAGCGCTCCGACCGACCACCGGTATTCGAGCAGTGGAGTTTCGCGCTCTTCACTACTTTCATGATCTTGTGGCTGGCCTACGTGGCTGGCCATACCGTCTTCAACATCTTGGCACCGTATCGGCCGCAAGAATTGGCCTTGAAGAACATGCTTAAGACGGTCGAGGCGTGGGTCGGACCATTCTTGCTCATGGCGTACTTCGGCCGCCGCCCCGGACCACTGATTGTGAAGCACGATTTCGCCAAGACGATCGCTTGGTGCATGCTGGTTGGATTGGTGTTGAATATCGCCATCCGTATTTATCAATTCGCCACCGGTCAGATTAGAGCGGACGATCCCACTGATCCCTCCCTCGGAGGTGACTTTCTGGTAATTCCGGGGCTCGACCTAGTGCCTGGCACCTTTATCCTGCGCAGTCTCCCGCCGACCTCCATACTCTTCTGCGGAGCGATGATAGCGACGCAGTGGTTCAAAAAGCAAACACACGGAACTAAGCGACTTTTCTACCTTGTCCTATTTCTGAGTGTCATCGGAGCGACCATCAGCGGTGGTCGTGCAACCCTCGCCTTTGTGCTCGTTCTCTTTCTCGTATTGCTGGTGGTGATGCGGCAAATCGGATTGCTGCTGTTGTCCTTGGGGGCATGCGCTTGTCTCGTCGCTGGGGTGAACATGGTGCCGTCCTTGGTCAAGAAATCCCCCACTTGGGTCCGGCGCTCTTTGAATGTGGTTCTCATCGAAAAGGATGAAGAAGTCGCCGGCGACATCGAGAGTTCCTCCGATTGGCGCTACGCGTTGTTTACTCGAGCGCTGGATGAATGGCGCTCCGATCCGCGCATCTTTTGGTTTGGCCGAGCTACCTACTCTTACGGATTGGAGGACTACATCGCCGCATCTATCCAGGGTGAACAGGAAGCGACCATCGAAAGCTCCCTTCGCCGCGGTGCGACCCATAATATGGTGACTGACCTGTTGGTCATTTTCGGCCTTATCGGACTAGTCCTCTACACCTGCCTCTATTTTAGTTTATTGTTCTTCCTATGGAAGCTCTACCGCTCGTCTGAAATCGATGAAATGGCGCGCGCTTTGGCTTTAGTGCTGTTCGTCAGCCTGGGTTTCAACTTCGTCTACGGTGTGGTGGGCGGAGCCAATTTTCCGGTAACAATGGCGTGGCTCTACGTGATCTTAATGGCCTATGTAAAACGCCAGCACGCGCTCCGGGAGCAGACCGTTCACCCGACGATCGACCCTCCGCGCAAAGCCGTTGCCGGTCAGGCGCCAGCGTACGCCCGGCCGGCCCTGAGGCCTTCAATGTGAAATGGAATGGTTTTCACCGGTGGGCGGATTGTGTGATGACAACCACGTGGTTTTCGACTTCAACGAAAGACGGGACTACGGTGAGGGAGGCGCCGTCGAAATCGCCGGCCCTGCCATGTGGGAATCCACTCCAGCCATGAATCCGTCTCGCAGGATCCTTTTTGTCGATCCAATCCATCACGTGCATTCCGTGGGGTATTATCGTGCCGCGCTGGATTCCACCGGATTTGAGGACGCAGAGTTTACCGTGGTGACAAGCGTGGTTTCCGCGGAGGAAGCGCGGCGGGCGGAGGCTGTGGCCCAGTTGCAGCCGCGCCTGCATTTGCGCTTCCTGCCGCAACACGCCCCTATTAACCGCCGGTCGCAATGCTCTCGCCTATACTGGCAGGCCATGAAGCAGGTCGAGGCCATCCTCGAACGTGAGCAATTCGATTTTCTTGTCTACCTCATGGTCGATCATGCGCTGCCGTTTTTCGCGTTGCCTTTTGCCTCTCACTGGTTTCCCGGCCATTTCAGAATGGGAGTTCGCGGGCTGGCCTTTCGCCATCATGGTCTTCGGCAAACCGCAACCACTCCGCGCGGAAAATGCCTGGAAGTCTTCGACCGCTGGATTCTCGGCCGCGCATTGCGCAGCGGCGTATTTCGCCGACTTTCGTTCCTGGACCGTGAAGCAGCCCGGTGCGCCCAGGTTCTGGAGGACAGACCCGTAAGCGGGGGCGGCGTCGATCCCGTGGATTTCCCAGATCGTGATCGCACGCAAGTTCGCACCGCTCTCGGCGTGGCTCCCGATGATTTCGTTTTCCTGATGTTCGGCGCCCTCGATGAGCGCAAGGGTGTGATCGAAGCGCTCGAGAATCTCCGCGCCGTCGCGGGACCGACAGATCGCGTGGTCGCCCTCATCGCCGGTCGCGTGACCGCGGAGTTGCGCCCTCATCTGGAAGAAACGCTGCGCACCTGCAATTTCCGCGTCGTCTTGCACGATCGCTTCATTCCCGACGAGGACCGCCCCAACTATTTCGCCGCGGCCGATTGCGTGCTGTGTCCTTACAAGAATTTCGCGGGCTCGAGCGGAGTCCTTCTCCACGGCGCAAGCGGCGGTGCTCTCGCCGTCGTCTCTGCGCGCGGGGTCATGGAAGACGCAGTGCGGGAATTCGGATTTGGCGAAGTGGTGGATGTCGAGGATCCGGCGGGGTTTGCGACCAGCCTCCAGCGGCTCCTGCGATTGTCGCCGGAAGAGCGCACCAGAATGTCAGCGGGCGCCCGGGCGTATGCGCACACGCATGACTTTCGACTCTTCATGGGGCAGTTTTTCGCGCCGGACGAACCCAAGTTTTAGAGGCAGTAAAACAAAGAAGAGAGGGATCTCTATTTATTTCACAGTCTCCTCGCTCGCCGGGATCGAAGGTGAACAACCCTTCTCGCGACCATGCTGGCGAACGCGGAGCAGCCGAACGACTTGAGCGCAGACGTCTTTGGCCACTTCCGGTGCCGGCCGGTCGCAATCAAGGATGACTCCGTTTGGCAATTCACCCACGAGCCTGCGATATTCGGATGCCTGTCTCTGCGTTTCTTCGAAAGAGACTTCCCTTTTGCGCGCTTGTAGAACAGCGGCAGGAGCGTCCAGAAGGAAGATCATGGACGGCTGTGGCAGAAGCCTTCCCACCCACCGCGCCAGCCCCATCGGGCCGCCGTAGCGGTATCGCCGTGGATCGACGAGTAAATCGATATAGCAACGGTCAAAGAGACAAAGAGTGAGGCGCGCCGCGTCCGGGGCGAGGCGGATCCAATATCCCAGCCACCAGTCCGCGAAGAGAAACAGGAGTTTGGCCAAAGACGCGGGCAGGCTCCGTGGCGCCTTTCCATGGGGATCGGTCACGGGCCCG
>Ga0207667_10007861_pt1 | contig 12737 bp, 9 predicted proteins | sample KBSCornC52_FD_184301 | JGI IMG/M metagenome (GOLD analysis project Ga0207667, IMG submission 184301) | Corn rhizosphere microbial communities from Kellogg Biological Station, Michigan, USA - KBS Corn C5-2 (SPAdes) (version 2) | ecosystem: Host-associated > Plants > Roots > Rhizosphere > Soil ...
CCGATGTTTTGGTCATCGGTGCTGGACCGGCGGGCGTCGAGGCGGCGCTCGCGGCATCGGCCGCGGGTCTTCGAGTGGTGCTCGTCGATGAGGCCGCGGCTGCCGGCGGGCAGGTCTACCGGGCTGCTCCGCGCTCGTTCACCGGCATGACGGCGACGCCGGAAAGCCGGCTTGGCGACGATTTGCGTCGCCGGCTGGCGGAAAGTGCCGTCGAAACGCATTTCGGTCACCTGGTCTGGTCGGTCTCTCTGGGCTTTCGCGTCGACGCGCTGGCCGAGGGAGGTCCGGTCTCCTGGAGCGCGCGCCGGCTGGTGGTCGCGAGTGGCGCGCAGGAGCGGGTGGTGCCATTTCCCGGCTGGACACTGCCGGGCGTCATCGGGCTGGCGGGGGCGACCATCCTGCTCAAATCGCAGCATATGCTGCCGGGGCGGCGCACCCTCGTTGCCGGACAGGGGCCACTGCTGCTGGCGGTTGCCATCGGCATCCTCAAGGCGGGGGGCGAGGTAGCCGGCGTCGTCGACCTCGCCTCGCGCGGCGAGTGGCTGGCAACCGGCGCGGCGTTGCTGAGTCGCCCTGATCTCGCGGCCCGCGGCGCCGGGTGGGTGGCACAGCTCCACCGGCGCGGCGTGCCAATGCTTTACCGACAGGCGATACGCCGAGCCACCGCGCGCGGCGACGACATCGAGGTTACCGTCGGCCCCGTCGAACGAACCGGGGGGCCCGCCAGAGGACGGGAGCGGAATTTTACGGTCGATGCGGTCGCCGCCGGCAACGGCCTGACCGCCTCGACCGACGTGACGCGGCTGTTGCGTGCCGAGCATGTCTTCAACGAGGCCCGCGGCGGGTGGATGCCGCAGGTCGATGCGGAATTTCGGACCAGCGTCGACGGGCTTTTCGCGGTCGGCGACGGTGCCGGGATCGCCGGGGCAGCGGCCGCAGCGCTGCATGGACGGCTGGTCGGCTTGGCGATAGCCCGCGAACTCGGCGCCCTTGCGCCTGCCGACCATGCTACCCAATCGGCGTCGCTCCGGCGGAGCGCCCGGCGTGCCGGCCAATTCGGTGCGGCGATGGCCGGGCTGATGGCGCTGCGTCCAGGACAGGTCGCCGGCATTGCGCCTGAGGCCGTCGTCTGCCGCTGCGAGGACGTGACGCGGCGGGAGATCGATGCGGCCTGCGCCGAAGGCGTTCGCAGCGCCAACCAGCTCAAGGCCTGGACCCGGTGCGGCATGGGACCGTGCCAGGGACGCATCTGTGGCGACATCGCGAGTGCCCTCGTCGCGCGACATGCCGGCACCGAGCCCCGGGCGGGCATGTTTACCGGCCGGACCCCATTTCGCCCGCTGCCGGTCGCCCAACTCATCAAGCCGGTGGACTATGCCGAGCTCGAGCTTCCTCCGCCTGCGCCGCTGTGATGTCGAGCTCCGCACCATCGTTCGACGTTGCGGTGATCGGCGCCGGCGCAATGGGGGCGACGGCGGCCCTCCATCTCGCCCGCGGCGGCCAGCGAGTTGCGCTCATCGACCGCGGCGAGATCTGCCGGCAGGCGTCCGGCATCAACGCCGGTACACTGACGCTGCACATGACGCGCGCCGCCCTCATTCCCTACGCCATCCGGGGCCGCGAGCTCTGGATGGATGCGGTGAACTGGCTCGGCATGGATGTCGGCGCCCGCGCCGCCCCGGGCCTGTCGCTCGCCTTTACCGAGGCCGAGCGGGAGATGCTCGAAAAACGCGCCGCGGCGCGAACCGCCATGGGTGCACCGATCCGCCTCATCACCCCAACCGAGGCACTGGCGATCGAGCCCGGCCTCAACCCCTCGATGATCGCCGCCGCATTCTGCGAACTCGACGGCCACGTCACCGCCTATCTGACCGGCCGCGCCTATCGGAAGGCGCTCGTTGCGGCCGGCGCCGGGGTGTTCGAGAACACCCCCGTCACGGGCATCGCGCCGGAAGCCGGGCGCTACGTCATCCGGCACCAGGATGGCGGGCGGACAGTCGCGCGGCGACTGGTGCTCGCCGGCGGCGTCTGGCTCGAAACCATGCTCGGCTGGCTCGGTATCGCCGTGCCGATCAAGTGCCTCGTCAACCAGCTCATCGTTACCGAGCGCATGGCGCCGGTGATGCGGAGTGTCGTGAGTATTGCAAATGGCCTGCTGTCGCTGAAGCAGTTCGAGAACGGCACCGTGCTCATCGGCGGCGGCTGGCAGGGGCTGGGAGATCCGGTGCGGGGCGGGGTGGAGGCTATTCCCGCCAACCTCATGGGCAATGTGCAACTGGCACGCCATGCCCTGCCGGCGCTGGGCGAGTCCCGCATCGTCCGCATCTGGCTGGGGCTCGAATCGGAAAGCCCCGACGCGATGCCGATCATTGGTCAACTCCCCGGACTCGACGAGGCGTATGTGATCGGCTGCGTCCATTCGGGCTACACCAGCGCTCCCTATATGGGGCAGCTTCTCGCCGAACGGATGCTCGGCAACGAGCCCGAAATGCCGCTTTTTGACCCGGCACGGCTCATCGGCAAACTGGAGGATACCCATTGATCCCCGCCACGGCTCAGCCCTTTTGCGGCATATACGTCGCCACGTTGACACCCTTTCGCAGCGACGGGGGAATCGACGAGACGCTGCTGGCCGACCATTTCCGCACCGTTACCGCGGAGCCCGGCATCGCCGGCGTGCTCTGCAACGGCCATGCGGGCGAGATTGCCCTGCTCTCCCGCGAGGAGCGGCGCCGCGTCGTCGAGATCGCCTCTGAGACGATCGGCAAGACCCACCTCATCGTCTCGGGTGTGCTCAGCGAGGGAACCGCCGAAGCCGCGAGCCATGCGGTCGACGCTGCCGCGGCGGGGGCCGATTGCATCCTGGTGTTTCCGCCGTTCTCCTGGGCGCTGTCGCAGGACCGCACCATGGCTTTGACCCATCACCGTGCCATCGGTGAGGCCACAGGCCTGCCGATGATGCTCTACCAGGCCGGGGTTGCCTCGGCGCTCGCCTATCAGCCCGAAGTGCTGGCTGAACTCGTGCGCTTGCCGCAGGTGGTCGGGGTCAAGGAAGGCAGTTGGGAGAGCAATGCCTACGATCGCAATCGGCGGTTGGTCAAAAGCATAGCGCCGGAGGTGGCGATGATGGCCTCGGGCGACGAACACCTGCTTTCCTGCTGGACGGTCGGCAGCGATGGTAGTCTGGTGAGCCTCGCCGCCCTCATGCCGGCAGAGATCGTTGCCCTGGAGCGCGCTGTGGACGCCAGTGATCTTGCAACCGCACGCGTGCTGCACGGGCGGATTCAGCCGCTGGCGAACGCCATCTACGGCACGGCGCCGGGCGGCTGGGCGACGCCCCGCCTCAAGGCCTGCATGATGCTGCTTGGGCGCTGGCCGAACGGCAGCCCGCGCGCGCCCTACAACGACCTGCCGCCGCCGGAGATCGAGCGGCTGCGGCAGGCTCTCGTTACCGCCGGACTGCTGGATGCCCCAGCATGAACGACGATTTCGACCCCTCGGCGATGGATGGCGAAGCGAGCCTGGCGAGCCGGGCCTATGACGAGCTGAGCCGACTCATCCTGACGCGCAAGCTGCCCGGCGGCAGCGTGGTAGTCGAGGGGCGACTGGCGCAGCACCTCGACATTTCCCGCACGCCGATGCGCGAGGCGATCCTGCGGCTCGCGGCGGAAGGGCTGCTGGTCAAGCAGGGGTCGCGTTCCTACGCCGTGCAACAGGTGCAGCCGGTGGAGTTCTTCCAGGCGCTGAAGGTGCGCGAACTGATCGAGGGCGAAGCCGTAGAACTTGCCATCGGCCGCGTGCCCCTCGAGGCGATCGCCTCCCTGCGCAGCGACATACTGCGGCTCGGCACGCTCGAGGCGCAGGCGGCCGAGCACTGGGAGGTCGACGACCGGCTGCACATGCTGTTTCCCGAGGCGCTTGGCAACGGCGTGATGGTTCGTATCGTCAAGCGCCTGCGCGTCGTCACGCGGCTGTTCGAGCTGACCAGTCCCGAGGGGCGCGTGGCGGCGGATGCCGCCGAGCATGTCGCCATTCTCGACGCCTTTGCCAAGGGGGACGGCAGGCGCGCCCGTGCCGCCATGCTGCACCATCTGCGTAATGTTGCGGCCGAAATCCTCGATATTGTGAGCGGTCGCGACGTCGCGCCGCCCCGGCGGAGATCACGAGAATGACCATGCATGATCTGGTGGTACGTGGCGGCACGGTGGTGACTGCGGAGGATGTCGTCAGGTGCGATGTCGGCATCGTCGGGGGGCGCATCGCGACGCTCGGCGATGGTCTCGAAGGCCGCGACACCATTGATGCGGGTGGCCGGCTGGTGCTGCCCGGCGGGGTCGACAGCCACTGCCATATCGAGCAACTGGAGCCTGATGGCAGCATTCACGAGGAAACCTTCGAGAGCGCCGGTACGTCTGCCCTCGCCGGCGGCACAACGACCGTCATTCCGTTTGCGCCACAGTTCAAGGGCGAGCCGATCGCTGCCCATTTCGATGACTACCGCGCCCGCGCGGCGCGCTCGCCGATCGATTATGCCCTCCACCAGATCGTCACCGACCCGACCGATGCGGTGCTCGATACGGAGATCCCGCGCCTGGTCGAGAGCGGCATTCGCAGCCTCAAGGTGTTCCTCACCTATGATCCGCTGCATATCGACGACCGGCAGTTTTTGCGCGTGCTGGAGACCGCCAGGCGGGTCGGCGCCACCGTCTGCGTCCATTGCGAGAACTACGAGGCGATCCGCTGGCGCTCCGACGCGCTGCTGGCCGAAGGCCGCACCGAGCCGGCTGCCCACGCGCTGTCGCGCCCGAAGGTGGTCGAGCGGGAGGCAACCTACCGGGCGATCGCGCTCGCCGAACTCGTCGGGCAGCCGATCCACATCTTCCACGTCTCCTGCGCCGAGGTGGCCGAAGAGATCGCCCGCGCCCAGCGCCGGGGCGTCAAGGTCACCGGCGAGACCTGCCCGCAATATCTGGTGCTCACGGCCGCCGACATGGACCGGCCGAACGGGGAAGGCGCAAAGTTCATGTGCAGTCCCAGTCCCCGCGAAGCGGGCGATGCCGAAGGGCTATGGGCGGCGATTCGGGCAGGCACCCTCGACGTGATCTCCTCGGATCATTGCGGCTACAGCTTTGGGGGCATACGCGGCAAATGGATGAACGGCCAAAATGCCGATTTCACGCGCATCCCGAACGGCATTCCGGGACTTGCCGCGCGGTTGCCGCTGATCTTCAGCGAAGGCGTCGCCAAGGGGCGGATCAGCCTCAACGATTTCGTGCGGCTGACGGCGACCAATCCGGCCAAGCGCTTCGGGCTCTACCCGCGCAAGGGCACCATCGCGCCCGGCACCGATGCCGACCTCGTCATCTGGGATGCCGAGCGGCGGACGACGCTGACCAATTCGCTGATGCAGCATGCCATCGACTACACCCCCTATGAGGGTATCGAGGTGGTGGGCTGGCCCGTCGCGACCATCGCGCGCGGCCGCCGGCTGATGCATGAGGGTACGGTCGCGGCTCCGGCTGGGGCAGGAGCGTTCCTCGCCCCGGTAACTCTCTAAGCGTCACAGGGTGCAGGGCAGTCCTTCCAGGCGGCCTCGAACTTGATCGGCCAGCCACCCTTCCACAATGCCAGCTTTCCAAGCTCTGGAAACTGTGCAGATTGGAGACGAGGGTGACGAAGTGAATGGCCGCGCGTTGGCCCCTCTTCGAGGCGAACTGCATGCCGCCGTAGGCGAGCAACAGAGGTGGCTCTGGACATCTAGACAGCGGGATGACCTGGTTGCCTCACTGGTCGAACCTCTCCCTCAGCGCCTCCTCACATTCTTAGAAAAATCTCCTACCATCAAAGTCCGGGATCAAACACCACTCGCTCAGCGTCGATGGCCAAAGCCATCGCGCCGCGACGGCCCAGCGCCGTGCAGTCCTGCGCCGCCGCCCAGAGCGCTGTAAACGGTGTTGTGATGGAAGCGGAGCCTTGAAGAAGTGGCTCGGGCTCAGCATCGTCTCCGAGCTGATCGAGGGGCGCGGTCGCGTCTATCGCATCGAAGCGCAGCCGGCTGATGGCGTACCCCTGTCGACCGACCCGGTCTCGATGATGTCGCAGTGATGGGTGAGCCGGTCGAGGAGCGCGGTGGTCATCTTGGCGTCACCGAAGACCGAGGGCCGCTCGCCGAAGGCCAGGTTGGTGGTGACGATGACCGAGGTCTGCTCATAAAGGCGGCAACTGGCCGCCTGACTTGGCGAAGGGCAGATAGCCGAGTACGCGTGGGGTCCCAGCGCTCGATACGCACGGTAAGCTTCCAGGATTCCAGTGGCGAAATCGGGTCGCGGGATGGCGCCGATTTACATTTGGATCTCCAGATCAATGAATCACGCCACAAACGGGCAGGCAACCCACTTCTTGAGCTGCCTGTTAGGTTGAAATTAATCCTGACCCGATAATCGATAGGGATTGAATTTACGCGCACAGCAACCACGATTTCAATCGCCATACTCAGCGCCAGAGGCGGATGGTGACTAACAATTTGCTAAGCAGCGGGTCGGTTGTCGATCTCCTAGAAGGATTATCTCTGCTTGCTAGGGAAAAGAGCAGCGAGAAACGCCGTGAGCTTCTATCGAACGTGGCCGATTTGTTTTACTCGGGACCGGCGGATGTTCACACAGAGTTAGAAGTTCAGATTTTTGCTGACGTGGTGGTCCGGCTCCTAAAGGACGTAAACCTCTCCGGTCGAGCGGCCTTCTCGGACCGTGCTGCAACAGATGAACGTACGCCTCGGCAGGTTGCCCTCACATTGGCCAACGATGCCATCGAAGTCGCTCAGCCCGTTCTGACGCACTCTCCCACCCTGTCGGATAGCGATTTGGTTGCGATCGCTTCGACCAAGACGGTGGAACACCGACTCGCCATTTCGAAGAGGGATTACATCACCGAGACCGTATCGGACACTCTTCTCGGCTTTGACGAAATCGAAATCACCGAGTCACTCACTGACAACGCTACCGCTGCCATATCGGCGCAGGGTTTCTCTCGTATCAGCACGCTCGCGCTGGACCGGCCATCGCTGCGCCGAAAGCTGAGCGTTCGGGAGGATCTGCCGCTAGCTATCGCGAACGAAATACTTCCTTACATGAGTGCCGACGAATCAGAGAAGCTCCTGAAGCTAATGGGCGTCGAAGGTTCTAAGGGACTCAATGCCCTTCTCGAAAAAGCCACGCCAGAGCTTATCGCCCAACGCGGCGCCAAGGCCCGTCGGCACCTGAGCATCAAGGGAATGATGAAAAGTGTTGCCCTTGGCGAAGCGTCTCTCGATGCGGTGATTGAGCAATTAGTTGAAGGCGGCAAGGTCCTGGAAGTCGCCTTTGGTCTTTCCCTGGCGTCCGATCTTCCCGAGCAGCAGGTGGCAAATGCGATCATGTCGGTCCGAATGGAACCGCTGGCGGTGATCTGCAAGTCGTTGGACATCCGGGTAGCGACCTATCTCGCTGTGGATGCACTCCGGACCCAAAGCGTCCATCTCCCAGAGCTCTCGACCGAAAGCCTGAAGCTAGCCTACGGGAAGCTGACCCTCGAGGCTGCGGCGCGAAGCCTCCGATTTGTCAAGGTCCGCAATACCTTGTCGGCAGGATCATGATGCGTGGGGAAGATCTGAACTCAGTTGGCTTTTCGCGGCAGGGTCTGAGACACGACGATCGAAGGCTGCCATGAGAGCACCTGCGAGGTCGCCGACCCCGTTCGAGGCGCCCCTCGATGTAAAGTTCGTGGGAAGTCTGGATGGCCGTTTCATCCTTCCGGACCGTGGAGCGACGACAGGCGCTAAACTCGTTCACCCTTGCAGGTCGCAGGCGATCACAGCAGCCGAATTGACCATTGCATCACCGGTTCCGGTAAAGATGGGCGAGCGCTTGGCATCTACCTTCGACCGATTGGGCCCGATCAGCGGTAAGGTATCGCGCATATTCGATGGCGGATTTGTCGTCACCATTTCTGCAAATCCCGTAGAGCAAAAATCACTTGCCGCAACAATCAACTGGCTCAAGAAACGGCATAGTCGCAGGGCCGAAGATCACCGGGCCGCCCCAAGGATCAAAACGCGGGCAGAACACTGTATAGTGCAGTATCTTGAAGCAGACTTCGCCGCCGAGCTTTTCGACGTGTCGATCTCCGGAGCGAGCCTGTCAGCTTCCGTACAGCCGCCGCTCAACGCAATGGTTCGCATAGGTCGCATCGAAGCGCACGTCGTGCGGCATATGGCTGGTCGGTTCGGGGTCAAATTCTCGGCTGCGCAATCACTAGTCACCCTGCTACGTGACTTGACCGGTCAATAGCCGCGGGGTTCAGGCGACGATCGGCAGGGTAAGACACTGAAATTCCAATGGCTGTGTTTCGGCGTCCAGTATCGACTGACCTGAGCCCCAAGTTCCCTCCGGTTTTGAGGAGAGTCCTTGGGTTGATGATCCGAGACCGAACGTTGGACCGCCGGAAGCTGGAGTTTCCCGGCTTTTTCACGGTGGCGGGCTGGTGATGCCGCCGTGATTGGTCAACGAGATCGGCACCTTGTGCCCGATCGCCCCGTGCGGGCGATCCTCGTTGTAGTATCTGCGCCAAGCCTCCAACTTTTCGGCCGCGTCCGCAAGGGTCAGGAACCAATGGGCGTTCAGACACTCGGCCCTCAGCCGGCCATTGAACGCTTCGATATATGCATTGTCCGTAGGCTTGCCGGGCCGCGAGAAGTCGAGGGTGACGCCCTTGGCATAGGCCCACAGGTCGAGCTCCCGAGAGATGAACTCGCTACCATTGTCGACCCGAATGGTCCTGGGATAACCGATTTGGTGGCAGGCTTCATCCAGGGTCCTGACCACGTTCTCGGCCCGGTAGCTGAACCTCGGATCGAGCACCGGCACGTAGCGCGAGAAGGTGTCCACCACAGTCAGGATGCGGATCTTGGTGCCGGTCGCCAGCTGGTCATGCACGAAGTCCATGGCCCAGACATCGTTCGGTCCAATGGCTTCCTGGCGATCTTCCCGAAGCTTGGCTTTCACCCGACGCTTCGGTGTCTTGTTCCTCAGCTGCATGCCCAACTCGCTGTAAATCCTGCGCGTTCGCTTCTGGTTGATCTCCCAGCCCTCCCGACGCAGCAGCACATGCACGCGCCGATAGCCGTACCGCACCCGCGTCTGGCAGATATCCCTGATCCGAGCTTCGATGCCGGCCTGGTCGCGGCGGCGCGCCTTGTAATGGTAGGTCGAGGTGTCGAACTCGAGAACCCGGCAGGCCCGCCGGATCGACACGTCCCACTCCATGCACAGATGCGCCGCCAGCTCGCGTTTGCGACCAGGCCTCAAAGTTTTCGGCGGATGACGTCCTGCAACATCTCTCGGTCCAGCGACAGGTCCGCCACCAGTTTCCTGAGCCGCCCGTTCTCATCCTCGAGCTGCTTCAACCGCTTCATCTCGGTCGGCAGCAAGCCCTCGTACCGCTTCTTCCAGTTGAAGTAAGTCGCCGGGCTGATCCCCGCCTTCCGGCAGATATCGGCGACGGGAACGCCGTCCGCTCCCTGCTTCAAAATGAACGCCTTCTGCGCGTCCGAAAACTTCGATGCCTTCATCGCTCTCCGCTCCTCCCAGCCCCATCAGGCTAGCGCGGAAAACTCTACTTCAGAACGGTCCAGTTTTCGGGGATCAGATCACGCGTGCCAAGGATTTGTTGCGCCCCCCGTCGAAGGACGCTAGCCGATCACACCGACGTCTTCGGGTCGATTCACGTCTTGCGGCGCTGGCTGACGAGATAGGGTGGCACCTGCGGGTCGCACTTTCGCAGCGCGGCGAGGCGCAGATGCTGCTTGCGCACCGCGCTTTTCAGATGGGCCTCGAGGGCGACTGCCGCGGCTTCCGGGGCGCCGTTGAGGAGCAGTTCGATCACCAGCCGATGTTCGGCGAAAAATGGCTCGCTGCTGGGCATCCCGAGATAGAGAGGGATCAGCCGGTTCGTTGCAATCACTAATAGTTGGCTCTGCCGTACCGCACCCACCAGTTCCCGATTCGGGCAGCCCTCGGTCGAAGTGACGTGGAGGTCCTCCTCGTAGCGGGCGAAATCCGCGGCAGGCACATCCGGATAGCGGCGTTCGGCCTCAAGCAGATCCTCGCGCATCCGCTCGAGGTCCCCCTTGTCGTGGAACGGCGAAGCGCGAAGCAGAGCTGCCGGTTCGAGCAGGCCACGAACTTCGTAGAGTTCCGTCATCAGCGCTGGCGTGAGCTGGCGAAGATAGCATTGCGACCGGCCTTCGCGTTCGATCAACCCGAGCGTCTCGAGCCGGCCGAGCAAGTCGCGCGTCACCGTGCGGCTGACCCCGTAATGGGCGGCCATCGTCATCTCGGTGACTTTGTAGCGACCGAACGGCATGCAGGCGATGAGGTCGCCCTGCACGCGGTCCCAGATCTTTTGCCATTCGGCTCGGCCGCGAAACAGCTCAAGCATGGCGGGCGAGATGTCGAGTGGCGGCAAGGTCCGCCCCGATTTCCTCGGCGCGCCGCCGACGAGATAGCCACGCAACGAGTCGCGCGCGATCAGTCCTTCAACTTCCAGCCGCTGCAGCGCGCGGCCGACGGGATCGCGGCTCAGGGCCAGCTGGTTGGCGAGCCCGTGTTCGGTCAGCAGCGTACCGGGCGGCAGCCGGCCGGACTTGATGTTGTCGAAGACCAGACGATACACCGTGGCGTGCAGTGGCGAGTCATCGTCCCGCACCAGGTCAGTCGAATTCATGCAACCTCGTGCGATTCCGGGAGATGAAGTCCCAATCATAGATTACTCCCAGCCCTGGACCCTGGGGAACCGGAAAGCAGCCGTCCGTGCCGATGCCGTCGAGTTCATCGGTATAGTCCGAGGCGTAGACCGGTGGCAGCGGGTTGCCCGATTTCGGACCGACCAATGCCAGCTCGTAGAAACTGGTATTGCGGAGGGCCGCCATCACCTGCCGATGTGCCGGCCCGCAGGCGTGCAGTTCGACATCGATGCCGAGCGCTTCGGCCAGGTGAGCGATTTTCATCACGCCCGTGATCCCCAAGTCGTATTCGGGGTCGGCGCGCAGCAGGTCGGTGGCGCCGGCGAGCACGAAGTCGGCCTTGGGTTCGATGCCCCGCACATGCTCGGTCATCAGCAGTGGTGTGCGGATCGCCTGGCGCAGGCGATGATGCGCGAACGCCGACACTCCCCCGTCACGGAACGGGTCCTCATACCAGCGGAAACCAGCGTCGTCGCAGGCGTGGCCCAAAAGCAGCGCGTCGGCGAAGGTGCGGATCTGGCAGGCGGGATCGAGCATCAGCGCCATACGGTCGCCGACCCGCTCGCCGAGTAGCCGCACTGTCGCCGCTTCCTCTTCGATGTTGCCGTCATACCAGCCGTGCATCTTGAAGGCGCGGTAGCCTATTTCGAAGCAGGCCTCGGCGAAGTAGGCATAGTCCTCCGGGCGGGACAGCACGCCGTTTCGATCGCCATGCGGCGTGCTCGCATAAGTAGGCAGGCGCTGCCGCCAGCCCCCAAGCAGGGTGGCGATCGACATGCTCGCGCGCTTGCCGAACAGGTCCCAAAGCGCGATGTCGATATAGCCGTATCCCATGTGATCGTACTGCCGTAGCGCCCGCTTCATTTCGTCGTAAAGCCGCTCGCGCTGCAGCGCATCGCGGCCGATGAGGTGGGGAGCGAGGTAGAGGACTTGCGCCAGCGCCATCGGTGTTGCCCCCCACAGCCCGACATACTCACCGCGCGAGCCGTCATCGGTCTCGATCACTACGGCAAACTTGCCGAGTCTACACCGCTCGCCCGGCGCCTGCACCAGGTCGAAACCCCCCGCGTCGAAGCCGATGCCATCGGTCTCATAGGTGAACTCGTGCACTTCCACGCGCGTGATGAGGCTCATGTCCCGACTTCCAATTACGCTATTTGCATACATAATCATATTCCGAGGAACCATAGCGCGGCAAGCCCGGCCGACCATTTGCCCCACATCGAAAGCCGATTGCGCTGATAATGCGGAATTAATATGAGGTAGGTCGATAAGTCGATGGGCGCCATAACGATTCTGGAGAGTACATATTGCGTGCAAAACGCAGCTCTGCTAGGAGTCCGATGCCGTCGCGGAGCGCGACCGCGATACGGGGAGGAACACGCATGAAGAGCCATTTTGGGAAACTGTTGTTTTCGGCAGTGCTGCTCGGCGCGGCTTCGGCCGGCGTCGCCACGGCGGCCGAGCAGCCCAAGATCACCATGATCATCTACACGGCGCCGGGCGTGCCGTTCTTCAACCCGGTGATCCAGGGTGCCCAGGACGCCGCCAAGCTGGAAGGCGTCGATCTCGACATCCAGTACGGCAACAACGACCAGATCACCCAGAACAACCTGATCCAGACTGCCGTCGCCAACAAGGTGAACGGCATCGCGGTGGTCATCTGGGACGACAAGGCGTTCGAGAAGAACATTTGCGACGCCGTGCATGCCGGCATTCCCGTCATCGCTTTCAATGTCGACAATTCGAAGGGCGCGGCAGCCAGTTGCCGTCAGGCGTTCATCGGGCAGGGCTTCGTCGACGCCGGCTATGTGATCGGCAAGCGCATGGTCGAGGCCGCTCATCTGAAGAAGGGCGATCTCGTGTTCACGCCGGTCGAGTTTCCGGATGCGGTCTATGCCACGCTGCGCCACGAGGGTGTGCAGAAGGCGCTCGACGAGGTCGGCGCCACTTCGGAAAT
>Ga0207667_10007862_pt1 | contig 12737 bp, 9 predicted proteins | sample KBSCornC52_FD_184301 | JGI IMG/M metagenome (GOLD analysis project Ga0207667, IMG submission 184301) | Corn rhizosphere microbial communities from Kellogg Biological Station, Michigan, USA - KBS Corn C5-2 (SPAdes) (version 2) | ecosystem: Host-associated > Plants > Roots > Rhizosphere > Soil ...
CGCCAAGCCCTCCGCCAGTGCGGTCTTGCCCACGCCGGATTCGCCGACGTACAGCGGGTTGTTCTTGCGCCGGCGGCACAGCACCTGGATGGTGCGCTCGACCTCTTCCTCGCGGCCAATCAACGGGTCGATCTTGCCCTGGGTTGCGCGCTCGTTGAGGTTGGTCGCGTACTCGACCAGGGCATTGTCCTTGTCCTTGCCTTCAGCCTCAGCTTCGACGCCGGCATCGCCCGCCGCGGGCGCAGCATCGGACTCGTGGCCAATCTTGGCGATCCCGTGCGAGACGTAATTCACCACGTCCAGCCGTTCGACCTCCTGCTGGTGCAGGAAATACACGGCGTGCGAATCCTTCTCGCCGAAGATCGCGACCAGCACGTTGGCCCCGGTCACTTCCTTGCGGCCCGAGGATTGCACGTGGTACACGGCGCGCTGCAGCACGCGCTGGAAACCCAGCGTGGGTTGCGTGTCGCGCTCGTCGCCCGAGGGCAGCACCGGCACGGTTTCGGTGATGATGGAGCGAAGGTCCTTCGCGAGTTTTTCGATGTCGGCGCCGCAGCCACGCAGGACGGCCGCCGCGGTGGGGTTGGCCAGCAACGCAAGCAGCAGGTGTTCCACGGTCATGAATTCGTGGCGCTGCTCGCGGGCCTCCTTGTAGCACTGGCCGATGGTGTATTCGAGGTCCTTGCTGAACATTGCTTGGGGTCTCCGGATCTCTTTACCCCGATATGGGGGCGGTTACAACTTTTCCATCGTGCAAAGCAGAGGATGTTGGTGGACGCGCGAAAATTCGTTGACCTGCGCCACCTTGCTCTCCGCCACCTCACGGCTGAACACGCCACAAACGCCCTTGCCCCGGGTGTGTACGTGCAACATCACCTGCGTTGCACGTTCGCGCGCCATGTTGAAAAACGTCTCTAGTACCACAACCACGAATTCCATCGGCGTGTAGTCATCATTCAGCAGCACCACTTGATAAAGCGGTGGTCGTGCCGTTTCCGGGCGGCTGGTTTCGACCACCACACCCTGTTCGTGCTCGGTTTCGTTGTCGGCGGTTTTTCCTGGTGTCATGCGTCTTCGGCCCTTGGCCCGAGTATATGCCTTGATTCGAAAGCAAGCGATGGCAGAACGTCACATCAGATAATGGCAAAATGACGAAATTTCCAGTGCCTGAACCTATGGACGAATTGACAATCGCGCCGGAACGCGCCGACATCTGGTGCCCCCACGTCACGGTGGCTTGCGTGGTCGCCGACGGCAACCGTTTCCTCATGGTCGAGGAGAATATTCGGGGTGGGTTGTGCTTCAACCAGCCGGCGGGCCACCTCGAGGACGATGAGACCTTGGCGACTGCGGCTTGCCGCGAAACCCTCGAGGAAACCGGCTGGGAAGTCGCGCTGGACCACTTCATCGGCGTGCAGCAATGGCACAGCCCGGTGCACGACCACCACATCGTGCGATTTGCCTTCGCCGGCCACCCGTTGCAGCATCATCCTGAACGCACGCTCGACGCCGGCATTACCCGCGCGCTGTGGATGAGTTATGCCGAGATCTCGGCCGAAACGACTCGATTGCGCAGTCCGCTGGTGCTGACCACCCTGGATGACTGGCTGGCCGGCCAGCGGCTACCGCTGTCGACCCTGCGCTCGCTGCTGGCGAAGCAGCGAGCGTGAACATGCGCATCACGGTCGGCATGTCGGGCGGAGTCGATTCCTCGGTCGCCGCACTGTTGCTGAAGCACGCCGGTCACGGAGTCTCCGGATTCTTCATGTTGAACTGGGAAGACGATGATCCGGAGTCCGGCTGCCACGCCGACGCGGACCGCAAGGATGCGCTGGCGGTGTGCGCCAAGCTGGACATTCCGTTCCGCAGCGCGAACTTCGCGGCCGAATATCGCGAGCGGGTGTTCGCGTATTTCCTCGATGAATACCGTGCCGGCCGCACGCCCAATCCAGACGTGCTGTGCAATCGCGAGATCAAGTTCGGCACTTTTCTCGATGCGGCCTGCGTGGAGGGTGCGGAAAAAATCGCGACCGGTCATTATGCGCGCAATGAACTCGTCGACGGCCGCTGGCGGTTGCTGCGGGCACGCGATACGTCGAAAGATCAAACCTATTTCCTGCACTCGCTGGATCAGGATCAGCTTGGGGCGGCGGTGTTTCCGCTGGGCAGTCTTCAAAAAACCGAGGTGCGCAGGATGGCGGAAGAAGCGGGGCTGCCGGTCGCGACCAAAAAGGATTCCACCGGCATCTGCTTCATCGGTGAGCGCGATTTTCGCGCATTTCTGTCGACCTACCTCCCGGCACAGCCGGGCGAATTGCGCCGGCCGGACGGCCGCGCGCTGGGCGAACACCACGGCGCGATGTTCTACACGCCGGGCCAACGTTCCGGCCTCAATATCGGTGGTCGCGCAGGCGGCACCGGCGAAGCATGGTACGTGGTGGGCAAGGACGTCGCAGCCAACGTGGTCTACGTCGACCAGGGCCACGACAGTCCCTGGCTGCAATCGCGCAAGCTTGGCGCGAGCAGCAGCCATTGGATCGCGGGCAAGCCACCCTCGGCTTCCTTCGACTGCACGGCGATGACGCGTTACCGCCAACCGCCGCAGGCTTGCCATGTCGAAGTCGAAGGCGCTCGGTGCATCGTTCGTTTCGATACCACGCAGCGAGCGGTCGCCCCTGGCCAATCGGTGGTGTTCTACGCGGGCGAGGAATGCCTGGGGGGCGCGGTAATCGACAGCACCGACGCGCCGGGGATCGGAGGCGCGGCATGAGGGAATCGCGCGTCCTGGCGTTGGCGGGCGTGTTCCAGGCGCTGTCGCTGGTACGAGAGCTCGCGCGCGAGGGCGATTGCGACGGCGAAGCGCTCGAAGCCAGCCTGGCCAGCGTGTTCAAGCTGGAATCCGACAGCGCTGCAGACGTGTTCGGCGGCAACCGCGGCGTGCGCCGCGGCCTGCGCGTATTAGTCGAGCAAATTGAAGGCAACGACCGTGACCTGCAATTGTTCCACATGCTGATCAACGTGATGAAGCTGGAGCGCAGCCTCGCCCGCCATCTGGTGATCAACCAATGTCTCGGCGAAGGCTTGGCCGGGATGCAGCGCCAACTCCAGCACTTTCCCGTCACCCATCCCACCATACTCGCGCGCCTCGCCGACCTTTATTGCGCCAACTTGTCGGGCCTGAAACCGCGCATCACCGTGGTCGGCAATCCGTTGTACCTGCAGCAACCTGCGAAGGCGCAGTGCGTCCGCGCGCTGCTGCTGGCCGCGGTGCGCGCGGCAGTGCTCTGGCGCCAACTGGGCGGACGGCGGCGTCACCTGCTGCTGTGGCCCAAACGCGAGGTGATGATCGCGCGCGGAATGCTCACCGGCGTCGCGCTCCGCGGGTGAGGAACGACGCTTGCGGTCCGAAGGTGATCGCCAAGGATGGCGCGAATAGCGGGCCGCCAAGGATGGCCGCATCGGCACCACGCACCATGGAGGCGCCTCGCAAATCGGCTCTGCTCGTCGTTCCGACGCAACATTCAAAGGTTGGGCTGACGCCAGCTTCACCGGCGGCAGCCCAACATCGCCGCGCATCATGTTGGGCTTCATCGGCAAGAGCGACGGTTCAGCCCGACCTGCGGGAAAACAGCTCATGAATGGCCGCGCGAGCGAAATACTCGTTCGCGCAACAATTCCTCGTCATGGGTGTGCGTGTACGGCGTGAGCAAGTCGTAGCGGGTGACAATGCCCAGCAACCGATGCTCGTCGCGACTGACCACGGGAATGCGGTCGCGCTTTTCCACCGCCATGCGGATGGCGATGCTCTGGCAGCTTTCTTCGGGGAAGGCAACCACGGGATCGCCGCTCATGAGATCGGAAAGACGTGACGCGCCGGTGGCGTCGCTTTCCAGCCACGCCCGCAAACGGGCGCGATCAACAATGCCCAGCAGGGTACCCGCCGCATCCACGACGGGATACGCGCGATACTTTTGCTCGCCCCCGAAATACTGGTCGCGCAGGTCCCGCACCGTCATGTCTGCCGGGGCGCCCACTACTTCGCGCGTCATCACTTCCTTCACGGCCATGTATTCGAGGCGGTTGAGCGTGTAGGGGCGGAAGATGTTCAAGCCACGGCGGGCGATCTTTTCGGTGAGGATGGAACGCTTCATCAGGAACACGCTCGCCCCGTAGGCAGTCGTGCAAGTGATCAGCAACGCCGGCAGCATGCTGGCGTTGCCGGTCAGTTCCAGCGCGAACAGGATGGACGTGAACGGCATCCGCATCACTGCGGCCAGCATCGCGCCCATGCCGAGCAGAGGCCATAGCAGCGGGTAAGGCCCGGGGAAAATCATTGCTTCCAAGCCGCCCAGTCCTGCACCGAGCGCCAGCAACGGCGCCAGCGTGCCGCCGGAGGTGCCGGAACTCAGGTACACGATCCAGATCAGCGCCTTGACGATCATGAAGATGACGATCGCGGTGCCGACGATCTTGCCCGTCAACAGTTGATAGATGATGTCGTAGCCGACACCCAGCGTCTGCGGGTCGATCACGCCGCCGATGCCCACCACCAATGCGCCGATCGCCGGCCACCACATCCAGTGGATCGGCAGTTTGCGGTAGCCATCCTCGACCTTGTAGACGAGAAACGTCACCGCCGTCGCCAGCAAGCCGGCCAGCAGGCCGCTGACCGCGGCCATCCCGAACTCCGCGATGTGCAGATGGAACTGGACCGTGATCGGAAACAGCGGCCCGTGTCCGATCAGGAACGGCCGCAACACTGCCGCCACGAAACAGGCCACGGCCACCGGGATGGTGCTGCGCGGGCGCATCTCGAACAGCAGCATCTCGACGCCGACCAGCGTGGCCGCGATCGGCGTAGCGAACGTCGCGGACATCCCCGCGCAGGCACCCGCGACCAGCAATGTGCGCCGTTCGATGGAAGTCAGCGAGAAGACCTGCCCGATCAGCGAACCGACCGCGCCACCGGTCATGATGATCGGCCCCTCCGCGCCGAACGGGCCGCCGGTGCCGATCGCGATCGCCGACGACAGCGGCTTCAGGATCGCGACCTTGGCCATCATCTTGCTGCGCCGAAACAGGATGGCTTCCAGCGCTTCGGGAATGCCATGCCCACGGATGCGCTCGGTGCCGTAGCGCGCCATGAAGCCGATGATGATGCCGCCGACCACGGGCGCCAGGATGATCACCCACCACGGCGCGTGCAACCCGGCCGGCTGGACGAAGTCGAAGTTCCATTGCCCGGCAAATGCAATGTGCGTCACCAAGCCGATCAGTCGGTACAGGATCCACGCGATGACCGCCGCCGCCCCGCCGATGAAGAGGGCGATGAAGGAAAGCTTGATGATGCTGATGCTGGGACGAAAATCTCCCTCGTAAAGGGTGTCGCGCTTCCACTTCTCATAGACGCGCAGGAGCAGCCGGACGGGCGCGATCATGGTCTACTCAGTGTGCTCGTCACGTGCGTGATGTCCCCATGCGGTTCGGTTGAGTCTACCGATTCGCCCGGGCCAGCGCAGGTTGCCACAAGCGCGCGGGCATGCAGGCAGGGTTTGCGCGATAATGGGCGGTCCATTCGATGCCACCCCGCGCCATCCACGCACCGCGCGGCAACAAGGAGAGCACCATGCAAGACTCTTTCGGGATTCGCGACACCCTCAGCGTCGGCGGCAAGTCATACCAGATCGCCAGCTTCGCGAAACTGGGCAAGCAGTACGATATCAAGCGCCTGCCCTACTCGATGAAGGTGTTGCTGGAAAACCTGCTGCGCAACGAGGATGGCAGCGAAGTCACCCGCGCGCAGATCGAGGCGGTGCTGAAGTGGGACCCGAAGGCGGAACCCTCCACCGAAATCTCGTTCCTGCCGGCGCGCGTGGTGCTGCAGGATTTCACCGGCGTGCCATGCGTGGTCGACTTGGCCGCGATGCGCGACGCGATGGTCGCGTTGGGGGGCGATCCGAAGAAGATCAACCCGCTTTCGCCGGCCGAACTCGTGATCGACCACTCGGTGCAGGTGGACGTGTTCGGCGAGGCCGACGCGTTGGCCAGGAACGCCGAAATCGAATTCAAGCGCAACCACGAACGCTACGCGTTCCTGCGCTGGGGCCAGAAGGCGCTGGACGATTTCAAGGTGGTGCCGCCCGCCACCGGCATCGTGCACCAAGTGAACCTGGAGTACCTGTCGCGCGTGGTGATGACGCGCGACATCGATGGCAAGACCTGGGCGTTTCCCGACACCTTGTTCGGTACCGACTCCCATACCACGATGGTCAACGGCCTCGGCGTGTTGGGTTGGGGCGTGGGCGGCATCGAGGCCGAAGCCGCGATGCTGGGCCAGCCATCGTCGATGCTGATTCCGCAAGTCGTGGGCTTCCGCTTCACCGGCAAGTTGCCGGAAGGCGCGACCGCGACCGACTTGGTGCTGACCGTAACGCAAATGCTTCGCAAGCACGGCGTGGTCGGCAAGTTCGTGGAATTCTTCGGCCCCGGCCTGCAGCACCTCCCGCTGGCCGATCGCGCGACGCTGGGCAACATGTCGCCCGAATACGGCGCCACCTGCGCGATCTGCCCGATCGACAAGGAATCGCTCAATTACCTGCGCCTGTCGGGGCGCAACCCGCACCAGATCGAGTTGATCGAAGCCTATGCGAAAGCACAGGGTCTTTGGCACGACGAGAACTCGCCGCAGACCGAGTTCAGCGCAGTGGTCGAACTCGACCTCGCCGATGTCAAGCCGTCACTGGCCGGTCCCAAGCGTCCGCAGGACCGCGTGCTGCTGACCGACATGCGCGAAAGCTACAAGGCCGCGATGCATGCGCTGGGCGACAATGGCAAGGAAAAGTGGGACAAGCAGAAAGAACGTTTCTTGAACGAAGGCGGCAGCACCGCCGTCGGCCGCGCCGAGAGCCAGAGCGAGGCTTCGCCCGACGTATGCCCGCACGACGCCGAACACTGCGAGCTGGAAGACGGCTCGGTGGTGATCGCGGCGATCACGTCATGCACCAACACCTCGAACCCGGCGGTCATGATCGGTGCCGGCCTGTTGGCGCGCAAGGCCGCCGAGCGTGGCCTGAAGCCGAAGCCTTGGGTCAAGACCTCGCTGGCACCGGGCTCCAAGGTGGTCACCGATTATCTCGAAGCCACCGGCCTGATGAAGGACCTGCAGAAGATGGGCTTTTTCCTGGTCGGCTACGGCTGCACCACCTGCATCGGCAACTCCGGTCCGCTGCCGGAAGACGTCAGCAAGCGCGTCACCGACAATGACTTCGCGGTGGCAGCGGTGCTGTCGGGCAACCGCAACTTCGAAGGCCGCATCCATTCCGAAGTGAAGATGAACTACCTCGCCTCGCCGCCACTGGTGGTGGCATTTTCGATCGCCGGCACCATCGACATCGACCTGTCGACCCAGCCGCTGGGCCAGGACAAGGAAGGCAAGGATGTTTACCTCAAGGACATTTGGCCGAGCAACAAGGAGATCGCCGACCTGGTCGCGAGCTCGGTGTCGGCGGGCATGTTCTCCAAGAACTACGCCAACGTGTTCAAGGGCAGCAAGGAATGGAACGCAGTCGAGGTTCCCGAGGGCGACCAGTACGCATGGGACGCGAAGTCCACGTACATCAAGAACCCGCCGTACTTCGAAGGCATGACGATGGATCTCCCGAAGCACGCGGACATCAGGGACGCATACTGCATCGGCTTGTTCGGCGACTCCATCACTACCGACCACATCTCGCCGGCCGGCGCGATCAAGAAGGATTCGCCCGCGGGCAAATACCTGATGGCGCGCGGCGTCGAGCCGAAGGATTTCAATTCCTACGGTTCGCGGCGCGGCAACGACGACGTGATGGTGCGCGGCACCTTCGCCAACATCCGCATCCGCAATAAATTGCTGGATGGCGTCGAAGGGGGGTTCACGATGCACGTGCCGAGCGGCGAGCAGATGTCGATTTACGACGCCGCGATGAAATACAAAACCGAAAAAACGCCGCTGGTTGTCATCGCCGGCAAGGAATACGGCACCGGCTCCTCGCGCGATTGGGCAGCCAAGGGCACGCTGTTGCTGGGCATCGAAGCCGTGATCGCGGAAAGCTTCGAACGCATCCACCGCTCCAACCTAGTCGGCATGGGCGTACTGCCGCTGCAGTTCAAGGACGGCGAAAACGCGCAATCGCTTGGATTGACCGGCAAGGAAACTTTCGCGATCACCGGGCTCGACGATGGCGACGCCAAGAGCGCGCACGTGGTGGCCACGTCGAAGGACGGCAAGAAAACCGGGTTCGACGTGCACGTGATGCTGCTGACACCGAAGGAACGCGCGTTCTACAAGCATGGCGGCATCCTGCAATACGTGCTGCGCGACTTGGCCAAGAAAGCGGCATAAAGCCGCAACACGGGAATCCGGCGCAGCCGCTTGCTTGCGACTCGCGGCGGATTGCACCCCAGTGCACTCGCCACGTCAAAGGCTCATCCCGGCGCAGGCCGGGGTTCATCTGCCTTTTGCGCGGGCGGAACCCGGAATGACTGAGATATCGTTGGTGCTGCTTATTGGATGAGGAACGCGCCTCACTGCCCGGCGTGCGTCCAGGTCGCGTTGTAGCACCGCCATTCTCCGCCTTCGCGTCGCCATGCGGTGGCCATCGCGTAGATGGCCGACTGATCGGGCAGCAGGTCCCCGGGCTTGCCGCCGGTCAACACCAGGTTGAACTTCGCGATGATGCGATCGCCCTTGTGCTCGAATGCAACCGGCCCGGTCAGCACGCCGGTCTTGTCCTGACGCAGCCCACGCAGCGCAAGCAACTGCCGTAGACCGCGGCGATCCAATTCGCCTTCGTTGCCGGTGAAGTCGTCGCTCACGAGATCGAGCACGCCATGCGTGTCGTTGGCGCGCGCGGCCACGACCGCCGCATCGATTGCCTTGCGAACCTGCTGCTCGGCAGGCGCACGATGACAACCCGCGAACGCCCAAACCATCAGCATCAACGCCGTCGCCCACGCGAGATGGCGCGTTCGCGCACGGAGCGGCCCAGCGGGACTTGCAGTGGTGTTCACGCAGATATCCCCGTGTAGAAATGTGGCAGTGCAGCTTGCCGCTTTCACGCTTATCGTGTCCAATGCGGGCAATTCGTGCAAGTGGCCTCAGAGGAGGGAACAAGCATGCTCCACCCGCGTCCCTGGCTCGCGCACTATCCGCCCGGCGTGCCCGCCGAAATTGATGCCGGCGCCTGTTCGTCGATCGTCGCGATGTTCAACGCAACTTGCGCGCGCCATCCGCGGCGCCCGGCCTACTCGAGCTTCGGGGTTACCTTGGCGTGGTCCGAACTGGACCGCCAGAGCGCCCGCTTCGCAGCCTTCCTCGCAAGCGAATTGAAACTCGGCAAAGGTGATCGCATCGCGATCATGCTGCCCAACCTGCTGCAGTACCCGATCTCATTGTTCGGTGCGCTGCGGGCCGGCCTCACGGTAGTCAATGTCAATCCTTTGTACACCGCACGCGAGTTGCAGCACCAGCTCGAAGATTCGGGCGCCGGAAGCATCGTCGTGCTGGAAAATTTCGCGGCAACGCTGCAGGAAGCGATCGGCAAGACGGAAGTCAAACACGTCATCGTCACCTCGATCGGCGACCAGCTCGGATTTCCGAAAGGGCCCCTGATCAGCTTCGCCGTGAAACACATCAAGAAGATGGTGCCGCGCTGGTCGCTGCCAGCGCACTTGTGCTTCGGCGACGTGCTGCGCAAGGGAATGGGCATGCCGCCGCCGACGGTGCAACTCGGCCACGACGACATCGCGTTCCTGCAATACACCGGCGGCACCACCGGGGTTGCCAAGGGCGCAATGCTGACCCACGGCAACATGGTCGCGAACACACTTCAACTCGCCGCTTGGGTGGGTGACCTGTTCACGCAGGGCGAAGAACAGATCGTCACCGCGCTGCCGCTGTACCACATCTTCTCGCTGACGGTGAACGCGATCCTGATGACCTACTTCGGCGGCGAGAACGTGCTGATTACCAACCCGCGTGACATCCCTGCGTTCATCAAGACGCTGAAGAAATCTCGTTGGAGCGCAATCACCGGGGTCAATACGCTTTACAACGCCTTGCTCCACCATCCGGGTTTCGCGTCGGTGGACTGTTCCCGCGTGAAGTTCGCGCTGGCCGGCGGCATGGCGGTGCAACGCGCGGTGGCGGAACGCTGGAAGAAGGCCACTGGCATCCCGCTTATCGAAGGTTACGGATTGACCGAAACTTCGCCGGTGGTCACTGCCAACCCGCTGGATATCAAGGATTACACCGGCTCCATCGGGATGCCACTGCCCTCCACCGAGGTGACGCTGCGCGACGACGACGATTGCGAGGTCGCCGCCGGCCAGCCGGGCGAACTGTGCGTGCGCGGACCGCAGGTGATGAAGGGGTACTGGAATCGGCCCGAGGAGACCGCGAAGGTGATGGACCTTGACGGCTGGTTGCACACAGGCGATATCGCACGAATGGACGACGAGGGGTTGCTCTACATCGTCGATCGCAAAAAGGACATGATCCTGGTCTCGGGCTTCAACGTGTACCCGAACGAGATCGAGGACGTGGTCGCACGGCATCCCGGCGTGCTGGAAGTCGCAGCGATCGGCGTGCCCGACGAGCATTCAGGCGAAGTGGTGAAACTGTTCGTGGTGAAAAAGGACCCCGCGCTCACCGAGGCTGCGCTGAAACAGTACTGCCACGATCAACTGACCGGTTACAAACGCCCGAGGTACATCGAGTTCCGCAAGGACCTGCCCAAGAGCAATGTAGGCAAGATCCTTCGGCGCGAGTTGCGCGACGAGGAAAAGAAGAGGGAATCGAAGAACGCCTGACCGCCTCCCGTTTGCATGACGACACCAAACCATGTCCCGCATCCACATCGAAACACTGCCGCGGCACACCGGCTGCGGCTATCCCGCTCCGTTCGACAAGCCCTGCCTCGCGCGCGCGCGCACTCGACTGGGCGACGCCGGGGGTTTGAACGATTTCGGCGTCAACCTGCTGGAGCTGCAACCAGGCGCGTGGTCGAGCCAGCGCCACTGGCATTCCGCCGAGGACGAATTCGTGTGGGTGCTCGAGGGCGAAGTCACGCTGATCGACAACGACGGCGAACATCTTCTGCGCGCCGGCGAATGCGCCGCGTTTCCGAAGGGCGACCGCAACGGGCATCACCTTGTCAACCGTTCGGCCGCGATCGTGCGTTGCCTTGAAGTGGGTTCGCGCAAACCCGAAGAAGACGCTTGCGATTACCCCGACGTCGACCTGCACATAGGCCCGGGACGGGATGCTGAATTTACGCACAAGGACGGCACGCCTTTTTGACGTGATTACCCCCTTGATCGCTGTTTCGTCAGGCCGCCTTCCGAACGGGAAGCCTGGTCATGGGGTCAGAATCGCCTTCAAAACCGCCGCCCATGACCAGGAACTCCGGCATGGCTGTCACGGCAGCCGCCTTTCGAACCAACGATTGCGTCGGTTTGGCCACCCGGAATTTCGGCTGAATCTCCGCCCAATCCCGCATGAACGTTGCGCGACCAACGATGCCGTGAGGGTCAACATCACGCGTAACATCGCGTTCTAAGGGTTGGGCCATTCCGGCCGCTCAGGAGAAGCCACCGTGAAACGCATCGCTACCACGTTGCTCGTCGCAGGTCTTCTTGCCACACCGATGCTGGTGCTGCCGCCGCCCGCGCTCGCGGCGGTCGACATCGGCATCTCTGTCAATATCGCTCCACCGCCGCTGCCCGTGTACGAGCAACCGGTCATCCCGGCGCCAGGTTACATCTGGACCCCGGGTTATTGGGCGTGGGATCCGTCGTTCGGCTACTACTGGGTGCCAGGCACCTGGGTGATGCCGCCCCAGGTCGGCCTGTTGTGGACGCCGGGTTGGTGGGGCTGGTCGGACGGCTTCTATCGCTGGCACGCCGGTTACTGGGGCAGCCGCGTCGGCTTCTACGGCGGCGTCAATTACGGCTACGGCTACTTCGGTAGCGGTTACGCCGGCGGAGAGTGGCGCGGCAACCAGTTTTATTACAACCGTGCGGTCAACAACGTCGATGTCGCCAACGTCCGCAACGTGTATGTCAACAGGACGGTCATCAACAATGTGCACGTGAACCGTGTGAGCTACAACGGCGGCCGTGGCGGACTCACCGCGCGGCCCTCCTCGGCGCAACGTACTTACGCCAATCAGCGCCGAGTGCAGCCCACGTCGATGCAGATCCGGCAGCGCGAAACGGCAATGCGCGATCCGGCGCAGCGGTTCAAGACCAATCACGGCAAGCCCGCCGTGTTCGCGACGCAGCATGCCGGCAAGTTCGATGCACCGCACGTAGTACGCGCGTCGGGCGCGCCAAAAACCTCCGCCGCGCTCCGTCCGGAAACCCGCAGCGCGCACACGATGGAAGCGCCGCACAACCGGACGGCTCCTTCGCGCGCCTCCGCGAACCCCTCGCAGGCGCGGCCGGAACCCCGCAACGGGCACATGGTGCAGGCGCCGCACAATCGCTCGAACGAACATGCGCCTGCCAACGCTGTGCCGCGTCCTGAGCAACGCCCCGGACAGCAACGGGCTCGTCCGAACCCACGTCCGCAACCTGAAATGCAACGTGCACGGCCGCAACCGGAAATGCAGCATGCGCAGCCCCAGCCGGAAATGCAGCGTGAGCGCCCAATGCCCATGCGTCAGCCGCAACCACGCAATGAACAGGCGACACCCCGT
>Ga0207667_10007864_pt1 | contig 12735 bp, 11 predicted proteins | sample KBSCornC52_FD_184301 | JGI IMG/M metagenome (GOLD analysis project Ga0207667, IMG submission 184301) | Corn rhizosphere microbial communities from Kellogg Biological Station, Michigan, USA - KBS Corn C5-2 (SPAdes) (version 2) | ecosystem: Host-associated > Plants > Roots > Rhizosphere > Soil ...
CCATGACCGACACGGTCAAAATCATCTCGCCGGTCGACGGCAGCGTTTACGCCGAGCGGCCGGTCGCCGGCGGTGCCGAGATCGAAACGGCGCTCAGCAGGGCCAAGGCGGCGCGCAAGGCGTGGGGCGAGGTCACGGTGCGGGAGCGCGCCAAGTTCCTTGACCATTTCGTCGATGCGATCCTTTTGAAGAACGACGAGATCGTGCCCGAGCTTGCCTGGCAGATGGGCCGGCCGGTCCGCTACAAGAACGAGATGCGCGGGCTCGAGGAGCGCTCGCGCCACATGATCGCCATCGCCGAAGAGAGCCTCGCGCCGTCGCCCCGCCCCGACAAGCCCGGCTTCAAGCGCTGGATCGGACGCGAGCCGCTCGGCACGGTGATGGTGATTGCGCCCTGGAACTATCCGTTCCTCACCGCCTGCAATTCGATCGTCCCGGCGCTGATGGCCGGCAACGCCGTGATCCTCAAGCACGCGACGCAGACGCTGCTCGTCGGCGAGCGTTTCGCCGACGCGATGCGAGCCGCCGGCCTGCCCGAGGGTCTCTTCCAGAACCTCGTTCTGTCGCACGCCGATACCGAGCGGGTGATCGCGTCGGGCGCCATTGACCACATCAACTTCACCGGCTCGGTCGAAGGTGGAAGGCGCATCGAGCGCGCCGCGGCGGGCACCTTTGCCTCGCTCGGACTCGAGCTCGGCGGCAAGGACCCGGCCTATGTGCGGCCTGACGCCAAGCTCGACCATGCAATCGAGAACCTGGTCGATGGCAGCTTCTTCAACTCGGGCCAGTCCTGCTGCGGCGTCGAGCGCATCTATGTGCACAGCGACGTCTACGACAAATTCGTCGAGGGGTTCGTCGCGGTCAGCAAGGGCTGGACGCTCGGCAACCCGCTCGATCCCGACACCGTGGTCGGGCCGATGGCGGCGCCGAAATTTGCCGACCTCGTGCGCGAGCAGACCGCCGAGGCCCTGCGCAAGGGCGCAACCGCGCACCTCCACACCCGGTACAAGGACGACAAGGCCGGCTCGCCCTACCTCGCCCCGGAGGTCTTGACCGACGTCAACCACCAGATGGCGGTGATGCGCGAGGAGAGCTTCGGCCCGGTCATCGGCATCATGAAGGTCGCCGATGACGACGAGGCCGTGACGCTGATGAACGACAGTCCTTACGGCCTTACCGCCTCGATCTGGACCGACGATCTCGATGCCGCCGCCCGGATCGGGGCGCGGGTCGAAACCGGCACCGTCTATGCCAATCGCTGCGACTACCTCGATCCGGCGCTGGTGTGGACCGGCGTCAAGGAGACCGGCAAGGGCGGGGCACTGAGCGAGATCGGCTACCAGAACCTCACGCAACCCAAAAGCTACCATTTCAAGATCGTCTGAACACAGCGGTTGGCCAGGCCTTCGCCTCACCTGGCCAGAGCACGAAAGAAATCACGCATGGCCATCAAGTCCAACTGGAACTACCCCACCTCGGTGCGCTTCGGCGCCGGCCGCATCGCCGAGCTGCCCGACGCGCTCAGGGCCGCCGGCATCAAGAAGCCGTTGCTCGTCACCGACGCCGGGCTCGTCAACCTGCCGGTAACGCAGAACACGGTGAAGCTCCTCAAGGACGCGGGGTTCGACGTGGGCGTGTTCGCCGACGTCAAACCCAACCCGATCTCGGCCAATGTCAATTCCGGCATCGAGGTCCTCCGCAAGGGTGCCTATGACGGCGTCATCGCCTTCGGCGGCGGCTCGGGCCTCGACGTCGGCAAGGTCATCGCCTTCATGGCCGGCCAGACCCGGCCGATGTGGGACTTCGAGGACATCGGCGACTGGTGGACCCGCGCCGACCCCAAGGGCATCTTGCCGATCATCGCCGTGCCGACCACGGCCGGGACCGGCTCGGAGGTCGGCCGCGCCGGCGTCATCACCGACGAGACGACGCACACCAAGAAGGTGATCTTTCATCCGCTGATGATGCCGAAGATCGTCATCGTCGACCCGGAGCTCACCGTCGGCATGCCCAATTTCATCACCGTCGGCACCGGCTTTGACGCTCTCGCGCATTGCCTCGAAGCCTATTGTGCGCCGGGCTACCATCCGCTCGCCGACGGCATCGCGGTCGAAGGGGTGCGGCTGGTGTTCGAGAACCTGCCCAAGGTTGCCGCCAACCCCAATGACATCGAGGCGCGCGGCCACATGATGAGCGCCGCCGCCATGGGTGCGACGGCGTTCCAGAAAGGCCTTGGCGCCATCCATGCGCTGAGCCATCCGGTCGGGGCGCTCTACGACACGCATCACGGCATGACCAACGCCGTGTTCATGCCCTATGTGCTGGTGGTCAACCGCGATGCGATCGAAGCCAAGATCGCCCGGCTCGCCGCCTATTGCGGCATGACGCCGAGCTTCGAGGCCTTCCTCCACACCGTCATGGCGCTGCGGCAGAAGCTCAACGTCCCGCACACGCTGCGCGACTTCAAGGTCGACGAATCGAAACGCGATCTCATCGGCGACATGGCCGTCGTCGATCCCACCGCCGGCGGCAACCCCATCGAGCTGACCAAAGCGCGGGCGCTGGAGATCTTCGACCGGGCCATGGACGGCCGGGCCTAGGACCGCCGCGCTTTCGCGTCGACGTTCACGTCAGATTCGCCAGGCACCGGGTCACCGGGCGCTTCTGTTCGCCCGCGATTCCCGCTGTCGTCCGCCCGCCATGTGGCGCCGCTAAACATCAGGGCTGGAAACCTTCGCCGTCCTCGGCTTAACTTGTCTGTCTTAAGGGCTCATTGGGGAGATTTGAATGAAAAGCATCCTGCCGCGGCTCGTCGTCGCCGCCCTGCTCGGCGTCTCGGCGCCGGCCGCCTTTTCCGCGCCGGCGCTCGCCGACAGCGTCAAGATCACCATCGTCGGGGTCGGTGACATCTACGCCTTCGATGGCGGCAAGGTGCGCGGCGGCTTCGCCCGGCTCAACGCCGTGGCCAAGGCGGAGAAGGCTGCCAACCCCAACACGCTCTATCTGTTCGACGGCGACATGATCTCGCCCTCGCTGCTCTCCGGCCTCGACCAGGGCGCCAACACCATCCAGCTCACCAACGTCGTGCCGTTCGACCTCGCCGTGCCCGGCAACCACGAGTTCGACTTCGGCCCCGCGGTGTTCCTCGACCGCGTCAAGCAGTCGGCCTATCCCTGGGCCGCCATCAACGTCGAAGGTCCGGACGGCAAGCCGGTTCCCGGCGTCGGCCATGACACGGTGATGAAGGATTTCGCCGGGGTGAAAGTCGCCCTCGTTCCGGTCGAGCTCGACCAGACCCCGACGCTCGCGACCACCAAGGACTGGAAGTTCGACCCCACCGTCGCCACCGCTCTCGATGCGGCGCAGAAGGCGCGCGATGCGGGCGCCGATCTCGTGATCGCCGTCGTGCACGCGGCGCACCAGCAGGACTATGCGCTGCAGGACAGCCACAAGTTCGACCTGATCGTTTCCGGCCACGACCATGACCTGCGCATGGGCTATGACGGCATCTCGGCCTATGTCGAAACCTCGACCGAGGCCAACTACCTGCCGATCGTCGACCTCAACGTCACCGTCACGCCGGCGTCGGGCGACAAGAAGCGCAGCGTCAAGTGGGAACCGGAGTTCCGCATCGTGGATACCGCGACGGCGACACCCGACCCCGATACGCAGAAGATCGTCGACCAGTTGAAGACCAAGCTCAGTGCCGATCTCGACGTGCAGATCGGCACGGCCACCGGCGAGCTCGACAGCCGCGAGGCGACGGTGCGCGGCGAGGAAAGCGCCATGGGCGACCTGATCGCCGATGCCCTCAAGGCGCAGACGGGCGCCGACGTCGCCATCACCAATGGCGGCGGCATCCGCGGCAACAAGGTCTATCCGGCGGGGACCACCCTCACCCGCCGCGACGTCTTCACCGAGCTGCCGTTCGGCAACAAGACGGTGGTCGCCGAGATCAGCGGCGCCGACCTGCTCGCGGCGCTCGAGAATGGCTTCAGCCAGGTCGAACAGGTGGCCGGTCGCTTCCCGCAGGTCGCGGGCATGACCGTGGTCGCCGATCTCAGCAAGGCGCCGGGGGCGCGTGTCCAGAACGTCATGGTGAACGGCAAGGCTCTCGACCCGGCGGCGACCTACAAGGTCGCAACCAACGACTACATGCTGGGCGGCGGCGACGGCTACACGGCGCTGGGCAAGGGCAAGACGCTGGTCTCGGCGGAGGCCGCGCACCTCATGGCCTCCGACGTCATCGACTACATCGCCGCACACAAGACGGTGGACGCCAAGGTCGACGGGCGCATCACCATCAAGAAGTAGACGCCTCTGTCACAACCGGTTAGAGGGGCGGCAGCAATGCCGCCCTTCGCGTTTCAAGGAGCAACATGCCGCGGTTCGTCAGTGTCGGCGAGTGCATGGTGGAGATGTCGGAGGACGGAAGCGGCCTCTACCGGCTGGGCTATGCCGGCGACACGCTCAACACCGCCTGGTATGCGCGGGCGCGCCTGCCGCAGGACTGGGACGTCGACTATGTGACGGCGCTCGGCGATGATCTCTACTCGCAGCAGATGGTCGAATTCATGGCCGACGCCGGCATCGGCACCGGCCACATCCAGAAGGTCGAGGGGCGCCGGCCGGGCCTCTATCTGATCCATCAGGAGGCCGGTGACCGCCACTTCACCTATTGGAGGGGACAGTCTGCGGCCCGGCTCATGGCCGAGACGCCGGGGGCGCTGCAGCAGGCCGTTGCCGGCGCCGACGTCGTCTACTTCTCGGGCATCAGCCTCGCCATCCTGCCGCCCCGCGGCCGCGGCAAGCTGATTGAGGCCATCCACCTCGCGCGGCAGGCCGGCGCCCGCGTCGCCTTCGATCCCAACGAGCGCCCGGCGCTGTGGACCAGTCCGCGCGTCATGTGCTCCACCATCGCGGCGGCGGCGATCGTTGCCGATGTCGTCCTGCCGACGTTCCCCGACGAGGCGGCGGTGTTCGGCGATGCTTCGCCGCAAGCCGTAGCCGAGCGCTACCTGAGCTGGGGCGCCGAGGAGGTCGTGGTCAAGAATGGCGGCGAGCCGGCCTATGTGGCCTCGCGCGAGGCCGCCGGCTGGGTCGCGCCAAAGCCGGGCGCTGTGAGCGTCGATCCCACCGGCGCCGGCGACAGCTTCAATGGCGCCTATCTCGCCGCAAGGGCGCAGGGCGTCGCGCCGCTCGAGGCCGCGGCGATGGCCCATGCCACCGCCGCCATCGTCATCGGCCATCGCGGCGCGCTGGTGCCACACACGCTGCTGGATTGATTAGAACATCCCTGTACCGGAGGTCATGTATGCCTCCTCCTCGGGCGTCGACACCCGGCCCAGCGCCGCATTGCGGCGGGGGAAGCGGCCGAAGCGCCGGATCACGTCGGCGTGGCCCTCGGCATATTTGAGCATGTCCGCGTCGCCGAGTGCAGTGTGCAGCCGCACCGACTCCTTTTGAATCAGCGGCGATTCCGAGTGCATGAAGGGCAGCAGCACGAACATGCGCTGCGGCATCGGGAGGAAGCTGTGGTGACCGCCCCCCACCGCCTCCTCGGCCAGCCCCAGCGCCAGCGGGTCGGCCGCGAAGGCTTGCGCCTTGCCGCGATAAATCTGCCGCGAGAACTGGTCGAGCACGATGATCTCGGCCAGCCGGCCGGCGGGCGTCGAGCGCCATGCCCAGCCTTCGCCGCGGGCCAGCGCCGTATGCGTCTCCGCGAACGCCGCCACGATCTCGGCGTCGAATTCGGGCTTCGCCCCGAACCAGTCGTCTTGGCCGTGATCCTCGAACCAGAATTTCAGTACATCGGCCGCATCGGTCATGGGGGGCATGTTAACGGATTCGGCGCAGGAGTCATGCCGTCCCACAGGAGGCCCCCATGCGACTGGTCAAGCTCACCACCGACGACAACCCGGTGTTCGTGAACCCCGAATACGTCGTCTCCGTCCGCAAGGGCATGAAGGACACGGCGGTGCAGACCACCGCCGCCGCCTACACGGTCAAGGAGTCGCCCGAAGTCGTGGCGCGCCTGCTGGGTGCCGCGGAGCTGCCGGTCGATGTGACGCCGGCGCTCCCGAAGATGATCGACATGTAGTCCGGCTAGTTCACGGTCACGATCCGCACGAGATTGCCCGACGGATCGCGGGCTTCGATGCCGCCGCCGATCTCGGCGAACGCGTAATGATGATGCGTCAGCCGCGCCCGCACGTCGCCCAGCGTCGCCTCGTCCGGCAGCACGACGGTGAACCAGCGCAGGCCCGCCGAGCCCGCCGGCGCCTGCGCGGCGTTCGGGCCGGCCCAGATGTTGAACGCGATGGTGTGCGGCGTGTAGTCGAGCCCGACATCGCCCATGCCGAACTGCTTGATGATGAACAGGCCGCCGAAGCCGATGCCGTCGCGGTAAAAGTCCATCGAGCGATAGAGGTCATTGACGTGGACGTGGACGTGCCCGATGCGGGTGCCGGCCGGCATCGTCGCCTCTATCCTGGGGGACGGCCCGAGCTCGTCGAGCAGCCCCTGCAGGTCGATCGGCTCGCGGCCGGAATGCGGCTTGCCCTCGGTCGTGGTGGCGTAGGCACCGGCCTCCGGATCGCCGAGCGTGCCGCGCCACGGCGTCTCGAAGGTGATCTCGATGCCGTTGCCGTCGAGGTCCCACAGATAAATCGCCTCGGAGACGAGGTGGTCGGTCGGCGAGATTTGCACGTGCCGCTGCAGCGCGCGCGCCGCGAACTGCGCGAGGTCGCTGCGCTTGGGCACATGAATCGCCACGTGGTAAAGGCCGGTGGTGCGCTGCACGACCGGGCGGAGCGCGCCGGTCTCGAGCTCGATCAGCACCTTGCCGCCGACGCCCAGCTTCAGCACATTGCCGTCTTCGCCAATGAGCTCGAGGCCGACGACGTCGCGCCAGATGGCCAGGGCCTTGTCGCGCTCGGTGACCGCGAGGTGGACGGGGCCGAGCCTGGTGGCAAGCGGCAGGGCTGGGGTGGTGCGGACCTTGGCCTGGGATTCGACGGGGAAGATCATCTTCGCCTCCGGAATGGACTGAACCCGATATAGGCCTGCCCACCGTCCGGCGAAACGGGCACAGGTTCAGCGCAACCGAAGGCTTCGTTCGCTTTGCCGTACCAAATCAGGCGATGCGGCGGCGGCGATATTCGCTCGCGAGCCAGGTGACGACGATGGCGAACACGATGCCGGAGATCATCGAGGTCCAGTTGATTTGCTGGAACAGCAGCCAGCTATAGGTGCGCACGTCGAACGGGATCGGCGCCGCCACCATGAAGGTCCATTGCGTGTCCGACAGGCCGAACTGCCAGCGGTGGCTGAGGTACCCCCAGATATAGCCGCCGCGCGGAATCTGCGCGAACGCCACCATGTTCTCCATGGCGATCAGCACCCCGGGAATGGCAAAGGCCAGCGGCAGGCTCCAGCGGCCGAAGACCGTCGACAGGCCCGCGACCCAGGCGAGGAACGGCGCGTACCAGAGCATCGCCATGAAGTAGTAGACGAGCGCAAACAGGCTGATGTTGGCAAAGCTCAGGAGCGCCTGCACCGGATTGGGCACCGGCACGACCGGCGCGCTCAGCGACGCGACGTTCAGCAGGATCAGGAAGATCACGCCGCTGACCATGCCGATGACGAGGATGATGAACGGCAGGAAGGTCACGCCGGCGAGGAACTTCGAGCCCATGATCTTGAGGTCGCCGACCGGCATCGACTTCCAGAACAGCATCGCGTTGTTGCGGCGGTCGGCGCTGAAGGCGTCGCCGAAATAAAAGAACAGCGCAATGCCGGTATAGGCCAGCCACAGCGCCAGCAGCAGCACATAGCCGAGCTCGAACAGCTTGAGGCCATTGCCGAACTGAAAGCCGTTGCCCACGTGGACGCGGTTGAGCGCGATACCCGACCCCGACGACAGCGTGAACAGCGCCAGGATGCCGAGCGGGAAATAAAAGAACGGAATGCGGTGCTCGATGAACTCGCGAAAGACCAGCGCCCACCAGGATCGGATCGATCGCATCAGTGCGCTCCCTGCTCGCGCGTCATCAGCGCCACGAAGAGGTCGGAGAGAGTCGGTGTCGTGACCGTGCCGAGCGTCGCCAGCGCCTCGCGGTCGCCGCCGTCATAGACCATCACCGTCTGGCCGAAGCGCGTCTCGGAGAAGACCGGCCCGGCGGCCTTCGCCGCCTCGACCTTGTCGGGCGTCGCCACCAGTTGCGTGAAGCGCTTGCCGACATCTTCCATGGTGGCGTTGAGGATCACCGCGCCGTCCCGGATGAACATGATGTCGGAGAGCATGAACTCGATCTCGTCCACCTGGTGAGTGGTGATCAAGAGCGTCCGCTCGGCATTCATGTAGTCCTCGAGCAGCCGGCGGTAGAAGCGCTTGCGGTAGGTGATGTCGAGGCCGAGCGTCGGCTCGTCGAGCACCAGCAGGCGCGCATCGATGGCCAGCACCACCGCGAGGTGGAGCTGCGCCAGCATGCCCTTGCTGAGGTTGGCGATCAGTGCGCCGGTCTTGACGTCGGTGCCCTCGAGGAAGCTCAGCGCCCGTTCGGCGGAAAAGTTCGGGTGGATGTCGTTGAGCATGGCGAACAGCTCGCGCACCTTGAGGAAGCGCGGCAGGCTCGCGACGTCGGAGATGAAGGCGACGTCGCGCATCAGCCTGGCACGATGCCGATACGGGTCCTCGCCCAGCACCTGCACCGAGCCTTCATAGGAGGTGAGGCCGAGCATGGCGTTGAGCGTCGTGGTCTTGCCGGCGCCGTTGTGGCCGATCAGGCCATAGATGCGCCCGGGCGGAATGTCGAAGTCGAGGCCATGCAGGATTTCGTTGCGGCCGAAGCGCTTCTTCAGGCCGCGGACGGAGACGATGGGACCGGTCATTGGCGCGGCTCCTTGAGCAAGCTGTCGAGATCGAGGCCGAGGGTCTTGATGCGGTCGCGGAGGCGCGGCCACTCGTTTTTGAGGAAGGTGTCGCGTTCGTATGCGAGCAGGCGCTCGCGTGCCCCGGCCGCGACGAACATACCCATGCCGCGCCGGCTCTCGACGATGCCGAGATCGACCAGCGCGTCATAGGCGCGGGTGACGGTGAGCGGATTGACCGACAGGTCGGCGGCGATACTGCGCACCGAGGGCAAGGCTTCCCCCTCACCCACGGCGCCGGTCAGAATCATGCCGGCGATCCGGTCGCGGATCTGCAGGAAGATCGGCTGGGTTTCGGTGAAGGACGGCATCGCGACCTGCTGTAGTGTGCTACATGCGTAATACACTATAGCAGTGAGTGCAAGGGGCTTCGGAACGCGGCCGCGTCCAGCGACGTTTTGCTCCCGTGGAGGACGCAAAATGAGCTATCTCGCCCGAAAAGCCCGCTTCGTGGACATTCCTTCGATAATCATCGTCGTGCTGGCCATTGGTGCGCCGCTCGTCGCGCTGATGTTCTGAGCTTGAATCGTCGCGCGTCCGAACCGCAAAAGCGGGAACCGCTTTTGCCGGACACGCTCCTCAGGCCCGGCCGAACTCGTCCTCGATGCGGATGATATCATCCTCGCCGAGATACGATCCGGTCTGCACCTCGATCAACTCCAGCAGGATCTTGCCGGGATTGGCGAGGCGGTGCACGCAGCCGAGCGGCAGATAGATCGACTCGTTCTCGGTCAACATCGAGACCTCGCCGTCGACCGTCACCTCCGCGGTGCCGGAGACCACCACCCAGTGCTCTGCACGATGATGGTGCTTTTGCAGGCTCAGCTTCTTGCCCGGCTTGACGAACAGCCGCTTCACCTGGAAGCGGGCGCCGTTGAGCACAGAGGAATAGCCGCCCCACGGCCGGTACGCCGTGCGATGGATTTCGGTGATGGTCTGCGTGTCGGCCTTGCCCCTCAGCGTCTTGACCATCTGGCCGACCTTCTGGGCCTCGCTGAGCTTGCCCACATAGACGGCGTCCTCGGTCGCGATCACCGCCACATCCTCGAGCCCCTCGACCGCGACGTGCGCCTTTTCGGTGAGGACGAACGAGTTCGAGGTATTGCTCAGCGTCGCATCCCCAAGAACGGCGTTCTGCTGCTCGTCTTTGGCGGAGACCTTCCACACCGCGTCCCAGCTACCCAGGTCCGACCACGGGAAAGTGACGGGGATCAGCGTGATCAGCTTGGTCTTTTCGAAGATGGCGTAATCGACCGAGATGTTCGGGGCTTTCTCGAAGCTCTCGAGGTCGAGGCGGATGAAATCGAGGTCGGACCGCGCCTTTTCGACGGCGGCATTGGCGGCCTCGAAACTCGCGGGCGAGAGCGTGCGGCACTCGCTGAGGAAGGTCCCGGCGCCGAGCATGAACATGCCCGAGTTCCAGTAGAAGCCGCCTTGCGCCAGCATGGCCTTCGCCTTGTCGGCATCCGGCTTTTCGACGAAACGCGCAACCTCGCGGGTGCCGTCGCCGCGGTCCTTGCCGGCCTCGATATAGCCGTAGCCGGTCTCGGGACTGGTCGGGGTGATGCCGAAGGTCACCAGCCGGCCGGACGTCGCGGCGGCGTTCGCCGTGTCGACCGACCACCAGTAATTGTCGTCGGTGGTCACGGCATGGTCCGAGGGCAGCACATGGAGCACGGCGGCGGCGCCGAACTGCCGTTCCGCGAAGACGGCCGCAGCCGCGATCGCGGCCGTGGTGTTGCGTGCCACCGGCTCGAGCAGCACGCCCGCGAGCGCGATGCCCAGCTCCTCGGCCTGCTCGCCCACGATGAAGCGGTAGTCGGCGTTGGTGATGACGACCGGCGCACCATAGCGCGCGCCGTCGGCAACGCGCTGCAGCGTCTCCTGGAACGGTGACAGCTTGCCGGTCAGTTGCAGGAACTGCTTGGGCCGCGCCGAGCGCGACAGGGGCCAGAGCCGCGTCCCCTGCCCGCCGGCAAGGATTACGGGGATCATTTGGCTCGGCATCTTGGCTCCTTGGATCGAAAGGTGGCGGACACTATCCGCCGTTGGCGGCGGCTCGCAAGTCTCAAGCAAAGGCCGCCTGACGGTTGCGTTAAGCTGCCCTCAAAACACCCCGGAGGGCTTCACGTTCCGCCGCCGGGCGGCCATAGTCCATCCGTCTAACAGATGATCAAGAAACCAAGCCTGGGGAATAGCGTGGCCACTGGTTCTCATCTCAGCCGCCGGATGGCGCTGCTCCTGGCGCTGGCGCCGGTTTGCTTCACCGGCGCCCTGGTGACCGCCGCCCAGGCCGGTGAAAACTACGCACTGATCGTTGCCGACAGCGACTATCCCAATCTCGACCAGAAATACTGGCTCAAAGGCCCCAAGAACGACGAGACCCTGGTCCGGGATTATCTCCTCGACAGCGCGCCGGTGAAATTCGCGCCGCAGAACGTCGTCGCGCTCGGCTCGGGCGACGGGCTGCAGCTCGGCACGCACAAGAATATCCTCGACGCGCTGGCCAGGATCGCGGGCGAGGCCAGGCGCGGCGATTTCGTCTACCTGCATTTTTCCGGCCATGGCTCGCAGCAACCGGCGCTCAACGACAGCACCGAAGCGGACGGGCGCGACGAGGTGTTTCTCTCCGCCGACACCGAGATGGCGACGCCGGACAATCCGAGCGCGCTGCCCAACGTCCTCACCGACGACGAGATGGGCGCGGCACTCAAGGCGATTCGGAAGACCGGCGCCTTCGTCTGGGTGGTGTTCGACAGTTGCCATTCCGGCAGCATGACGCGCGGCGCGCCCACCGGCGGCGACGTTGCCGACCGCAAGATCGATCCGGGCGATTTGGGCATCCCCGACAGTGCGTTCACCGTGCCGGCGCCGGGCGAGGACAGCGGCGATCGCGCCGTGCCGCTCGCGGCCGACGCCTATGCCGACGACACAAGCGATCCGGACATGGGCGGGCTCGTCGCCTTCTTTGCGGCGCAGACCACCGAGACCACGCAGGAGCACGGCTTCCCGGTGCAGCAGCCCGACGGCACCGTCGCGCAGGTGCCCTATGGCGTCTTCACCTACACGATCTTTTCGGCGCTCGCGAAGAACCCGAACATGACCTACCGGCAACTCGCGCAGAGCGTCCTCGCCTCCTATGCCGCGCAGAACGTGCTGAAACCCACGCCGCTGTTCGTGGGTAAGCTCGACGCGCCGGTGTTCGGCAGTACCGATGCAGCCGACGCCCAGCAATGGCCAACGGTGGTGGGCGCAAACGGCTCGCTCAGCATCTCGGCCGGCCAGCTCCAGGGCCTCGCGGCCGGCACCAGGCTGCTGGTGCTGCCCAACCCCGCTGCGTCCGACGATCAGGCGATCGGCCTCGTGCAGGTTGCAAGCGCCACGCAGCTGCGCTCGACGCTTCAACCGGCGAGCGACGACAAGCACGCGCCGCTCGCGCTGAGCGACGTCCCGGCTGGCGCCTATGTACGGCTCGAGCAGGTGACCTACCCGTTCGAGCTCACCGTCAGCGAACCGGACCCAGCCAGCACCGACGCCGGCCAGGCGGCCACGGTCGACGCGGCGCTGCAGTCGATCGGCGCCGACGTCAACGCGCCGCTCAAGCTCCAGATCGTCGATCCCGGCCAGCCGGCCGATGTCCGCCTCGCCGTGCTGTCCGACGACCAGGTGGCAAAGCTCGGCGGTGCCGCCACGATCCGGAAGACCTCCTACGATCCGACGCCGAAGCTCTGGCTGCTGCCATCGACCGGCGAGATCTCGCTGGACCCATCGCGCGAGGCGCCGTCGATGCCGGTGCCGGCCGCG
>Ga0207667_10007870_pt1 | contig 12730 bp, 13 predicted proteins | sample KBSCornC52_FD_184301 | JGI IMG/M metagenome (GOLD analysis project Ga0207667, IMG submission 184301) | Corn rhizosphere microbial communities from Kellogg Biological Station, Michigan, USA - KBS Corn C5-2 (SPAdes) (version 2) | ecosystem: Host-associated > Plants > Roots > Rhizosphere > Soil ...
CTGCGCACACCCTACTTGGGCGCGTACGTCTTGGCGCGCCTGCTCGCGCCGGTGTTCGGCGCAGTCGTTGCGCTCAAACTAGTGGTCTGGGCAGCGGTGGTCGGTCACCTTGCGGCTTTCGACCTGCTGGTGCGCACGCTGCGGCATTCGCGCTGGCTCAGTCTGCTCGGGTTGCCGCTCGCGCTCGGTTACGGTTTCTACTTCGGTTTCGTCAGCTTCATCGCCGCACTGCCGTTCGGGCTCTTGGCGATCTCGGCCGCATTACGCCACGCCGAGCGCCCGACGCGGCGGAGCGCGCTCATGCTGGCTGCGGCGCTGTGCGCAACGCTCGCCAACCACGGCTTCGCATTCGGCATGACGCTCGCCGTAGTCGCGCCCCTCTTGCTGCGCGGCTCGGGTTCCTTTTGGGCGCGCGTCACGCCGCTCGTGGCTCCAGCCTTGCTCGCCGCGGTCTGGCTCGCGCCAGGCTCATCCGCGCGCAGCATCGGCGCGACGATCTGGGAGCCGCGCTTTGCGGATCTGTTGCAGATTCCCGCGCAATTGCTGGCGGCTTCGGCCGCGGATCGACTGGCTTCGGCCTTTGGCGTGTTGCTCCTGCTCTTGGTCGGGCTATCGCTCGGTCGCCCGAGCCGCGCGCCCGAACGCTACTTGCCGCTGCTATTTTTGTTGCTCGGCTACTGCTCGTTCCCGCTCGTGCTGGGCGGTTTCGGACCGTTACATCCGCGCTTTGCCGCGTTCGTCGTGCCGGCGCTGCTGCTCGCGTTCGAGCCGCGCGCAGAGCTCGAGCAGTCGGTGTTGCCCGGCTTGATCGCGGCGACCAGCGTCGCTTGGCTTGGCCTGTTCGTGCAGCGTTTGCTCGAGTTCGAACGAGAAACGCGGCCCATCGCCGACTTCATCGCACACATGCCCGCCGGACTCAGCATTCGCCCGCTGGTGTTCGAGCGCATGAGCCGCGCCTTTCCGTCGGTGCCCGCCTTCCTGCATAGCTCGGCCTATTACCTGCCGGAAAAAGCGGGGCGTCAGGGCTACTCGTTCGCGATGTACCCGACCAGCGTGATCCGCTACGCGCCGAGCGTCACGCCCACCATGGACGGCGGCGCGGAGTGGCACCCGGAGTCATTTTCTGCGCCGAGCGAGCTCGATCAATACGACTGCTTTCTCGTGCGCAGCACGAGCGATCGCTCGCTCGAGCTGTTCGGGCAGCGCGCACCCGAGCTGACGCTCGCCTTTCACGAAGCAGACGTTTGGGCCTACCTCAGTCGCCCGGCGCTGGCCGCGCTTCGCGCACATGACAGCAAAGGATCCCCGCATGAGCAACCGCTGGTCTTCAGTCGCTCCCAATGAGCCGCAGGCGCGCCCGGCGCCCTCGTCCGAACGCCGAGTCAGCGCGTCCCTTCACGCGCGGCCACAGCCGAGCGAGGCGTCGCAGCCACGCGCTGCTCGAAGACGCGCCGCTGCCCTATCCCGACGCGCGCTTCGACGCCGTCGTATCGATGGACGTGGTGGAGCACGTGCCCGACCCATTGCCCTGGCTGCGCGGCGCGCTGCGCGTGCTCAAGCCGGGCGGGCTCTTGTTTCTGACGCCGAAGGCTGGGCCGTGCTGAGTCTGCCGCGTGACCATCAAAAAAAGAAGCCTTGGAGTGACGGCAGAAGCAGCGCTATTTGCGCTCGCTTTCGAGGCGCGTGCGCTGACGCTCTTCTTGCTCGCGCACATCCGGCGGCAATGCCGCGCCGAAGTCCTCGGGACTGAACACGGGTCTGATTTCGACTACGCCGTCGGAGAGCTCGGGGTTGGGGATGCGCCGCGCCCACTCCATGGCTTCGGCCATCGATTTGACTTGCCACATCCAGAAACCGGCAACGAGCTCTTTGGTCTCGGCGAACGGACCATCGACGAACGTCCGCTCCGCGCCCTTGAACACCAAGCGCTTGCCCTTGGAGCTCGGATGCAAGCCTTCCGCCGATAACAAGATGCCGGCTTTGACCAGCTCCTCGTTGTACTTGCCCATCTCGCGCATGAGTTGCTCGCTCGGCATCACGCCCGCTTCTGAATCCTTGTTCGCCTTGACGATTACCAACACCTTCATAGTCCTAGTCCTTTCAGTTCGCGTCGTGCGGAGCCACTCTGACTCCACCCGAGCGACGAACGACGCTGAACCGAATCGACACGCGCAGTGCAGATTTTGAGACCACGTCGGACCTGGCGCGCGTTTCATCAATTATTACAATACTTTAGAGTATAGTCTTTTTAAGCAGGGCGATGAAGTAGGGGCCGGTCCGGCAGTTGAGTGGAGGCGAGGCTGAAGTCGTCGTTACCATCACGAATGTCGGACCGAGCGTCGTGCCCTATCCTTGTTTCGGCCTCACCGTCGATCGACCCACGACCAATCTGACTTCGCCTAACACGCACGGGCCGAGCGCGCCGCGACAGCGCGGCCGTTTCATGACAGACTCTCCGACATGGGGACCTGCACTCGAGTCAGCGTGCTGTTGATGGTCGCTTTGAGCTCCGCGTTTGCGTGCGGCGGCGCCTCGAGCGATCGAGCTTCGGGCGCTGGGGCTGCTGGAGTGAGCTCCGGCGCGAGCAACAGCGGCGGCACCGGCGGCAGTGGCGACAGCGGCCATGGCGGCAGCGGCGGTAGCAGTCAGGGCGGTAGCGGCAACGTGACCTGCGGCGGGGCGGTGTGTGGCGCAGATCAGCGCTGCTGCGGCCCGACCGAATGCGGCGTTTGTATCCCTGCCGCATCCGGCAGCTATTGTCCAAACACGTGCGCCGCGGGCGGCTCTGCTGGTGCGGGCGGCACAGTCGGCGGTGGTGGCGCCGGCGGCGGGGGTGCAGGAAGCAGCATGGGCGGGGCGCTGGGCGGCGCAGCAGGCTCATGCGGCTTGCAAAGTGGGGCGTGCAGCGCGGGCACGTCCTGTCAGTGCTGCCCGGGTGCCGGTCCGACCAAACACTGCTTGTGCACGACTGCGTGCCACTCGGACGCTGATTGCAAAGATCCGGCGCAGCCGAGCTGTGACCTCAACACAGCGAATGCCAGCAGCGCCGGCATTTGTCGCGACAGCTCGTTCATGTGCTGTTGGAACTGCAAATAGCGTTCAGAGCGTGCCCGCGGGTTGGCAGCAGGACGCTCCGGTCGCGCAGCGGCACGACCAAAGCGTGCCCTCGCTCGAATCTTTCGAGACCGTGCGACAGGTTTTGGGACCGCCGTCGACGGCCGCGCAGCTGAGCTTGAACGATGCCGGTGCAACGCCGGGCTGCATACCGTCTTCCGTCGAGGCAAAGCTTGCGCAACCGAGGCCGGCAGGGCAACCCGTCGGGTACGGGTAACAAGCTTCATAAGCGCGAGCGCTGATCGCGATCCCGACGATCACGCTCGGACCGCAACAATTGGCGGTCGGCAGAGCTTCGCAATCGGCGTCCGTCTCACATGCCTTCGCAGCCGACACAAGCGCACCGTTTCCGCCGAAGCACGGAGATGGCGCAATCCCGCCGCTGCCGCCGCTCCCAGCAGAACCCGCTCCTGCGCTACCGCCGTGGTCCAGTCCACCACCGAAGCCGAATCCGCCGCAGATCAGGCACATCTCGCCGATACCACCCGTCCCTTGATTGTGCGTCCCGCCCGCTCCGGCACTGCCGCCGTGGCCGACGCCCGCCGTTCCTCCGCTCGCGCCGCCGCCCTGACTCGCGCCTCCAGTGGCCGAACCAGCCGCGTCACTGGCCGAGCTGCCGCAACCAAAGGCGCCCGCGGCAGCGACGAGCAGCGCGAGCGCGCGGCAGCCGAGCGCGCACACCCCCCGGGCCCGCGGGCAGATCCGCTTGGAATTCTGGAACCGAGCTTGAATTTGCCGCGAGGCCGCGTGTCCGACTCGCTTCCGTGTGGACGTCATGGTGCGGCGTTCAGCACAATCCATGCCTCGTGAGCCGGTTGCGTGCAGAGTGCCGAGATGACACTGCTTATTTCGACGGCAGAGCCCGTTGTCCCAATACGGAATCGGTTTCAGCTGACACGAATGTCCGAGCGCAGATTGGCCGTGACACAGGATCTGGCACAGCTAGCGCTCAGGCTGGCGCGGTCTTCATTACCCACTCGATCGCCGCTTTGACTCGCAGCGGCAGCAGGCGGCGCGACGGATACACCGCGAACAAATCCCTGCCCTCCAGCTGGCCGAGCTCGCAATCGAGCGTGAGCAGCGACTTTCCTTCGAGCTCGATCAGCTCGCGGGGCGCGCGCACGACACCGAGGCCCGCGCGGGCTGCAGCCACCGCCAGACGCGGATCGTTGGCTCGGAAATGCTCTCTCGGCCGCAGCTCGCTGAGCTTGCCGTCGCGGCCTACGAATTTCCAAACCGTACCGGGCCTGCTCACGACTGCCGCCACTCGTTCGAGCTTTGCGGCGGACAATTTGCGGCGTCCACCGAGCTCGAGTTTGACGAATTGCGGAGAAGCCGCGAGCGCGAACGGCGCCGACCAGAGCTTGCGCGCCACCACGTCTTGGTCGGTGACCGGACCCGCGCGAAAAGCCAGATCGAAGCCCCCGTCGCGCAGATCGAGCACGGCGTTGGTCAGCTCGAGCTCGAGCGACAAGCGCGGATGCCGCGCAGCATAGGCGATCAGCGCTTCACCAATACGCCCAGAGCCGGTCACGACTGGCGCCGTCACCCGCAAGCGCCCGCTGAGCTCGCCGCCGCGCTCCTTCACGTCGAGCAGCGTGTGGCGCAGCTCTTCCACGAGCGGAGCGGCGCGTTCGAGTAGCCACGCGCCTTCCGGCGTGAGCACGACTTTGCGCGAGGTGCGATGGAACAGTCGCGTTCCGAGCGCGTCCTCGAGCCGCGCCACGGCTCGGCTCACCGTGCTCGTCGGCACACCCGTTCTGCGCGAGGCCGCAACGAAGCTCGCGTGACGCGCGACCGCAGCAAACAGCTGCACATCGGCGAGCTGCATCGTTTCATCAGTGGGATGATCCATTCCAATCAAAGCTATAGTCCCGTTTAGGCAACGCCACTAGCTTGCTCTTCAGCAGCGCGGTGCGCGAACCCGCGCCGCAGCAGGAGGAGTGTTTCGATGAACCTAAAAGATCAAACCGTGGTGATCGTCGGCGGCGGCTCAGGCATTGGCTTCGGCGTCGCTCGGGCCTGTCTCGCGCGCGGCGCGCGCATCGTGCTCGCCGGTCGTACCGCGAGCAAACTAGAGCGCGCGCTCGATGCGCTGCAGGCGCACGATCGCGGACTCGCGATTGCTGCCGACATCAGCCAAGAGGCGGACGTAGCGCGACTGTTCGAGCAAACCCCGCGCGTCGATCACGCGCTCGTGACCGCCGCAGATCTCGCGTATCAACCGATCCGCGACTTTGAAGCGAGCGCTGCGCGCCGCGCGCTGGAATCGAAACTGCTCGGCGCGCTCTTGGTCTGCAAACACGCGGCGCGCCGGCTCAACTCGAGCGGGTCGATCACGTTGACCAGTGGCGTCGCGAGCGAGCGCCCACTGCCGCGCGGCTCGATGGTGGCCGCGGTCAACGGCGCGCTGCATTCATTCGTGCGCGGCGCCGCGCTCGAGCTTGCCCCGATTCGAGTCAACGCGCTCTCGCCCGGTTGGGTCGACAGCGAGCTCTGGGACACGCTCGGGCTCGACAAAACCGCGGCCTTCTCCGCCATGGCTCAGCGCTTACCCGCGGGTCGAATTGGCCGCCCCGAAGATCTCGGCCACGCCGCGGTCTTCTTGATGGAAAACGAATTTACGACCGGTGCCGTACTGACCGTCGACGGTGGACACCGCTTCGCGTGAGGTGAACGCGGGCGCCGCCACAAATGCAGGCTGCATTCGTCTCGGTCGCCGTGGTTCGATTTCTTGGAGGGCCACCAAGAAACGGGCGCGCTGCCCGTCACGGACCGGCCTTTGGCAGCGCGCTCGGGCGCGCGCCCTCTTTGCAGCCGCGCCTGCCCAGCCCTGCATACGGCCTCGAACCCGGCACGCGACCTGATGAGCCCGATCCCGGACCCCTTCCCCACTCCGGCGCTTCGCAGCACACATTGACCGCTCGGCCCAAAACGTGCGGCGCTGGAACACTCGCGTACGACTCGAAATCGTGGCGAGGTCGATCAGAGCGGACAGCTCAGCTGGATCCAATCCGCTCCTCGACAACAGCGCGGACCACGCAAGCTTCGCGCAGTATCCTCCCTTCCACTTCAGTGACCGGCGAAGTGCGGAGGAGCTGCAGGTATTTGGCACGCGAGCGGCGCACTCGAGCACTAGTCGTCCGTGCGGAGCCATTCATGAACGGCAAGCGGCTGATGCGAAGCGGATATCTGGTGCTCTTAGCGAGCGCCGTGTGGACACTGGGTTGCGGCAGCGACGGCGCCCAACCGGCCGGCTCTGCGGGAGCGGGGGCGGCGAGCGCGGGCACTGCCGGCCGAAGCATGGCGAGCAACGGCGGCGCCGCCGGCATGAGCACGAGCGGCGGCGCAAGCAGCGGCGGCCAAAACACAGCCGGCGGCGCGGCGACGGCCGGAGTCGGCGGCACTGGAGCCGGCGGCTCCGAAGCCGGCGGCGCCGGTGGCGTGAGCCCGAGTGCCGGCAGCTCCGGATCGCCGATGAATACAGGCGGTGTGAGCGCCGTCGGCACGCCTAAAAATCCGGTCCTCGCCGGGCTTTACGCCGACCCGCAGATCGCTACCTTTGGCGGCAAATTCTACATCTATCCAACGACCGACGGCGTTGCCAACTGGCTCGGCACGCAGTTTCACGCCTTCTCCTCAGCCGATCTCGTGACCTGGAAAGACGAAGGCGTGATCTTGGATCTCGGCCCAGACGTGAGCTGGGCCGACGACCGCGCCTGGGCCCCCGGCATCGCGTTCAAAGACGGCACGTATTACTTCTACTTCTGTGCGGCCCAGGCGATCGGCGTTGCCACGGCGAACTCGCCCACGGGTCCGTTCAAGGATGCGCTCGGCCATGCGTTGATCGCAAATGGACAATACGGCGTCCAGACCATCGATCCCTACGTATTCACGGACGACGACGGGCGCTCGTACCTCTACTTCGGCAGCTCTTCGAGCGGCCGCGTCGTCGAACTGAACGCGGACATGGTCTCGCTCAAAGGCACGCCCCAAACGCTGAGCGTCGCGGGCTTCCGCGAGGGAAGCGTCGCGTTCAAGCGCAACGGCAAGTACTACTACATGTGGTCCGAGAACGACACGCGCAGCGAAGACTACGACGTTGCCTACGGGATCGGCGATTCAGCGATGGGTCCGTTTACCAAAGCCGCCGTAAACCCGATCCTCAAAAAGGACACCGCGCAAGGTATCTTGGGCACGGGGCACAACTCGGTGCTCGCCTTGGCGAACGGCGACTACTACATCGCGTACCATCGCTTCGCGATCCCGAACGGCGACGGCACGCATCGTGAAGTGTGTCTCGATCGGCTCGAGTTCAATGCGGACGGCACGATCGCACCCGTGAAAACCACACGCTGAGTCAGCTGGCGAAGCGGCGCAAACCGATCATGCGTCGCTTCGACGCCCAATACGCACGGCAGCGCTGATCCCGATTCGTCACAGCGAAGCGCGCACTACCGAACTAGCGCACGCCCGACGACTCATCGAGCAAGATCCGCTCTGCGCGCGTGGCGCTCGCGCTCCGCGTGTACACGGCGATGCCCGCGCCCGCTGTCGGAAGCTCGACCAATAACTCGCCACGCTCGGACAAGATCGCGCTCTGCCCGGCCGATGGTAAGCCGCCACTCGGGCCGCCGTAGTTGGCGAACGCCACGATCATCGAGTACTGCTGCGCGTATTCCGCAAGGCGCGCGCGCTCTTCGGCAAAGTCACTCGGGATCACGAACATGCAAGTCAGGTAGCACGCGGCGCCCCGCGCGGCGGCGAGCTGCGCGTGCGAACGTTGCCCGACATCCGCGCACACGGCGACCGCAGCGGTCGTGCCATCGAGTTCGAACAGCGGCGTGCGCGTGCCCGCGACGAACAGCGAGCCTTCCGCCGGCGGCACTGCGCCGCCCGGATTCACGTGCGCAGGAAACGCGCCCAAATGCTGCTTTTCGTAGACCTGAACACCGCCGTCAGCGCCGAGAATGAACGCGCCGATGTGCAGCTTGCCCTCGCGACGCAGCGGAGCTCCGACGATCAGCGTGATGCGCTCGCGCGCGGCAAACTCGAGCAAGGGTGCCAAGCGCGCATCGCGCTCGTCGAACGCGAGCTCCGGCCCGAGTTCGAGCTCATAACCGGTCAAGGACAGCTCCGGAAAAACCAACACCTGCGCCGATCGCTGCGCGGCCAAACGCGACAGCTCGAGATGCTCGGCGAGATTGCTCGAAACGTCGCCCCGTCTCGGCACCGTCTGCGCCACTGCGATGGACCCGACCCACGCCACAGCGCGAGCCTACCACGCCCCGGCAAGTCCGCAGCACACCGCCGCACGCGCCCGACGCCGCCGCGTGAAATGCTCGCCCGCTCACCTCGTCCGCGCCGCCGAAGGCTGAGTGGGCCCTGCCCGCTCTCGGTGACCATCAAAAAAACTGCTCTCGCTAGTTGGCCCTCGTGAACGTCGTGCCTGGGCTGCGACCCACGCCAAACGAGCCGTCGTCCGGCGAGGTGAGGAGCAACGTCGTCGAAGTCACGCTGTAGGTCAGCGCCATGGGCGGCGCGTCGCCCTGGGCGATGCGGTCGCTCAGATCATCGGCTGTTTCGGGCGTCCCGGCGGAGTCGAGCGATGCGTCAGTACAACCTGAGACTGCGTTGGCCGTGCCACTCGTGAATGCCCAGTCCAGCGTGTTCACTTCACCCGAGACGGCCTCGGCGTACGTCGCAGAAAAGGTGTCTGTCGTGACGCAACCGGCGGCAGGCATGACACCGGCGGGTGTCGAAAATGGGGCTATTTGTTCAACGAAGGTGAAGGTCTTGTCACCTTTGAAAGTGAGCGTGATGTTCACAAACGAGGGAACGTTTCCGCGATAAGTCCAAGTTCCAACCAGCGCGCTCTGGGTGTTACTCGTGTCACTCGCGCTGCACGCACTGAGGGCGAGAAGGCCAGCCAACACTGCGACTAGTCTGAAGAGATTTGCACAATTTCTCACGGGTTCATTCTTTCGCTATCCGCCGCTTCCGGCACTCCCGCCATTTCCCGCACTCCCGCCGTTTCCTGCGCCCCCGCTGCTCGCCGCGGCGCCCCCCGAGCCTCCCCCGCTTCCACTGTCCCCTCCGAAGCTCGAGCTCCCGCCGATGCCCGAGCTCCCGCCGTTCTCGGTGCCGACCCAGCTCGCGACTGTCACCGATGATTTCGGGTTCGACGCTTCTCCAACCGTGAGAAAGCCACTGATACGAAAGAACGTAGTGTGGATCTCAATTTGAGGAGCGTGGAACTGCCGCGTGACGGCGGCGATGTCGTAGCTGCCGGCAAAATCGGGGGCCGCGTTGCCGTCGAAGGTAGCGTAAGGCGCCCAGGAAGAGAAAAGCAGGGTACCAGGAATGGATTCGTCGAAGGCGCCGTCCGCCGTCTGCAGGTGCAAGATGCCACCGTCGATGTTGAGCGATTGCGGACAGTGGGAATGGTACATTGCAGTCGTCGGCGCCCCGCCGAGGGAAAGCGTGGCCGCGGTGTCCACGTAGGACGAGCCTGCGTCGGGTGGGTACCAGCGCAGGCTGGCAGCCCAAGGCGCGCTCGAAGCAAAGGAATCGAACAGCGCTCGTGGGTTGCCAAGCGGCGTGTCTTCATCAAGGCCTACGGATTGGGGGAGCCCGCCAGAGCAGGGGATGTCACCCTCGGTGCCGGATTGGCCCCCGGTGCAGGCAATGGCCCCACACGTGCTCAAAAAAATTAGCGTAATGCCCCAGGTGCGCATGGCTCGATCCTCTCTCCGCGTGCGCCGATGTCGTCGGCCACTCAGAAGATTGTGAACGCCCGACGCCGGTTTGCCGAGCGTAATTTTCCCAAATTCGAACTTTCTATGCGCAGAATCGTCCGCCATGAGAGCGAATCCGGGAAACTCATCCACGACGAGCGGAGGAGCCGACTCGTTTGAGCAGCCGGCGGCGGAGGTGCTGCGCGCATTGCGCGCCGAGCGTTCGCAGCGCGCGTTTGCGCGCCGGCTCGGCTATCGCGCCAATCCCATCACGGACTGGGAGCACGGGCGCCGGTTTCCGACCGCGGTCGAGACATTGCGCGCAGCGCAGCTCGTCGGCGTAAACGTGACCCGCGCCTTCTCCGAGTTTCACCCCGCGCCGCCACCGCCACCCGACTCCGCAGGGCGCTTCGCCATTGCGCCCTGGCTCACCACGATCCGAGGCACGACTCCCGTGGCACACGTCGCGGCGCGCGCGGGTTGCTCGCGCTTCGCGATGGCGCGCTGGCTCAATGGCGCAGCCCAGCCGCGGCTGCCCGATTTCTTTCGGTGCGTCGACGCGATCACCGGCCGCTTACCGGACCTCGTCGCGGCGCTCGTGCCAATTGAAAGTGTGCCCTCATTGTTCACGCGCTACCAAAGTATGCGCGCCGCGCGCCGGCTCGCCTTCGACGCGCCTTGGACCGAAGCCGTGCTGCGCGTGCTCGAAATCGAGGACTATCGCGCGCTGACGAGCCACGACGACGGCTTCGTGGCCCAGCGCCTCGGCATCCCCGTCGGAGTCGCGCGTGATGCGCTGCAGCGCCTGGAAGCGGCTGCAGTAATTCGCTCAGAAAACGGCCTATGGTGCCAAGACCGGCCGCTCACCGTGGATACGCGCGGCGCGCGGGACGATTTGAGCCTGCTGATCCGGCACTGGAGCGCCGAGGGTTATCGCCGAATCGCCGAACGCCGACCGCGCGATTTCTTCGCCTACAACGTGATGAGCTCCTCGCGCGCCGACTACGAGCGCATTCGCGATTTGCTCCGCCGCACGTTTCGCGAAATTCAATCCATCGTCGCCGCCTCCGAGCCAACCGAAAGAGTCGCGCTGTTGAACCTGCAGCTGCTCGAATTCGACTGACGGCTGCTCGTATTTCCTGACCCAGAGCCGGCACGTGACTGCTGTTGGCCCAAACTCGGAGGGTGCCCGGACCCAGGCCATGCAGGGGCATGCTGCGCGCGAGGCGGGCTCGATATCGTGCCTGCGTTTGCGGGCACATAGGTCGAACAGCGCCACGGCTCATCGCGCGCACGCAGCGTGCTGATTTCGCGCATCGGCTCGGCAAGCTGCTTCTAGTTTCGGGCCCTGACCTTACCGCCGGTGCAGATGGTGTAGCCGTCGCCCTGTTGCGTCGATAAATCGGGGCAGTAGTCCGCGGCGAATTCGGCGCCGGTATGCGCGTGGTTCATGAAAAACCAGATCCCCGATAAGGCGGAACATTTCGTACGTCGCGACGCAGTCGTGGTTGTCCTTCCACTCCGGTAATTGTTCAGTGCGCGCGGCTCGGGGCTGCTATTTTGCGGAAATTGGAGGCGGGATGAGTGAAGTACGCAACGTTTGTAGCGATGGCAGGCTTGTGGGTCCGGCGCGTGGCGGCCTCTCTGGCCGTAAGTCCGAATCCCACTAAGTGCGAGCCGCAAAGCACCCAAAAAGGAACCCGCGATTCGGCCAGAGAAAACCATGATAGCTTCGTGGGTTTGTGCGCTTGCTTGGGTTTGAGGGTACGACGCGGTCTGCGGAGCGCAGTCCCCGTGAGGCGCGCATGCGCGGCGCTTGCGGTGTTGCTGTGCGGAGTCGGCTGCGGCGGCAAGGCAGCAAGCTACGAGTATTTTTCGAGGAACGCGGACGGTACGCCCGCTACTGGTGGCCAGAGCTCGACTGGCAGTGCCGGCACTTCGTCCGCGGCGGGCGGAGCCTCGGGCGGTGCATCGCAAGCCGGCGGCGCTGGAGCGTCGAGCAGTGGCGATGGCGGTGTCGGCGGCGCTAGCGGTGGCACGAACGGCGGTGGCAACGGTGGACAAACGGAGAGCGGCGGCGACGGCGCGGTGGGTGGTGGCGGCGCGGGCGCTGGGGGCGTTGCGGGATCAGCCAACGACGGCGGCGTAGCCGGCATGAGTCAAACCGCGGGCTCGAGCGGCGCTGGGGGCGTGGCTGGAGCCGCGGGACAGAAGGCCTGCGTCTCGGTCAGTGAATGCCCGCGGCCGGCCAACGCCTGCTTGACCGCGCGTTGCGCGGCAGGCTCGTGCGTTACGGAGGATGTGCCCGCAGGCGCGCTGTTCGTGCTCGACGCACCCGCCGATTGCCATGCCACGACGGCGTGCGACGGCCTCGGCCATCCAACACTCGTGATCGATCAAGGCAACACACCGACACCGGCGCCGGCCAATCCGTGCTTGGTGGGAACGTGCAACAGCTCTGGAGCGGTCGGCACCGAGCCACTGCCGCGCGGCACAGGTTGCGGCTTGGATCTGCTCGGAGGCGGCAAATGCGATGGCAGGGGCAGCTGCGTGGCATGTCTCACAACCGCAGATTGCCTACTCGGACAATCTTGCACGGCGGCTCATGCCTGCGTGGGCACGCCCTGCAGCGCGCTCAACTGCGGCGGCGCTTGCCCGGCTTGCGTGGGCAAGAAGTGCTCGCTCGACGGCGACTGCGCTTCTCATGCCTGCGATCCGGTGGCGCACCTGTGCATCGCGGACCCGCAATGTAGCGACGCCCGTCAAGACGGCAACGAGACGGACACCGATTGCGGGGGTGGCATCTGTCCGGGCTGTGCCGTTAGCCATGCTTGTTTGGCCGACGCGGACTGCGCTTCCTTCGCGTGTGATGCCCTCTC
>Ga0207667_10007871_pt1 | contig 12728 bp, 14 predicted proteins | sample KBSCornC52_FD_184301 | JGI IMG/M metagenome (GOLD analysis project Ga0207667, IMG submission 184301) | Corn rhizosphere microbial communities from Kellogg Biological Station, Michigan, USA - KBS Corn C5-2 (SPAdes) (version 2) | ecosystem: Host-associated > Plants > Roots > Rhizosphere > Soil ...
CGGTTGGTAGGAGTCGTGCTGACAGGCCTATTTGCGGGAATCTACGCGCTGCTCAGCCTAGAGGCGTGGTCGCTCCTAATAGGCTCGTTGGTGCTCTTCATCGCACTGGCAGGAACGATGTACGCCACCCGGCGGATTGATTGGAGTGCACCTCCCGGGGATCAGGTAGGGACCGACGAGGCATTTGCAGCCTAACGGTATTTCAGAAGTCAACGCCGACAAAGCGGACGTTCGAGCGCGCCGGGAGGCTGCCGAAACGCCGTCCGTTCGATGTCGGGATGTGATTTGGTGCGATTTTAACCTGCCTTTGAGATTTGCATGACAACCAGGCATGATGTCTCGGCACTATCCCCGTCGGCACGTCAACGGGCGGTACAGGAAACGCCGTCGTCCACGACCGGAGACAACGCTTCAGACGGCCATCCGTTACAGCCTTATTGCAGTGGCTTCTGGTTTCGGCATCGCTTTCGCGGCCAATGCATGGGAAAGCGCGCAGAAGCGCCAAACGATCCTCAATGCGCTGCCGCCTGGCTACACATACTTGGGCTGTGACGAAGTCCGCGCAGCCGGCGTGGCGCCACTTCGTAGCTACGAGCGAGGTTTTTCCGAGCGCTTGGATGGCGATGGAGACGGCGTTGGCTGCGAACCTTACCGGGGACGGTGACCGCCGAAACAGCGGTCGTCGGGGTTCAGATTGGCGCGCCCAAAGCTGCCCTACATTCAGGCACCCGTCGGTGACGGAAGCTGGGCCAGGAGGGGACTGGCAGCTTCTGTCGGCCTACACGAGAGAGCGAGCGGCGGGGGGCGACTGCTACGCCCATGCCGATGACGAATTTGCCAGGGTATATGCTCTGCGGAAGTGGCAGCACAAGCGGCGCCTTAATGCTTATCAGGATCCGCAGAATCGAATGCTGCGGCAAGCGCCAGTGCGCGCGACGCCAACGGTTCTCCGCCAGAGGCGAGCGCTGCAGTCCGCTCGCGCACCTTGTCGAAGTCGAGGAAACTATCGAGGTGGTTGCGTTTCAGGACCGAGTACGTGCCCCGATCGCTGCTCGTGACATAGGTCGTCAGTTTTTCCAATGTGTCAATCAACCCTTCATCATCTGAAATGCAGCCGGCGATGAGTTTTTTCGGGGCGTCCGCGTCACACCCCTGTGACCATGCAAACAGCACGTCGAGCGGGTCAACCAACGCAAATAGGTCATCTTTCGTGAGCGTTTGATAGCGTTGGAGCATGATGGCCGTGACCTGATCCAATTCCGCGTCACTCAATACCCAATCTTGTTCCGGTCTCCTGCGGTCGCCATAGCGCCCATGTCCGAAGGTCTCCCTGCGGAACAGCTTGGACAGCCAACTGATGGCGTGACCTTGCTCGAACATCGTGGTGATTGTCGCCTGGCGCTGCTCCGGACTGAGCTTTCCGAAGAGCATCGGTACTAAACGTTCCGCCCGATCCCATAGCGAACTCATCCACACGATGTCGAACGGTCGGGCGCGATAAGCATCATCGAGAACGTTGGAAAATGCCATTAGCAAGTGCTGGCTCTGGTTGGGCGACAGCCCTTCACGTGCGGTTTTGAAGCGCTCAAGCAGAACGTCAGCCTGTCCCATGGCGCTCGTGCCGATGCGCTGCTTATGCAACTCGACAAGTATACGACCGATCTCGGCACTACTCGCTTCAGCCGCCGCAGCAATTTCATCTGCATTGAAGCCGGTTACGGTATGGGCTGGGGCCGCCAAGGCAAAATAGAGTCGGTAATGATCGGGGCTGGCAAGGCGGCGGTGCCGGATGGCCGCAGCCCGGACGTCCTCACCGTCCCGTTGAAAAAGCTCGAACGTGCCATTTTCGTCAATGTCAGCCTCCATTCCCGGGAGATGCTCCGCGAAATAGAAGCGATAGGTGGAATCCGCGAAGGAACCGTCGTCAACCGAACCCAGCAACTTGGTGAGTTGCTGGGTTTTCTCACCATCGGTTATGGTCCCCGTACCAAGCGCAAGAACGGTCGCTTCAGCCGAATAGTTTTCGATCCAGCGATAAAGCGCAGGCTTTGCGTCTTTGATGAGTTGCAGCCAAACCAGATCAGCAAGGTCGCCGCCCGCTTCGCGTAGGGATGGCCAAAAGAAACGAATGGAATCAAGTGCACGCACCACGGCGCGGGGCGTCCTGAGCAGACGACCGCCTTCGTAATCGATTACGGCCCTCAGCCGCGAAAGCTCATCTTCGCTCTTGGGTGTTGCAATCGCATGCAGGTCGTCCGTGAACCACTGGCGCAACTCGAAGGCTTCGGGTGTCGGCACCATGATGGTGAGTTGGACGATCTTCTCCAGATAGGACTGCCCGCTCTTAACTTTAGCGGCCTTCTTGATGCTGTGAGCGAGAATCTCGCTGTCATAGCAGAGCAGATAGATGACGTTGGGAAAGTCCGCCACCGAGCGGACGAGGCGCAGCACCTCGATCACTTCGGACGGTTCGAGGCGATCCACGTCGTCAATTGTGACGACGAACCGATGCCCTAATTCCTGTAGCGACCGAACGAGATTGTCCTTCAGCTCAGGTAAAGGTCGCTCGGCTGCCTTCTTCTCCGCTGCTGTCCCAGCAGACTTCATGCCTAGGCCAAACCATTTTACCGGCGCAATTCCGCTAGCATCACCGGCAAACTCAACGAACGAACCAAAACGGCCCAAGCCAGCGGTAAACTTGCGAAGTGCTTCAGCGGCGGCTTTGGCTTTCTCGACGGATACGCCTGTTGCATTCCCAGCGTTCGCCGCGATTTGATTGATCTGCGTGGAGAGAGTGCTGAACAAACTTGCCAGCAATGTGTCGCGTTGTCCGACGAGCCAGGGGCGGAAATTTATAACGGTAGGGCGCTGCTTTGCGTCGAGCTTGACCAGTTCGTCCTTGATGAGGAAAAGCAGGCTTGATTTTCCGGTCCCCCATGCACCGTTAATGCCGACGACGAGGCCGCCATCCGATGCGTGGTCAACCAGCGATGTGGCAATACGCGCCGCGATCTGCCTGAAACCCAGACGATCTTCATCGCCCGCCTGTAGCGCGCGATCTCCCTGGATCCCACTATGCGGGCTCTGAGTCATATCAGAGCCGCCGTATGGATGGGCCGCCTTCAACGTGCCCCGGCACATCAAATGCAAGTACGGTCAGCTTAAGCTTGCGGCTCGCGTCATCGGCGCGCGCGAACGTGAACGCAAACTCCGTTTCGCCGCGCTTGCCGTCGAAGCTGGTGCATTGCGGGTGCTTCTCCATGGTCGGACGAATCTTCGCCAGCACATCCGAGAAGGAACGGTTGCGGTTGAATAGAAGGATCGCCGCCTTCGTATCCCGCCAGCTGAGATAGCCCAGCACCTGATCGATGGCTTCGGACAAGGCTTTCTCGCCTTTCCAGATTTTGCATTCGCCGATGAAGATGTTGCGCCCCTGCGAGGTAATCAGGATGTCGGTCTTACCGCCATAATTGAACGCCTCCCCGCGTGCCTCGCCTTCAAATTTTGCATTGAGCGGCACGAGGAACTGGAAGCGCAGCGTTTCCTCATCCATGTCGGCATAGGCATGGGGGCTACGTTCCATGACTTCTGCCATCTGCTGCAAGGTGTCGAGGATATCGCGGTAGATGGCATCGCTCAGGGCTGGCTCGGGTGGCGCGGCCGGTCGTGCCTGCGGCAGCTGCGGGGCGATTTTCTTGCGGGCCGCAACCGACGCGGCGAAGGTGGCAGTACGGTCATTGCGCTGCTTGAGGGCAAATTTGAGTCCGGACGCAACGGCCCCGGCGTGGTCGGCGCGGGCGCGCCGAGCCTGTACATGGCTATCGACGACCGCAGCGATGGACTCATTCCAGCGCACCACGTCGGGACGCAACCAGCCCAGATGCTCGTTGAGGTCCTTCAGGAACCGCTCAAACGTGGCGTTGATCTGGTCAGCGGTCGGCTGGCGCTCCACCATTGTTGTTGCGATGACGCTGCCTCTGACAGTCCCGCGCGGTGGGTTCATGTTGAAGGTGGAACCCCGGCAGAAGAACAAGTCCTTGTCGCCGGTGAAAGGTACTTCGAGCGTGTAGCGCTGAGCGTCCACCGACACGGAGCCGCCGTCATCGTAGCCACTGTGGAAACCACCGTACCGCCCGACTTGCATCTTCGTGCGGCCTTCATCGACGCTCGGCTCGCCCAGCTCGATCATTTCCAGCTGATATTTCTGCTGCGCGTAACTCTGAATTTTAGCCAGATCGGTATTGAGCAAACGGCTGTCCGCCATGGCATCGAACTCTTTCAGCAGCTCCGCCCGCTGGTTCTCGATCACCCGCGACAAGTCGTACTTATGAAACAGCAGTTCGTCGGCCACCGCTTATTACCCCCTACCTGGCCAATATCAGAACAAATGGAAAACACGAAATGCATAGATGGAGTTGGTGCCTATCCCAATGTAAGGGGTCGCATGCAACCGAACGGCGGGTTTTGGTTTAAGCGGACAGATACGCAGGATCCGCTGAATGGCTGGGGTTGGGTCGCGAGCAGATGCGAACGCCGAATTGCTGGAACGGCAGCTTGCGGCCCATCGCATTTCGTAACCTGCCGTTCCGGAGTGTCCAACATAACCGCTATCAAAACAGCGGCAGCTTTCAAGCAATCGGCCGCGGTCTTCTACGTCTGAAATGAGGGCGCATTGCTGACAGGCAGGTCACGCGGGAAGCCGCCCAGCGGCTAATGGGCCTGTTGTGACTGGCGGCTTCTCTGGCTTTGCATGAAAACCGGACATCTATTCTGGCGATAACCGGACCGCGGCTCCGGCTCGATCGCGTGGCCAGAAGCGGGGCTGAATTCGTCCGGGTGCCCGCGAGCGCCCGCCAGGATCGTGCCGGCGCTCAGCGAGCCTGACCCTTCTATATTCCATTCGGGACGACTCGTGGTTAATCGCGATTTGCCATCTGTCAAGTTTGTTGTTACCTATCGCGAAACATATTTTGGGGATCCGCGTGGAGATCACGTTCTCCGAGGCCAAGACCCGTGATCTGTGCTGCTGTCGAGAGAGGCTCATTCAGATGTACGGTCTGGAGCTTGGCAAGAAGATTTGCAGCCGCCTGTCCTTGCTTGCGGCGGCGACATCACTAGGCGACCTGCCATCGACACCACCGATCAACCTCGCGTCGATCGACGGCAAGGGTCTCTACTCGATCGCTCTAGGAGACAGCTACCGGCTGTTCTTTAAGACGGTGACGTCCGCCACCAAGCGCGGCCGGGCGGCCCGCGCGCACGCCGAGATCGAGATAATCGGCCCGGTGCCGAATCCCCCCACGAAGGTACAAAGAGCATGACCAACGATACCCAACGCTACGCCTACGAGCCCGATCACGCATCACCACCCGGTGACCTCATACAGGAACATCTCGAGACGCTTGGGATATCCGCCCGCGAGCTTGCGCGACGCTGTGGTCGATCGGGGAAGCTGATGGCAGAAATCGTCGCGGGCAAGGCGCCCATCGAGCCGGAGACCGCGCTTCAGCTCGAGCGCGTCCTCAACATCCCTGCCTCGGTCTGGATCAGGATGGAGGCGGCTTATCAGCTGCACCGGGCGCGGGAAGCGGAGACGGCAGCGCTGGCCGCTTCCTACCCCTGGGCGAGCAAGTTCCCGCTGAAGGAGCTCTGCGAACGGAAGTTGCTGGCCAGGACCGGCGACAAGTCCGCGCAAGTGAGGGAACTGCTGAAGTTCTTCGGCGTCGGCAACGTGAAGGCCTGCGAGGAGAGGCTCGGCGACCTTCTGGCAGTCGACTTCAGAACCTCCACCTCCTTCAAGAACGACAACCTATCGCTGGCCGCCTGGCTGCGTATCGGCGAACTGCGTGCTGCGGGCATAGAGACTGCCGATTATGACCGAGAAAAGTTCATTCGCGCGCTCGGGGAAATCCGCGAACTGTCGCTCATTTCTATTGAGTTAGCGATCCCAGCACTCGTCGAGAAGTGTGCCGCAGCGGGCGTCGCGTTCGTGCTGGAGAAGGGGCTGCCCAAAATCCGCGCGAGCGGAATCACCCGGTGGCTCACCCCACGCAAGGCGCTCATTCAACAGAGTCTTCGCTACAAGTCCGACGATCACTTTTGGTTCACGTTCTTCCACGAGGCCGCGCATATCCTGCTGCACAGCCGAAAGGAGATCTTCATCGACATGACGAAGGGGCCAGGTAGCGCGGATCCCAAGCACGAGGCGGAGGCAAACGTCTGGGCGGCCGACTTCCTCGTGCCTGCGGCGGCAATGCGCGCCTTTGTCCTAACTTTCACCGGCGGCGATGACGAGGTGCGCAAGTTCGCCGCCAGGCAGAAGATCGCTCCGGGCATCGTGGTCGGCCAGCTGCAGCATAACGGCGTGATCAGCTACGCCGCGCTCAACGGCCTGAAAGCGAGGTACGGATGGTCTGACGATTGATAGTGTAACCTTATAGGTGGCACATCTTAATAAAAAAAGTGTGTAGAAATAGGTAACAGGCTATTGACCAGGGTCGGGTCTGGCTTGTATTTCCGTATCCAACGGCAACGACTCCCGCGCCGGGTATGGAGACAAGCAATGACGGACATTCGCGTTGATGTTGCTGACGACCCGGACGATCGGTCGTCCAAGGTGTTCAAGGTGTTCAAGGTGTTCAAGGTCGCGATCTCGGACGAGACGTTCACATTCAAGACGTTTACGTTCGAGGACGCCGAGATCACGGCGGCGCAGATCGCCGAGGCGGTCGGCGCGCACCCGGTGACGCAGTTCAGGATCCTGCAGCAGCTCACCTCGGGCGAGGTCGAGACCAAGCGCCCGACCGAGCTCGCCGACCTGCGCGAGGCTGGGGTAGAGCGCTTCTTCGTCATCCGTGGGGATCGCACCTACGACTTCACGATCGATGGACTGTCACTCGAATGGCCGCTCGCGGAGATTACCGGCTCCCATTTGCGGGTGCTGGCGCGGGCGACCGATCGGCAGGATCTCGTGCGCGTCACGGCCGAGGGCTTCAAGGCGGTCGCCGGGGGCGACGTGGTGTCCTTGGACAGCGCCGAGGCCGAGGAGTTCCGACTGGTCGAGCGCAAGCAGACGGTGACGATTTTCTACCGCGAGGATCCATTCGTGGTGGAGCGGCGGCGCTGGTCGACCGAGGAGTTGATGGCGCTCTTCGAGGTGAAAGCGGGCTACAAGCTGGACCTGATTCAGCCCGACGGCGAGTTCAAGGAGATGAAGCCTAATGAGGCCATCGAGGTGCGCGAGGGCATGGAGTTCACCTCGCACGTCCCCTCGGGCCAGTCGTCGTGAGTGACCACGCTGCTGAAGTGGCTCGGCTCCGGGTGTTGTGCCCTGGAGCCGAGCTGCTGTGCAATGGCAGCGCACCTGTCGTTTTCCTGCCCAGCCTGAAGGTCTGGTCCGCCGGGATTCTGCACACGGTCGACGCATTGCTGAGCCCTCTCGGGCATAACGGCTACGACACGCGGCTCTTCTTCTCGGCCAAGCTGCCGTGCAGCAGCACCCGAAACTGGCAGATCAGCACATTGCTCGCCCGGACCTGGCACGTCGTCTCGTGGCGCGGGATCAGCCAAGCCCAGTGCTGGCTCGACATCCTGGCCGGCCATCTTGAGGTGGTGAAGTGAAGATCACCGTCCGCATCCCGACGCCCGTGCTTGAGGGCATCCGTGCCGATCTCGCTCGCCCCCATGCGTTCGCCGGCGAGCGCGTCGGCTTCATGGCGGCGGCGGCGATGTCGTCGCCGGGCACGCTGATGCTGCTGGTGCGCGGCTACCGTCCGGTCGACGATGATGACTATAACGACGCGTCACACGTCAGCGCGGAGATCGGCGCCGAGGCGTTCCGCAAGGCATTGCAGTGGGCCTATCGGCCGCGCTCGGCCCTTCTTCACGTCCACAGCCATCATGGCTTCGGTAAGCCGGGTTTCAGCACAGTCGATCTTCGCAGCGGCAGCCGCTTTGTGCCCAGCTTCTTCACGACGATTCCCAGGATGCCGCAGGGCATGGTCGTGCTCAGCAACGACTCCGCCGCCGGTCTGGTGTGGATCGACGAGCATCAGGATCCGATCACCGTTGGGGTCTTCGCCCAAATGGGTCGCCGGTATCGTCGGGATTGGAGCGCATCATGAGCTGGTTAGAAAGGCAAAGCTTTCTCGGCCCCGACAGCGAGGAGCGGCTGAACGACGTCACGGTCGCCATCGCCGGACTCGGCGGCGGTGGGTCGCACACCGCCCAGCAGCTCGCCCACGTCGGCGTCGGCGGTTTTGTGCTGGTGGACGATGATCGCATCGATAACACGAACCTGAACCGTCTGGTCGGAGGCACGCGCCAGGACGTGGTGGACGCGTGGCCCAAGGTCGATATCGCCGCGCGCCTGATCCGCGCCGTCAACCCCGACGCCCGCATCAGGTGTGTGCCGAGGAAGTGGCAGGAGGCGGTCAGCGAGATCATCGGCGCCGACGCGGTGTTCGGTTGCGTCGACAGCGTGCGCGCTAAAGACGAGCTCGAGGCGTTCTGCCGTCGGCTGCTTATCCCCTACATCGACCAGGGGATGGATGTGCACGAGGTCGGCGACGGCTTCCTAGTCGCCGGGCAGGTCGTGCTGTCGGTGCCTGGCGCGCCGTGCCTGCGGTGCCTCGGCGTCATCACCGACGAGGCGCTGGAGGAAGAGGCTCGGAACTACGGCGCCGCCGGCGGCAAGCCCCAGGTCGTCTGGCCCAACGGGGTGCTCGCCTCGACCGCCGTGGGCCTGTTCATGCAGACGGTGACGCCTTGGTTCACGCCCGAGAACCTCGGCGAGTGCTTCGAGTACGACGGCAACCTGCATACCGTCCAGCCGTCGGATCGCATGCGCCGGAGCCGCGATCTCCCGTGTCCCCATCGGTCGACGCAAGATATTGGTGATCCAATGTTCGATGTCCGTCGGATGGTGACTAAGCCGCCGGCGCTTCACCGAGCCGAGGCGACCGAAGTCTCCAGGGTGGTGCGCCGGCCGTGGTGGCGACGCCTGCTCGGCTTGAGTTCTTCGGATTAATATTTGACCGGCGGCGGCCGGTGGTTCCCATTACTGATCAACAAACGGCAGGTTTCGAGTTCAATCGCGCGGTCTACGAACGACCGGGATTGAGGCACGAAGCGGCTGGGCAGCTCCCGACCGAGGCTGTGTAAAAACGTGATGATATGCTAAGGTTTTCTCGGATTTTCGGGAGGCTTTGTGATGGGCCGTTTCGTTCAAGGGGAAGACCGCCGGCAGGATTTTTTGCTGCCCGCCTCGCTTGATGATTACGTGTCCGAGGACAACCCGGTCCGGGTGGTCGAGGCCTTTATCGACGAGCTCGATTTCCGCGCCTTGGGTTTTGCCGGAGCGACACCCGCCGAGACCGGGCGCCCGGCCTACCATCCTTCGACGATGCTCAAGATCTATCTCTATGGCTATCTGAACCGGATCCAGTCGAGCCGGCGGCTGGAGCGCGAGGCGCAGCGCAATGTTGAGCTGATCTGGCTGACCGGTCGTCTGGCACCGGACTTCAAGACGATCGCCAACTTTCGACGGGACAATGGTGTAGCAATCCGCGCGGTCTGCAGCCAGTTTGTGGTTCTGTGCCGACAGTTGAGCCTTTTCAAACAGGCAACCGTCGCGATCGACGGCAGCAAGTTCAAAGCGGTGAACAACCGGGATCGCAACTACACCGAACACAAGGCTGCCAAGCGGATCGAGCAGGTGGAGGCCAGCATCGAGCGCTATCTTGCTGCACTCGATCGTGCCGATCGTGAGGCCAGCGATATCCCGCCAGCGCGGGTCGAACAGATCCGCGAGAAGATCACGGGCTTGCGCGGGCAGATGCGTTTTCTGCAGGAGATGGCCGCACAAGTCGAAGCAGCGCCGGATCATCAGCTATCCCTGACCGATCCGGATGCCAGGTCCATGAACAGCAGCGGTCGCGGCACTGGAATTGTCGGCTACAATTTGCAGGCAGCGGTCGATGCCGAACACCACCTCATTGTCGCGCATGAGGTGGTGAACGAAGGCAATGACCGGACGCAACTCGCGCCGATGGCTCGACAAGCGCAAGCGGCCATCGCCGCGTCCGAAATCACCGTCTTGGCGGATCGCGGCTATATGAACGGCGAACAGGTGCTGGAATGCGAAGGCACCGGCATTCTGCCCTGCGTGCCCAGAACGGACACGTCCGGCAAGGCCCAGCGCGGTTTATTCACCAAGGCCGACTTCGTGTACCACCCCGACTACGATCGATATACCTGCCCGGCAGGTGAATGTCTGACCAAGGCGCGTACGCGGTCGGATCATCACGGCGACATCGACCATTACCGCAACCTGAGTGCCTGCCACGGCTGCGCACTGCGATCACGCTGCACCACTGAAAAAGTGAAGCGCGTCAAACGATGGAAGCATGAGGCGGTCATCGACGCCATGCAAAAGCGGCTCGACCTCCTGCCCAATGCTATGGGTATCCGTCGCCGGACCATCGAGCATGTCTTTGGCACGCTCAAATCCTGGATGGGCAGCACCCACTTTCTGACCAAGACGCTCGAAAACGTCAGAACCGAGATGAGTTTATGCGTACTGGCCTACAATATGAAGCGGATGATCCGGATCATGGGCATTCAACCGCTCATTGCAGCGATCCGCACCTGATCGCGACCGCGCCTTTAGCAAAAATCGTGCGTAGCTTGTCACCGCACTAAGATCCAACACCTCCACCTTCGCGTGTTTTTACACAGCCTCGACCCATCTACGGCCGTTCAGAGGCCTTGATTCGATGCCATAACCGGACATTGCCCACTAGGACGAAATGCTCGAAGATAGCTGCATGGCAGCAGATCAAATTGAAGGCTGGAACGCACTGGAGGAGTGGTTCGGATACACTCCCAACTTCCATGACGCGGAAATCATCAGCGTGGATTTGCGCCGAGACCCGGCGGCATCGATCATCAGGGTTCATGCGTGGCGGACGAATGAAGATTTAGATGCCAACGGCTATTATCGAACTGACCGGCACGCCATTGTCAGTTTTGAGATCAGTGGTATCTCAGAGATGCATTTCGAGGGATGGAACCACCAAAATGCGCTATCTGCAATGTGGATCGATCGGATAAAAGCGGGTTACGAAATCCACATGCCGACATCGTATGGTATGGACGGCAGGCTAGTTGCGAGCGCTGTTAAGGTAAGCCTCGAGCCACAAAATGTCTGAAAGTGGATTTCGGTACGACATTTCCCTCCAAGTGCGTCATCCGGACGCGGATCCGGCCGACATTGCCCGTGGCCTCGGTCTGCAAGCGAAGCGAAGCTGGAAGATTGGTGAGCCTCGTTCGACCCCCCGCGGAAATGCGCTACCGGGGCACTACAGCGAGACCTATTGCGCCTTTGATCTCGGCGTAGGCGAAGACGGCGAACTGGCAGCACGTCTTCGGAGTTTGGTTGCTGCCTTCATGCCAAAGAGGGACTTTCTTCATAACGTGCGGGCGAGCGGGGGTTCGCTGAACTTGTTCGTCACGTGGACCGTCGGAGAACGAGGCGAGATGTTCGACTGCGCCTTGCTCTCCGATTTCGTGACATTGGGTATCGATCTCGGGATCGAGCCGATTAGAGCCGATTAAGCGGCCGCCAAACGCCTACATCGGCTAAAAACGGGCAGCCGCATATTCACTCCTTTTCCGACGATTCGCTCCAAATCGGATGCGATGGCTCCTTCCGACCCATTTGCAGCCATATCCTCATTGTGAGACAGGTAGCTCTATGGAACGCTTCGGCCGCCTGATGCTCCCGCTGCTTTTCGTGGGGCTGTTGATTGGTTGCCGTGAACGTCGCGTTGAAGTCAGCGACCCCTTTTATCTAGACTACATAGAGGACCCACAGGCGGTCGGTTTGCGAGTGTGCGGCGGGCACGGCTGTGCGGGCGTTGACGGTTTGCCGGGTGCGAGCGTTTACGGAAATGGACCTCATGTGGTCGCCGCTGGAGCGAACCAAGCGTTTATCGCCGTTGAGCAGAAGCAGATCGGCAACGACCAAGGTCCATCGACCTACTATTATTTTGCTCGGCGCTTTGATCCGAAAACGGGTGGGGCGGCCCATCCAACGGTCGTCGGGCCACTCGATGAGCAGCAGTTCTTAAGGCGCAAGGCACAGCTAGGGCTGCCAGATCTGACCATAAAACCATGATGTGCGCTTCCCACCCATTTGCTCCAAATCGGATGTGATGGCAGCTCGCGACCCAGTTGCAGCCATTCCTGGCGTCGTGCAGTTTGCCTAAATCCGGACTATAGGAGTAGAAGGATGTGGTGGAAGCTTGGCATGCTTTCCCTTATCACAGCGGCACTGATCTTCTGCATCATCCCTATTCGGACGCACGCTGTTTTGTTCGATCCGAACAAGCCCACAGAACCAGCAAGGTGGACGCTGTCAGCGATGATCGCGAACATGTATCTGACACCCGGCACTGTCGCGATTATATGCATGCTGCTAGCACTGGCAGCCTACGTCGCGTTCAGGATCGTCCGTAGAGGATAGCGGCCGCTCGCAGTTACGATCATCCGTTATAATCTTGAGTTTCAATCCTGCCGACTATAATACATCCACCATTATATGGACTATCAGGTACTGACACCTGCCCGTCAGCGACGATTATATTTTCTATAGTCCACCTGTCGCCGCAACCCGGAATGAATTCGAGCGTATATGATCCAGGAGGGATGTTCTTGATTTTGTAATG